>Ga0302181_10000485_pt1 | contig 32407 bp, 26 predicted proteins | sample I_Palsa_E3_3_FD_198786 | JGI IMG/M metagenome (GOLD analysis project Ga0302181, IMG submission 198786) | Peat permafrost microbial communities from Stordalen Mire near Abisko, Sweden - I_Palsa_E3_3 | ecosystem: Environmental > Terrestrial > Soil > Palsa > Peat permafrost | place: Sweden...
ACCCCGGGGAGCCCCATCCATCCGGACCTGATCGTCGTCGGCTCGCAATTGCACGCGCCCGCCGGCGAGATCGCTCTCGGTGGTTCGACGCGCGTGGAGCTCGATTCCGCGTATGGCTCGTCGGCGCTCGTTGTGCCGCGCAGCAAGCCCGTCCTCTTTTAAGTCCTCGCGCGGCCTCGCCGCTTTTGACGGCCCACGGGTGGCGTCTAAACGCTGTGAGCCGGGTCGATTTATCCCTATGTCCAGGAGACCCAATGGTTTGCTGGACGCAAGGCCATGGGTTCATTGCGACGCCACCGAGAGACTCCCGAACTTGAAACAGGGCCCTAGCGGCCCGGCTGCCGCCCGTCGTGGGCGGCTGTCCGACCCTCCGGACAAGGAGAAAGATGGTAACGCCATATCCGACTTGGCTGAACCCGGGCGATAACGCCTGGCAGCTGACCGCCGCGACGCTCGTCGGTCTGATGAGCGTACCCGGCCTCGTCGTTTTGTACGGCGGGGTCATGCAGAAGCGCTGGGCCATCAACAGCATGATGCTGACCTTCGTCACTTTCGCGATCGTTCTGATCGTGTGGGTGCTGTGGGCGTTCAAGATGGGCTTTGGCCACCCGATCGGCCATGGCCTGGGCTTTTTCTCGACGTTCGTCGGCAAGCCCGGTGACATCCTCAGCCATTCCCAGGAACAGGGTCAAGCGAATATCCCATTGATCGGGAGTGCCGGGCCAGCGTTCAGATTCCCTGAATCGTCGCTGGCTTACTTCCAGTTCGTATTCGCTGCGATCACCCCGATCCTGGCCTTGGGCTCGGTGCTGGGCCGAATAAACATCAAGGCGTGGATGCCATTCACCGCGCTGTGGATCACGTTTGTCTACAGCGTTGACGCATTCCTGCTCTGGGGTGGCGGCTGGTTCGCGCACAAGGGAGCGATTGACTTCTCGGGTGGTTACGTGATCCATCTCTCCGCCGGGATCACCGGATTCATCGCGGCCGCGACGATCGGCCCACGACTCCAGAGAGACCGGGAGATCGACGCGCCTAACAACGTGTTGATGGTCGCGACCGGGGCGGGTTTGCTGTGGTTGGGCTGGAACGGCTTCAACGGCGGGGACCCGTACTTTGCGGGCGCCTCCGCTTCGGCAGCGGTGCTGAACACGAACCTCTGCACCGCGGTCGCGTTCCTGATCTGGGTCATGTGGGACTACATCACCGGTCGCAAGCCGTCTCTGATCGGTGGCGTGAACGGGATGATCACTGGCCTGGTCGTGATCACGCCGGCGGCCGGCTATGTGAACGGTTGGGGCGCGATCGCGATGGGCATTCTCGGGTCGACGCTCGTCTACTTCTCGCTCAACTATCTCAGCCGCCTGCGTCCATTCCGGAACGTCGACGACACCCTGGGTGTGATCTACACCCACGGCATCGCCGGATTGGCCGGAGGTCTGATGGTGGGCATTTTCGCGGACCCCCTGATGCGTGTGTACACGGGCCCGCACGGCTCGCTCACCGGCGGCTTCTCGGCCGGCGGTGTCATCCACGGCAACTGGACGCTGCTGAAGTGGCAGGCCCTGGCCGGGCTGTGGGTGATCGTGTACTCGGCCGTGGTGACGTTCATCCTGCTGAAGTTGGTGGGACTGTTCATTCCATTGCGGATGTCCGAGGAAAACATGGAGATCGGCGACACCGCCGAGCACGGCCACGAGGTCTACCCGTCCGATGTTCCATCGCTCGGGTACCCGGGTGGGGTTCCGGGTCTTGCCTCAGGGACCGCGACGCCATCGACGGCATGATTCGCAGCTGGACGACACGCGTGTCGCCCCTACTCGGCGGGGCAGGATCCCGCCGAGCGGGCGGCTACGCGGGCGTGGCTCCTGCCTACGTGCGCGGCAATGGTGCAGCGCGCTCGGGCGTTTGAGAGTAATCGAGAGCCGGTGAACGACCGGGGGGCGGATCCAACCGCCCCCCGGTCCTCGCCGCTGACCATGGTGTCGGGCGCGGTCGCGGGTGACGATCTCCAGAGCGTCGCCAGCGCCGCGGCCGCCGCGCTTGGTAGCCCGGTTGCGATCGCAATCCCGGCCCTCGGCGAGCCGGTCGTTTCACCACCCGGAGCGCTCGAGGCCGACTCGGTAGGAGCGCTTCTGGAGCACGCCAGGGCGACGATCCGAGGCGATGCCGGCGCGGTGCCGTCCCTGATCGCCGAAGCCGTGGCGGTCCGGATCGGCGAGGAGGTGGTCGGGCTCGTCGTAGCGGCGGCGGGGCCCGACGAAAGCCACCCAACGCTCGAGCGGCGGGCGTGGCTCGAGGCCGCTGCCGCGGCGGCCGCGGTCACGGCGCTGATGCGAGAGTCACACGAGGGGAGTCTGGAGGGGTCGCGGGCGGCTCTGGTGTACGAACTCGGCGCCGGTCGCCCCGCCGACGTCGCCGGGCTGATCGGGCGGGCGCGACGACTGGGATTCGAACTCGAGGGCGGAGCGGTAGCCGTCTGCGCCCAAAGCGCCTCGGGCGACAATCCGGTTGCGCCAGAGCAGTTCGCGACCAACCCCGGCGCGCTGCTCGCCGACGTTGGGCATGGTCGGGTGCTCGGGCTGCTGCCGCTCACCTCGACCACCGGCGCTGACACAGCCGAGACATTTGCCCAGGCCTTGCTGGTCCGAGGCATGACAGTCGCCCTGTCGACTCCGCGTCGCGACCCGGCCACGCTGCACGAGGCGTTGCGCGAAGCGGAGCTGCTGGTCGAGCTGACAGCCCCCCCGGACGCGCCGCTGGCCGGACAGGAGGAGACCTACCGGCTGCTGATCGGCGTGCTGCTGAGGGACCCCGATGAGCTCGAGCTGCTCCGCTCACGGACGATCTCGCAGCTGGCCGAGTACGACGCGCAGCACGACACGGAGTTACTGGCCACGCTGCAAGCGTTTCTGGCTCATCACGGCTCCACGACCGAGACGGCCGAGGCCATGCACCTTCATCGCCATACGGTCGGCTACCGATTGTCACGCGTACACGAGGTCTCCGGGCTCTCTCCATACGAGTCCGACGGCCGCGAACGGCTGAGCCTGGGCCTCAAGGCACAGCAGATCCTCGACGCCGAGAAGCGACGGTCGCGGCGCGAATAGCCTCAGCCGCGGTCATCGATCACTCAACCGAGAACCAGTTCTGCGGCAGCCCGCAGCGTTGCCTGGTCTCCGCCGATCAGCAACGTCGTCACGATCGACTCTCTCCAAGCCTCGAGGTCGTCACGGATCTTGTCCTTGGGTCCGATCAGCGTGAGTTGCTCGAGCAGCTTTGTGGGCACGGCGGCGGCGGCCTGGTCCTTGTGGCCCGCGAGGTAGAGCTCCTGGATCTTCGCCACGTCGGCTTCATAGCCCATCCGGATCGCGACGTCGGCGTGGAAGTTCGCGTTCTTGGCGCCCATGCCACCGAAATAGAGGGCGTACATCGGCCTCAGGGCGTCGGCGGCCTGTTCGACCTCCTCGGTGACGATCAGCGGCACCGTAGCCGCCACCTCGAACTCCTGCTCGGTGCGGCGGGCTCCGGGACGCGCGAGCCCTTCGGTCAGCGCGGCGCGGTAGAAGTCGTCGTGTCGGGGGGAATAGAACAACGCCAGCCAGCCGTCGCACAGCTCGCCAGCGAGCGCAATGTTCTTCGGTCCTTCCGCGGCGAGGTAGATCGGTATCTCCTCCCTGAGCGGGCGCAGGCTCGACTTCAGCGGCTTGCCGAGCCCTGTGCCGCCCGGCAGCGGCAGCGGATAATGCGGCCCGTCACTGGTCACCGGGCCGCGTCGCGCCCAGATGTCGCGCAGGATCCCAATGTACTCGCGCGTGCGCGCGAGCGGCTTGGCGAACGGCTGCCCGTACCAGCCCTCCACGACCTGCGGCCCGGACACACCGAGCCCGAGGATCAGGCGCCCGCCTGAGAGATGGTCGAGCGTCATCGCCGCCATCGCCGTGGCCGCGGGCGTGCGCGCCGAGATCTGCACGATCGCGCTACCGAGCTTCAGCTTCTGCGTGGAGGCGCCCCACCACGCCAGCGGCATCAGCGCGTCGGAGCCGTACGCCTCGGCGGTCCACAGCGAGTCGAACCCGAGCCGCTCCGCCTCCCGCACCGCCTCCGCGGCGCCCGGTGGCGGTCCGCCGGCCCAATAGCCGACATTCATTCCCAACCGGAGCTCACGCGACATCGTGGGTCGAACCCTACCCTCCCCGCCCGCTGATGCGCGCGCGAGCCCGGCTCCAGACGCTAGGCGGCCGGGGCTGGGTGCGCCGCCACTCAGCCTGGGTGGGCAGACGGCCCGCCTGTCGCGCGGAGAGCACGCAGTGAGTGTGCGCGTGGCGCCGACGATCGAGGTGGCCCTCCGGCGCGATCAACATGTGCTCGCTGAGCGCCGGAAGGTAACCACCGCACAATGGGCAGCGGTACGTCGCCGGCTTACGGTTCTGGGCGGGCTTGACGTACCACCAGCGGGCGGGCTCGATGCGGGCCATCAGGCCAGGATGTCACTCGACACGACCCGCGCTATCGTCGGCCACTTGGACCATCGCGACGAGCGCATTGTGGTTGAGACGAACCGCTATCGGATCACCGGCGTGCTGCGCCTGCCTCGTGACGGCTACCGGAGCCGTCTGACCGACTATCTCAACGCCTCAGAGCGGGCCTTCCTCGCGCTCACCGACGTCGAGGTCATGAGGCTCGACGGGCCGCCGGGCGGCGAGCACCGGGATTTCCTCGCCCTGTCGCTGCGACACATCGTGCTGGCGATGCCAGCCGATGGCGAGAGCGAGTGACCGGCGAGAGCTATCCTTTGCGGTATGGCGACACAACAGGCCGACGAGCTGGAGCCACGGACTCGTAGCGATGCCCTCCGCGCTTCGCCGCGGATGTTCGACTCTGATCTGCTCGACAAGCTTTCGCGCGTCCATCCGAGCGTCCCTCCGATCCTGTTCGTCCCGGTCATCGTGGTTCTGCTGGTCGAGGGATTCGTCCACGGCGTCGGCTGGGCCGCGCCGGCTTGGCTGCTCGGTGGCTATCTCGTCTGGACGCTGACCGAATACTGGCTGCACCGGATCGTGTTCCACTTCGAGCCCGAGCAGGGGATCGGCGCGCGTCTGCACTGGATCATCCACGGCGTGCACCACGACCACCCGAATGACCCCATGAGACTGGTCATGCCCCCGTCGCTCAGCGTGCCGCTGGCAGCACTGTTTCTGCTCGGCTTCTACGCCGTGCTGGGGAGCCCGGCATGGCTTCCGTTCGGCGCCGGCTTCCTCGGGGGCTACCTCGCCTACGACATGTTGCACTACCACGTGCATCATCATCGGCCGAAGAGCGCGCTCGGCCGAAGATTGCGCGAGCTTCACATGCGCCATCACTTCCAGAACCACGAACGCGGCTACGGCGTCAGCGCCCCGTTCTGGGACCACGTGTTCGGCACCGCTCCGAAGAAGGGCTAGGACCGATCGAGCCTCTGGCGAGGCGACGCCCGCGCTCTCCCTCGCGGCGCCTGTTGGCCGACGCGCTGCGCAGAGCCTGGCGCGGCGGCGGCGAGAGCGGAGAGGGCGGGATTCGAACCCGCGAAGGAGTGTGAACCCCTTACTCGCTTAGCAGGCGAGTGCCTTCAGCCACTCGGCCACCTCTCCGGGAGGTCGAGGCAGTGTAAACGAGGGTTCCCCAGCGGCGAGAGGTCGGCCTCACGGCTAGCATCGCTTCCAACAAGCCGAGGAGGGGTGGCAGAGCGGTCGAATGCGCTGGTCTTGAAAACCAGAGTCCGGCAACCCCGGACCGCGGGTTCGAATCCCGCCCCCTCCGCTCCAACCCTCTCCGTGAGCCCGTCGGCCAGCAAAGTCAGCGCGTGGGGTTGCACGACGATACGATGGGCGCGCCGTGGCCGCCGTGACTACCCCATCGATCGCCGTCGAGGACGCGGCCCCGCAGGTCGTCGAGCGCCCCTCCTTCGAGATCGTTCCGCGCCGGGGTCTCGTCCTCGTGGCGATCGCGATGCTGCTGCTGATCATCGCGATCGCGGTCAACCAGCTCTGGCCGCTCGAGTTCTTCCACGTTGCCGGCGGCGCGGCGTGGACGATCATCGACCTCTTCCTGGGACTCGTTCTGGGGCCAATTATGGGCAGCATGTCCGTCCCGGCACGAGTCGAGTTCACAACCAAGCTGATGCCGAAGATGGTCCTCATCATGCCGACCGTGGTGACGTTGACGCTCGCCGCGGGCTGGCAACTCGGGGTCAAGCTGGGCACCGTCGAGAGCACGTATCCCAACCACGCCTGGATCGTCGCCAGCTTCATCGTCGTCGGCGTCATGGCGGTGCTCGCGCTGGGCCTGCTCGAGCCAGCCAACATCGCGGTCTTGTTCGAGCTCAAGAAGCCTCGGCCCAACCCGCAGGTGATCGAGCGCCTGATGAAGCGATTTATCTATTGCGCTGGCATCCTCGGCGTCATGCAGATCGCGACGCTCGTGATCATGACCAAGATCGCCTCCGGATGAACGAGCGCCGCTTCCCGCCCTTCACCCAGATCGGGATGGTCTCGCTGGCTCTGATCGTCACGGGCGGGATCTACCTCTCGGCTCACCTGCCTGAGCACGTGCCGCTCGGTCCGGCAGTTGCGCTGCTGGTCGCCTCGACGGCGTTGCTGTGCGTGAACCTCTTCCTCCTCACCCGGGTGAAGGACTTCGCGTGGGCGCGCTTCTTTCAGGTGTTCAAGTGGGCCTTGCTGGCGTACTCCATCACGGCCGGCATGATCGGCTACGCGTTCCTCAAGGATCACCTCCGCGGCGGACCGCTCGTCGTCCTGGTGTTGTCGCTCGTGGTCTACGCCGTTCAGGTTCCAACGCTGATCGCTTTCACGGTCGCGCGCTACGCCAATTCGGAGCCGGCAGGACTAGACGGCTCGCCGGCCTGAAGCGCCACGACGTGTCGCTGCCACACCCCTACCGTCCGTCTGCGCGCCCGACGGGGCGCGGTTAGAATCGGCCGCTAGGCGCCCGTAGCTCAGCTGGATAGAGCGTCGGTCTACGGAACCGAAGGTCGGGAGTTCGAATCTCTCCGGGCGCGCTGTAAAAGCCCCCGCTAACGCGGGGGAGCCGATGGCCATCAGTCCGACTTGACGCGGCTAACGGACGCGCATCCCCAACAACGCGGCGACGGCATATCGCGTTGTCGTCATCCCCCAGCGGATACGCTTCCTGGCATGAGCGAGCCTGGCCCGGCGATCCGCTGGAAGAAGGACGTTGCCGCCCACGACTTCGACGCGGCAGAGGCCTTTCTGTCGATTCGGCTGACTCCCGAAAATGCCAAGCGTCTCGTCGGTCGACTCAAGGACGCGTCTCTCACCCAACGCCGTGCGAACGACATTCTGCGGGCGTGTCGGCGCGAACCGCTGCCGCTCAACGATCCCGGCGTCCTGCGGGATCTCGTCACGCTGGCGTCGGGGGAGAAGCTCTCGCCGGTGCTCGTGGTGTCGTTCGATGAGGTTGCGGACATCGCGGACGGTTATCACCGGGTATCGCTGGCCTACGCGCTCGATCCGTTCGCGGCGGTCCCGCTGCGGATCGCGAGTTTCTCCTCGCGCTGAGCGACCGGCAAGGCCAAGCGGATCCGGAACAATCCTTCAACCAGGATGGCGGTGCGGGAAACCGGTCACGCCCGGGCGGAGCGCTGCTGCTGGCGTGCCTTATACATGGCGTCATCGGCGCGGGCGATGAGATCTCTCAGAGCATCGCCTGCCCCGAGCTCCGCGAGCCCGACAGTGAGGGCCGCGTGCTCAGTCGCGGCCAGATCCGCGCTCACGAGCGAGAAGCGCGCCGCCGCATCTGCCAAGGTCATGTTGAGTAGCCCGCACACGAACTCGTCGCCCCCGAAACGGACGATCAGATCGTAGGAGCGAAGACGAGTCCGAATCGAGTCGCTGGTCTCGCACAGCAGCCGGTCTCCGGCGGCGTGACCGTGTGAGTCGTTGGTGTTCTTCAGGCCGATGACGTCGACGAACACGAGCGTGAACGGCTGGTTGGTTCGACGTGCCCTGGCGATATCGCGCTCCAACTCCACAATGCCCGCCTCTCGGCGCAACGCTCCGGTGAGCCCGTCGATCGAAGAGACCGTCCGCTCCCGCGCCGAACGAAAGCGGTCACTCGATGCCGCTCTGCGATCATCAGCTGCGCGGGCCCGGTCGCTGGCGCCCAGCCGACGATCACGCCTCGCCGCCGCACGGTCGGCAGCTGCGCCTGGGTCAAGTCCGCTGGCGGCGTGATCGCGGGCCGCGGCACGCCTATCCCGATCGTCGGCCCGCTGATCGCGGACATCCGAAGCCCGATCGCGAGCTTCAGCGGCCGCGTCCCGGTCCTCCGCTAGCCGGTCTCGCTCCTCGCCACTCCGGACTGACTCGACGGGATCTGAGGCCTTCTCCGCGTTGCGAAGCTCGTCATCCCTCATCAAACTCAGCCTACCCCAGCCCACCCGCACCCAATCAGCACCACCAACCGCGACGGCGGTTCATGCGGATGCCCCCAGCGCGCTGCGTCGCGATCGAGCCGGTCGCGGGGTGTGCCGGCGGCCGTTCATCCACTCGCCGCTTCTGTTCTGAAACGATCTTCGACGATGCTGCTTGAGAGTCCGCTGATCGGTCGCGAGTCGGAGGTGCTCGGGCTCGAGCAGGCGCTCGGCTCAGCCCGACTGGTCACGGTCACCGGCGCGGGGGGATGCGGCAAGACACGCGTGGCGCGCGAACTCGCTGGGCGCGTTGGAGCTCGAGCCGAGCCGCTGGAGGTCGTGTTCGTCGAGCTCGCGATGGTCCGTACCGGGGACCACGTTGTCGACGCGTTGTTACGCGTCCTCGGTGCGCGAGAACGAGCGGGGCGCACGCAGATCGAGGTCCTGCTTGACCGCTTCGCGGGTCGCGATGCTGTCCTGGTGATCGACAACTGCGAGCACGTGGCTGACGAGGTGCGCCGCCTGGCGGGTTGGTTGCTCGACGCGGCGCCGGGGCTACGGGTGCTGGTGACCAGTCGAGAGCCGCTGGGGATCCCTGGGGAGCTGGTGTTCTTGCTCTCGCCGTTAGGTCTGCCCCAGGCCGGTGGTGATGTCGCGGCGGTGGTGCGCTCGGAGGCGGGGCGGTTCTTTGTCGATCGCGCGGCTGCTGCTGATCCGAGCTTTGGGCTGACACCATCGACGGCTCGGGCGGTGGTGCGGATCTGTCACCAACTCGATGGCTTGCCGCTCGCACTCGGGCTCGCGGCAGCCCGTGTGGCGAGCCTGTCACCGGGCGAGATCGCGGATGGCCTGTCGCGCCACGGCCGTCTCGCGGGCGCGCTTGACGAGAGCGCGTTGCCGCAGCATCGCTCGGTGCGGGCATCGCTGGATTGGAGCTACGCGCTGCTCGATGAGCGCGAGCGGGTGTTGTTTCGGCGCCTGTCGGTGTTCGGTGGGGGCTGGGACGCGGCCGCGGCCCGGTCCGTCGCACTGCCCGACGCCAGCGAGACTGAGGTGAGTGGCTTGTTGCAAGCGTTGGAGAGAAAGGGGCTGATCATGTCGGCCTCGGCGACGCGGCTGGGCCGTTGGTCGTTCCTGCAGACCGTCGGAGACTACGCGGCCGAGCAGCTCGCGATCGACGCCGACGAGCACGATGGTGTGCGCGACCGGCAGCTGACATGGTTCCAGGCGTACGCGGCCGATATCGACGACTTGCTCTTCTCGCCGGCGGGCCGTGCGTTGATCGATCAGGAGACACCGAATCTGCGACTGGCGCTCGACCGAGCCGTCGAACGCGATGCTGGTGTCGCGTTGGAGATGGTCGGATCGCTGTTGCGTCACTGGATCCTGGCCGAGCATTTCCAGGAAGGACGGTCGGCCGCCGCACGCGTGCTGGCCGTCGGTGGCCAGGTCGACGACTGCGCCGCACGGGCGCTGGTACACCTCGGTGCCGCCCTGATCGGCGCGGTCAGCGAGGACTACCCGGCAGCGGTCGCGAACCTGCAGAGCGGGATCGCGCTCCTGGCCAGCGTGGATGACCTCGACGCCGAGGCACGGTGCCTGCAGATGTCGGGGATGGTCCTGATCCTGACCGGGGTCGATCTCCCGGAGGGCCTTCGGAGCGCGAACCGCGCCGTCGAGTTGCTGCGCGCGTCAGGTGATCGGCTGGGGCTGGCCTGGGGGCTGGTGAACGTTGCAATGGCCGAGGGGTTGTGCGATCGGTTCGATGCTGCGCGTACCGCGTACGAGGAGTTCGTGACGATTCCGAGTGCGGCGCAGCACGCCAGGCTCCGTACGTGGGCGGAGCTGGCGGCGGCGTGGACCGAGCTGATCGTGGGCTCACCCGCGCAGGCTCTGAAACACGCGGACCTCGCGCTCGAGCTCGAGGGCGACTGGCCGTCGATGACGCACTTCATCCTGACCGGCTTCCGCGTGCACGCACTGGCATTGCTCGGGGCGACCGACGCTGCCCTTGCCGAGGGCCGACGAGCGCTGGGAACAGCGGTGCAGTCAGGGGCGGTGATGGCCGCGCCGGCGATCGAGATGGCACTGGCGATCGCGGAGCTGATGGCTGGAGAGCTCGACGTCGCAGAAGCTCGGGCTCGCCGGCTCTTGGACATGCCGCAGGTGCACACCGTCGCGTTGATGCGAGAGGCACTCGCCCAGATCGCGTTGGCCCGCGGCGACGCCCGCGAGGCCGATGTGCAGAGCCAGCAGCTCGCGTCGGTGGCGCGCCAGAGTGGCAGCCCCCGCCACGCGGCGGTCGCGGACTTCGTCGGAGGCCGCGCGGCGGTGCTGGACGGCGACCCAGAGCGGGGGCGCGACCTCGTGCAAGGTGCGCTGGCCGGGTATGCAGGTTTGGGGCTTGAGCGAGGAGCGGCAGACGCGCTCGAGGAGCTCGCGATGATCGCCGCGAGCACCGGCGACGGCGCTCGCACGGCGCGCCTCGCGGCGGCCGCCAACCAGGCTCGGGCACGGCTGGACTGCGCGCCGCTGCCATCGAGCCGCGATCGAGTCGCGGCGGCGCGGGCCAAATTCATCGACCGTGACGGACCGGCTGCCTGGGAAGCCGCATGGGACGAGGGCGAGGCGATGGCGCTGGCCGACGCGATCGCCTACGCGCGTCGAGCCCGCGGACCGCGCGCCCGCCCGGCGACAGGCTGGGCGAGCCTGACGCCGACGGAGCTAGAAGCCGCACGCCTGGCCGCCACTGGTATCTCGAACCCACAGATCGCCGCCCAGCTCTTCATGGCCCGCAGCACCGTCAAGATGCACCTCTCGAGCGTGTACATGAAGCTCGGGATCGCGAACCGAACCGAGCTCGCCAGGGCGATCGCGGTGCACGCTGGAGACCTGGAGCCGCGGGCACCCGGGTTCGAGGCCTGACCGGCGAACGGAACGCGCAGCGCGACGCGACGCCAGCCGGAAGACTGACCAGATGGCGGTGGTTTCCTCACCCCTTTCCCGCGAGACTCACGCGTGCGATGAGAGTGATCCCACCGGGCGCGGATGTCGGCAGCCCCGCGATCGGACGGAGGCCGCCCCCGCGCGGAGTACCCCGCTGGGTCAATATCCGCACGCCCTGTCGCTGGGGTTAAACTCGCGCGCATGACATCGATCGAGACGGCGGCGGTCGTGACGTCGGATCTCGTGGGGTCGACGAAGCTCGAAACGACCGTCGGTCCGGAGCGGGCGGACGAGCTCCGGCGGGAGCATTTCGAGCTGCTTCGCCAGGCGATCGGCGACGCGGGCGGTCGTGAGGTGAAGAACACGGGGGATGGGCTGATGGCTGCCTTCAAGGCGGCGTCGGCGGCAGTGGCGTGCGCCAAGGCGATGCAGCAGCTGATCGATCGGCGTAACCGAGGGGCCGACGCGGAGCTTCACATCCGGATCGGCATCGGGATGGGGGAAGCGACCGTCGAGGACGGTGACTATTTCGGGATGCCGTCGATCGAGTCGGCTCGATTGTGTGCGCTGGCTCCCGACGATGGCATCCTCGCCGGCGAGCTTGTGCGCATGATGGCGGCGCGTGGCGACCGCTCAGCTTTCAAGTCGGTCGGGGAACTCGAACTGAAGGGCCTTCCGGAGCCTGTCGAGGCGTACGAGATCGCCTGGGAGCCGGTGGGTGAGCAGCTGTCCGCCGTGCCACTACCGGGACCCCTGCGCACGATGCCAGGCATCGCTTATGTCGGGCGCGTCGGCGAGCGTGAGCGGCTCGCGCGTCAATGGGCGCAGACTCGGGGTGGCAATCGCCGCGGAGTGTTGATCTCAGGCGAGCCGGGGATCGGCAAGACGCGGTTGGCCAGTTACGCCGCCCTGGCTGCACACGCTGACGGGGCGACCGTGCTGTGGGGCGCGGCGTCTCAGGATCTCGGTGCCGCGTATGGACCGTGGATCGAGGCCCTCGGCCGCTACGTCGAGACAGCACCTGAGTCGGTATTGAGCGATCACGTCGCGCGCCATGGCGGCGAGATTGCGCGTCTGGCCCGCGGCCTCGGACAGCGGGTGACCGGTGTGCCCGCGCCGCAAGAGTCAGATCCCGAGACGGAGCGCTACCTGCTGTTCGCCGCTGTGGCGGGGCTGCTTGAGTCGGCGTGCGCGCACGGTCCGGTCGCGCTCGTACTGGACGATTTCCATTGGGCAGATACGCAGTCGGTGGCGTTGCTCAAGCATGTGGCGCGGACGATCGAGCTCTCGCCGCTGCTGCTGCTCGTGACCTATCGCGACTCGGACCTGGGCCGCGAGCATCCGATGATCGAGGTGCTCGCCGATCTGCATCGGGTCGAGGGGGTTGAGCGTATCGCGCTGCTCGGCCTCGGCCCGGATGAGGTCGCGGAGTGGATGACGGCGGCCGCCGGTCACAACATCGGCGAGCTCGGGATGAAGCTCGCGGTGGAGATCGCACAGGAGACGGACGGCAATCCCTTCTTCGTCGGGGAGATCCTTCGGCATCTGACCGAGTCGGGCACGCTGGCTCAGGACGGGAACGGCCGTTGGCGGTTGAGTAAGACGATCGCGGAGCTGGGTCTGCCGCAGAGCGTGCGGGACGTGGTGAGTCGTCGCGTGGAACGCCTCGGGGCCGAGCCGCGCCAGATTCTGACCGTGGCGTCGGTGGTCGGGCGCAGCTTCGACCTGGATCTGCTCACCCGGCTGGTGGAGCGCAGCGAGGACGAGATTCTCGACGCACTGGAAACCGCGATCGGGGCGTCGGTGGTGGTCGAGTCGCCCGAGCGAGTGGGTCGTTTCAGCTTCTCGCATGCGCTGATCAAACACACGCTGTATGACGAGCTGAGCGCCACCAGGCGCGCGCGGATGCACCGACGCGTGGCGCAGGCGCTGGAGGGGCTCTGCGGCGGGGAGCCTGGGGACCGGGTGGCCGAGCTGGCGAATCACTTCTCGCACGCGGTGGTCCCGGCTGACCACAGCAAGGCAGTCGACTACGCTCGCCTGGCCGGCGAACGGGCACTGGAGGAGCTCGCTCCCGATGATGCGCTGCGTTGGTTTCACCGCGCACTCGAGCTGTTGGGCCAGGAAGGTGGCGAGAGCGAGCGCTGCGACCTGCTGATCGGCATCGGCGTGGCGCAGAAGCACGTCGGCGACCCGGCGTTTCGCGGGACGTTGCTGGAGGCGTCCGCGATCGCGCGACGGATCGGCGATGTTCCGAGATTGGTGCGGGCGACGCTGGAGAACACGCGCGGGTGGCACTCGGCGGCCGGGGCGGTCGACGCTGAACGCGTTGAGGGGCTCGAGGCAGCGATCGCCGCGGTCAAGCCGGACTCAGCCGACCGTCCGGTGCTGCTCGGCTTGCTCGCTGCCGAGCTGACGTTCGCGGGCGATTACCAACGCGTACGTGCGCTGGTGGACGAATCGCTCGCGTCGGCGCGGGCACTCGAGGATCGTCGCCCGCTGGGGCGTGTCCTCTATTACGCGTGCAACGCGCAGCTTGGCTCGGGCGACACGGCGCGCGCGAGCTGGGCGTTGAGCGGCGAGCTCCGGTCGCTCGCCGACGAGCTGGCGGATCCGTTCCTGCAGTGGGGGGCGGCGCAGTGGCGTTACACAGCGGCCGTACAACTCGGGGAAACGGACGAGATGGAGCGGGCGATCGAGCGGGCGCGCGAGGTCGGCAAAGAGGTGGGCCGTCCGGCACTGCGGGGGGTGCCGGCGTACTACGCGAGCTCGCGGTATCAGTTCTACGGTCAGCTCGAGCAAGCGGAGGCGTCGGCGCTGCAGGCAGCCGCGGTCGGGCACGAGTCAGGACAGCCGGATGCGCTGATGATCGTTGGGGTGCAGCTGTTTGCCATTCGCTCCGAGCAGGGACGGCTGGCCGAGCTCGCGGAACTGGTCGAGCGGCGGGTCGCCGAGACGCCAGGGCTGCCCACGTTGCAAGCCACCCTGGCGTTCATGTACACCGAGCTGGGGCGACTGGACGAGGCCAAAGCGATCTTTGATCGAGCCGCCGCGGATGACTTTGCCTCGCTCCCGTTCGACATCGGCTGGATCAACGGCATGGCGCGTTATGCCGATATCGCCGCGCGTCTCGGGTCGGTCGGCCCTGCGGCGGTGATCTACGAGAAGCTGCACCCGTACCGTGACCGGATTGTCACGTCGGTGTTTACCGTCAGTGGCTCGGTGCAGCGGCCGCTCGGCGTGCTGGCCGCCACGCTCGGGCGCTGGGACGCCGCCGAGCAGCACTTCGCGGCCGCGGCCGAGATCCACGAACGCCTCGGCGCGAAGCTGTTTCTCGCGCGCACATGGATGAATTGGGGTCGTGCGCTACTCGCCCGGGGCGAGGTGGCCGACGTACAGCGCGCTCGTGAGCTGCTGCAACGCGCCGCCGAACTCGCCCGCCAGCACGGAGGCGGCGCGGTGGAGCGCGACGCCGAGGCGTTGCTGGCGGATCCGCTCGGGGTCTGACTGGAGGCGCGCGCAAGACGAAGGGGATCCGACGAGTGCTCCGAGCGCACCGGAGCCGCGAAGCCGAGCAGGCGCGTCTCGCGGGGGGTCGAGGTTGTCAGAGCCGCGCTGTACGCGCGTCGTGGTGGGGCTAGCCGTACCTCGCAAGATACGTGTTGTCCAGCTGGTCAGAGCGCTGGCCAGCGTTCAGTGTGTGTTCAGCGATGCGCTCTCTCTATCTGAACCGGGATCGTCACGAACCAGAACGGCTGGCGAGCCGACTCCAGTGGGGGCCGGCATCACCGGCCGCGCGCGCTGTTGATTTGACGAAGTCCTATGGTGCCGGTGACGCCGTTGTCCGTGCCCTGGACGGTGTGAATGTCGAGTTTGAACGGGGCCGTTTTACCGCGGTGATGGGTTCTTCGGGCTCGGGGAAGTCGTCGCTGGTGCACTGCCTGGCGGGGCTGGATGTACCGACGTCAGGCCGCACGTTCGTGGGAGATCAGGAGATCGGCCGACTCGATGATGCAGAGCTGACCGAGTTGCGCCGGGATCGGATCGGCTTCGTGTTCCAGTCGTTCAACCTCGTCCCGACGCTCAGCGCAGCCGAGAACATCACGCTTGCGCTCGACCTCGCCGGGGTGCGGGTCGACCGGGCGTGGTTTGACCAGCTGGTCGAAGCGCTCGGCATCGCCGATCGGCTGTCGCACCGTCCGAGCGAGATGTCCGGCGGCCAGCAGCAGCGGGTCGCTTGTGCCCGGGCGCTGATCCTCCGCCCCGAGCTGATCTTCGCCGACGAGCCCACGGGCAACCTCGACTCGAACTCGTCCGCCGAGCTGCTGGCATTCCTGCGCGACGCCGTCACCGAGCACGGGCAGTCGATCGTGATGGTCACCCACGACCCGCGCGCGGCGGCGTATGCCGACCGGGTCGTGTTCCTGGCTGACGGTCGAGTGGTGGGCGAGCTGGCCTCGCCGACTGAGGACCTGGTGCTGACCCAGATGATGAAGCTGGGGAGCTAGCGATGTGGAAGATCACCCGACGGGGCCTGCTGGCCCGGAAGCTGCGTTTGGCGCTGACCGCGCTGGCGATCGTGCTCGGGGTGACGTTCGTCACGGGGACGCTCGTTCTCACCGACACGCTGAACCGCACGTTCGACACGCTGATCGGCACCGCGTACCAGCACGTCAACTTCCAGATCCGCGGCACGGCGGCGTTCAACAACGACACCGCGGCCGCCGCCAACGGCACCGCCGACCGTAGGCCGATCCCGGCGACGATCGCCGCGGCCATTCGCCGCCTGCCCGGAGTCGCCTACGTGGACGGGTCCGTCGAGGGCTACGCCCAGTTCGTGTCCGACGGCAACGCGATCGGCGGCGCCGGCTCGGCGTTGGGGTTCTCGTTCGATCCCAACCGGCAGCTGTCGTCGGTGCGGCTCGTTGACGGCAGTGCTCCCAGCGCCGCTGATGACGTGGTGATGGACAAGGGGACAGCGACGAAGTACCACTTCCAGATCGGCGACCGGGTGCGCGTGCTCTCGGGCGGCTCGCCCCGAAGCTTCACCATCACCGGCATCGTGACCTTCGGCAGCGCCGACAACCTGGCCGGAGCGACGCTGGCCGGCTTTGCTCTGCCCACGGCGCAGGCCCTGTTCAACACGCGGGGGGACTACGACACGATCGACGTCCTGGCCAAGCCCGGCGCCGACAACGTCGGCCTTCAGCGGGCGATCGCCAGCATCTTGCCGCCGGGCATCCAGGTGGTCAGCGGTCAGACAGTCGCCAGCGAGCTCTCCAGTGCCGTCAGCAACGCGCTTTCGTTCCTCTCCACGGCGCTCCTCGTGTTCGCGCTCATCTCGCTGTTCGTCGGCGCCTTCACCATCTTCAACACGTTCTCGATCACGGTCGGGCAGCGGACCCGGGAGCTGGCGCTGCTGCGCGTGGTCGGAGCCAGCCGCCGGCAGCTGTTCCGCTCGGTGCTGGGTGAGGCCGCCCTGGTGGGACTGGTCGCGTCCCTGATCGGTCTGGGGCTGGGCGTGCTGGCCGCGGTCGCGCTCAAGGCGCTGCTGGGAGCGTTCGGCGTGACGCTGCCCTCAGCCCCGCTCGTGTTCGAGGCCCGCACGGTCGTGATCGCGCTCGCGGTGGGCGTCGGAGTGACCGTGATCTCCGCGATCGGCCCCGCCCGGCGCGCCGTGCGGATCGCCCCCGTCGCCGCGCTCGTGGCCCCCCGTGAAGAGTCGGGGGAGTCGCTGCGACGGCGAGTCACCATCGGCGGCTTCGCGGCGGCCGGCGGCATCGGCGCGCTGGTGGCGGGCTTGACCGCACCGGCGATCCTGCTCGTCGGGCTCGGCGCGGTGGCCGTGTTCATTTCGGCCGGCCTGCTCGCACCGATCGTCGCCCGGCCGATGTCGCGCGCTCTCGGGTGGCCACTCGCCGCCCTGGTCGGGACCCCGGGACGGTTGGGACGGGAGAACTCGATGCGCAGTCCGCGTCGGACCGCCCAGACCGCCGCCGCCCTGATGGTCGGCATCGCGCTCGTGTCGGCGGTCGCCGTACTCGGCGCCTCGCTCTCGCAATCGGCGAAGGCCAACCTCGAAAGCGCCGTCACTGCCAACGACATCATCACCGGCCCAAGCTCCGGGTTCAGCACGTCGGTCGCCGCCGCGGTCTCCCGAATCCCCGGGGTGTCGACGGTCACGAACGTGTACAAGGGCCAGTTCGAGGTCGGAGGGTCACTGTCGAGCCTGGACGGCGTGACCCCAGCCGACCTGCGGCGGACCGTCCACCTGGCGATCACCGCTGGGAGCGGCGCTCCCGCGCTGGCCGTCGGCCGACTGCTGATCGACACGACCACGGCGAGCGCCAAGCATCTCTCGGTCGGCTCGGTGGTGCCGGTCACGTTCGCGCAGACTGGGACCACGACGATCCGGATCGGCGGGATCTTCAAGGCCAACCCACTGATCGGCAGCTACGTGGTGGCTGCCGGCTTCTTCCTCTCCCACTTCCACAATCCGCTGCCGATCGCCGTCCTCATCAGCACGCTGCCAGGCGCAGGCCATGTCGAGAGGGCCATCAACAATTACCTGAGCGTCTACCCGAACGTTGGGGTGCAGTCGCGGGCCCAGTTCGAACAATCCCAGCAAGCCACGGTCAGCCAGGAGCTCGGACTCATTTACGTGCTCCTCGCCCTCGCGATCATCGTCGCCCTGATTGGGATTGTGAACACCCTGATGCTGTCGGTGTTCGAGCGCACCCACGAGCTCGGCCTGCTCCGAGCGGTCGGGATGAAACGCCGGCAGGTCCGGACGATGATCCGATCAGAGGCCGTGATCATCGCCCTGTTCGGCGCCGTCATCGGTGTCATCATCGGGACCGCACTCGGCGTCGCCCTTGCGGCATCGCTCAAGCCGCAGGGCATCACCGAGGTCTCCATTCCCTCTGCCAGCCTGGTCGGGTTCGTGGTTCTCGCGGCTTTGCTCGGGCTCGCCGCCGCCAGCTGGCCGGCCCGCCGGGCCGCCAAACTCGACGTGCTCGCGGCGATCGCGGTGCAGTGACCGATGCGCGGGGCGCGTCCCTCGCCGGCCCGCCCGTGCTCTGCGATGTTTGCGCGACGCTTCACCGGCGAGGAACATGTGGTCAGGTGCCGGGTGATCTCATGACGCCAGAATCCTCCGCAATGAAGGCGAAGCTGTCGCTGCTGGCGGCTGCCGGGGTGTTGGCGGGCGCTGGCGCGGTCTGGCTGGCAGCGCACCAGCCGCCGGGCCGCCCGACGGAACCGGGACCGGTGCTCACGCTGCTGGTAGGCGCCTCCCTGCTCGGCTGCGGGCTCGCGTCGTGGCGAGCCCGGCCGGAGAACCGCGTGGGCAAGATCATGGTGTTCACGGGCTTTGCCTGGTTCGCCGAGCTGCTGGTCGATGCCACGCCACCGTGGTTGAACACGATCGGCCTGGCCGTCCAGGCGGTGTGGATCTTCGGGTTGGTGTATCTGCTGCTCTCGTTCCCCTCCGGTCGGCTGCCGGGCCGGCTCGACCGCTGGCTGGTGGTGGGCGGCGGTCTCGTCGGGGTCGGCCTCCAGCTGGTGGCGATGCTGTACGGCAACAAGGCGGGACTGCACTGCCCGGGCTGTTCGAACAACCTCCTACAGGTCGTCCATGACAATCGAAAGGCGGAGAACTGGCTGGCCCTCCAACGCCTGATCGGGTTCCCGCTCATCGTCACCGTCATCACGACTCTCATCAGGCGCTGGCTGCGGGCAGGCGCAGCTCAGCGGCGTGCGGTCGCGCCGGTGCTGGTGGCGGGATGCGCCACGCTCACCGCGCTGGGCGTGACGGTCGTGCTCGACCTGTTCGGCGACCCGCTGGGCGCGCTTCCCGCGAACGTGTACTTCACCCTGATGGCGACCGTGCCGGTCGCGGTGCTGTGCGTGTTCCTGCAGCGGCGGCTGGCGCGCGGCATGGTCGCGGGGCTGGTCATCGAGCTGGGCGGGGCGGGCGCCGCCGTCGACCTGCGCGAGGCGCTCGCCCGCGCTCTCGGCGACCCGTCGCTGCAGCTCGCGTTCTGGTTCCCGCCCGAGAAGCATTACGTTGACGGCAACGGTGGGCCGGTCAAGCTCCCGGACGACGACAGCGGGCGCAGCTCGACGTTCGTCGCTCGCGACGGACAGCCGATCGCGGTGCTGCTGCACGATCCCGTGCTGGAGCACAACGCCGAGCTCGTGCGGTCCGTCTGCGCGGCCGCGAGCCTGACGCTGGAGAACGAGCGCCTCCAGGCCGAGTTGCGCGCCCGGCTGGTCGAGCTACAGTCCTCGCGCGCGCGGCTGGTGGCGGCGACCGACGCCGAGCGGCGGCGGATCGAGCGCGACCTGCACGACGGCACCCAGCAGCGGCTCGTGTCGATCGCGATGTCACTCGGACTGCTTGAGACCAAGCTCCCGGACCAGGCGCAAGCCGCCCAACCCCTCGTGCGCGAGACCCGGGCAGCGCTCGCGCTCGCACTCGCGGAACTGCGCGAACTGACCCACGGCATCAACCCCCCGCTGCTCAGCGAGCGCGGGCTCCCGCTGGCCCTCGACGAGCTGTGCCGCCGCGCCGGGCTTCCCACACGGCTTGACGTGACGATCGATCGGCGCCTCCCCGACCAGATCGAGACCGCCGCCTACTTCATGGTCAGCGAGGCGCTGAGCAACGCCGCCAAGCACTCCCACGGCAGCGAGATCCGCGTCTTCGCGTCCTACCGAGGTCAACGTCTGACCATCGAGATCGGCGACGACGGCATCGGCAGCGCCACTCCCACCGGGGGCTCAGGACTGCGCGGCCTCGCCGACCGCATCGAGGCGCTCGGCGGGCGATTCATGATCTCCAGCCCGCCCGGCCGGGGCACGACACTACGAGCCGAGATCCCATGCGCGTAGCACTGGCCGACGACGCGGTCATCCTGCGCGAAGGGCTCTCCCGCCTGCTCACCGAAGCCGGCTTCGAGGTCGTCGGGCTCGCCCCCGACGCTGAGGCACTCCTCGAGCTGGTCGAGCGCACCCAGCCGGATGTCGCGATCATTGACATCCGGATGCCTCCGACGCACACCGACGAAGGACTGCGCGCGGCCAAAGCCATCCGCGAGCGGTGGCCCGCGATCGGAATCCTCGTCCTCTCTCAACACGTCAACCCCCGCTACGCACTCGAACTACTCTCCGCCGGGACCGACGGCGTCGGCTATTTGCTCAAAGAGCGCGTATCCGACCTCAACGAGCTCTGCTTCAGCGTCAACCGCGTCGGGAACGGAGGCTCCGTCCTGGACCCGGCAGTCGTCGGCGAACTCGTCGGCCGACGCCGGCAAGCTGACAACCCGCTCGCGCACCTCACCGATCGCGAACGCGAGGTACTCGCCCTGATCGCCGAAGGCCGCTCCAATCGCGCGATCGCGGAGCGCCTGTTCGTCACCGAACACACCATCGAGAAGCACATCAAGAACATCTTCGGCACGCTGGGCCTGCCGCCATCCACCGACGACCACAGACGCGTGCTCGCCGTCATCACATACCTGAACTTACAGTAGCCGCGGACATTAGCCTGCGACATCAGCTGGCGCTCATGAGGGCGGCATGGGCGTGGTGGCCTCCAGCAGCCAGTGGCTGATTGTCGTCAGCAACGCCGTCGTATCGACCGGCTTGGCGATGAAGTCCGACGCGCCGGCAGCGATGCACCGCTCGCGCTCACCGCCGACCGTCTTGCCAGTGACCGCGATGATCGGCAGCTCCGCGCACTGAGGACGCTTACGACGCTGCCGGCAAAGCTGATCACAGCTCCCGATCGTTGATAACCCAAACACAGCCGCTCAACCGGATCAAGGGGGAGCACATGCGTGGCGTCCGCGCGGCGGTAAGGGATCCGCGCTAGCGGCCAGAGCCCAGCGTTTCGGCGACTACCCGCTGGCGGGCGGCGGGGTCAGCGGCCTCTGCCCAGGCGAGCAGCCACAGCGCGCCGAGCTGCTCCTCGGGTAGAACGAGCCCGTTGATGTAGTCCTCGATGTGATCGAACGACGCGCCCTGATCGATCATCGTATTGACCGTGTGATGCGCGTCGGTCAGCATCCGGGCCTCCCAAGTCTCGTCAGGCTCGCCGCGCCCCGTGGCGAACCCGTCGTATCGATGCGCTGGGAACGTACAACAGCGAGTGGCGGGTTGGACACGTCGACCTCCGGGGTGTAGTTGAACCTCGGAAGTCCGGTCGTGCTGCCCGCCCCTCATGGGCCGACCTCACAATGGAAGCCCTCCTGACACCACCCTACTCCTTGCGTCAAGCCGAACTACGTCGAGATCGAGCGTCGATCCTTGGGGTCGTCGGCCGGGCATCGCGCGCGGCGAGGTGTTCTGAGAGAGCGGCGGGGCGACCGAGGTGGAACCCTTGGCCGTAGTCGACCCCGAGTCCGGCGAGGACCTTCACGGTCTCCGCGTCGGGGGTCCACTCGGCGATCGTATGTTTGCCCATGTCCCGCGCGATCTGGACAACGGCGGAGATCAGCGTGCGGTCAGTCTCGTTGCGGGCGCAGTGCGCGATGAACTCCCCATCTATCTTCAGGTAGTCGAAGGGAAGGTGCTTTAGGTAGTAGAAGGAGCCGAGCCCGGCGCCGAAGTCATCGATGGCAAATTGGCATCCGAGCTCAGCCAGGTAGTTGATGAAAGCCCCGGCGCGGCTGACGTGAGCGACGGCCGCGGTCTCTGAGACCTCGAAGATCAGACGGCTCGGCGGCACGTCGGTCTGGTGGAGCTGGCGAGCTATGAGGTCGAGCAGCTCGGTGTCGCCGATGGTCCGGCCGGAGAGGTTGACCTCGAACTGCAGGTCGCGGCCGAGCGCGCGTTGCTCAGCGAGCGTCTGGATCGCGCGTCGCGTGACCCAGCGGTCGATGTCGCCGTTCAGACCCAGGCGTTCGGCGATGTAGAGGAACGATCCGGGATGGATCACGTTGCCCTGGCGATCACGCATGCGTAGCAGCAACTCGTACCGCGCCGGTCGGCTCTCGGTGAGGGACACGACCGGCTGAGCGAGCAGTTCGAACCTGTCGTGGTTGAGGGCGTCCTCGATCGCCCCAGCCCAGTCGATGTGGTTCTGGCTCTGCTGTCGCCCGTGACGTTCGCTGCTGTAGCGCGCCCAGCCGTCCCCGCCGGCCGCTTTGGCTTCGTACATCGCGACGTCCGCGTTGATCAGTATCTCCTCGGCGGTCATGCGCTCACCGTCCTCGAAGCGGGCGATGCCGATGCTGACGGTCACCCGCTTGCCCGCGCCGATCAGCCCCCGTAAGGACTGTTCGAGGGCGGGTAGCGTCTCCTCGCGCACGATCTCGAGCAGCGCTTCGGCGACGCGCTGTGACTCCTGCTCGTCTCCGTCGGGGAGCAGAAGAGCGAACTCGTCGCCGCCTAGTCGTGCCACCAGGTCGCTGTCGCGCAGGCGGCTGCGCAGCGCTTGACTGACTCGGACGATCAGGTCGTCGCCGGCCCCGTGGCCCTGCGTGTCGTTGAAGTATTTGAAGTGGTCGAGGTCGAGCATCAGCACGGCACCGGCGGCTCCATAGCGCCTGACGCGCGCCGCGTGGCTGCGGAGCTCGCGCTCGAGGCTGCGCCGGTTCGCCAGGCCCGTGAGCAGGTCATGATCGGCGACGTACGCGAGTTGGCGTTCATAGCTACGCCGCTCGGTGACATCCTGAACCTGCGAGATGAAATACACCGGCAGTCCGTCAGCGTCGCGGATCAGGGTGACACTGACAGCCGCCCAGATCACCTGCCCCGAGGCGTGCGCGTAACGTTTCTCGCGCTGATCGGATGTCGCCTCACCGGCCAGCAGCAGGCGACGGGCGTCTTCGTCGGCGGTGACGTCGCCGGGGTGGGTAATCCGTTCGACCGACTGACCCGTTAGCTGCGTGCGGCTATAGCCGACCATTGCGCAGAAGGCGTCGTTGACACGCACATAACGGCCGTCCAGACCGATCATCGTCATCCCGATCGGAGCCTGCTCAAACGAGCAGCGGAAAAACTCCTCTGCCTCGTGGGCGGCGATCCGCGCCGCTCGCTCACGGCCAACCCGGTCTGGCGCGCTGCCGACCGGGGCCATGCCCTCGTTGCCGCCTTCTTCTCGCTCGGACACCGTTGCCACCCCCTCGCTCGACTCCGTAACTCCAGGACGGTCAGCAATCCGATCGTGCTGACATAGGTCCGGCCGCGGGATCGAGCCGAAAAAAGACGTTCGCCGAGCCGAGGGCAATTGAGCGAACACAGCGAGTGTAGACACCGTCCGGCCTCAGAAGAGGATGATTGGACGAATGGTTGATGAGCCAGACCAGCTACGAGTGCTCCTCGCCGACCAAAAAGCCAGCCGTCTGGACGAAATCGCGGAGGTCGTCGCTGAACTCGGCCACACCGTCGTCGCACGCCTGTTCGACGTCGCAGACGTCGCCGAAGCGACACGCCGCGAGCTTCCCGACGTCGCGATCGTCGGCCTCGGCGAGAACAACCAACACGCCCTGAACCTCATCTCCGAGCTGGTCAAGACAGCCGCTTGCCCCGTGATCGCCGACATCGCGACCGAAGACCACGAGTTCGTCGACAACGCCGCCCGACGCGGCATCTTCGCCTACGTCCAGCACGGCAGCCGCTCCGAACTGGCCCACGCGCTCGACATCGTCCTGCGCCGCTACGCCGAATTCAGTCGCATCCACGGCGCACTCGGGCGTCGCGTCATCATCGAACAGGCCAAGGGCATCCTTATGGAACGCCACGGCATCAACGCCGAGGACGCGTTCGCGGACCTGCGCAACCGCGCCAGAAACACCAACACAACAGTCCTTGGCATCGCCGAAGCGGTCGTCACCACCTACCCGCTGTTCAGAGCAAACCCCCGCCCACCAGAGGCCGGCGACTGATCACAGCCCAAGCCCGGCGAGGCCGAACGCCGTGTGGAGGTAATCCAGCAACTCCCGGACGGCGGGTCCCGGTCCGGGCCTCCAGACCACGGCGAGATTCGCGGCGGTCATGACGTCCCGGATCTGGATGGTGGTCAGATCGTCGCGTCCAGCGAGCATCGACGCGCTGAGAACGGCGACGCCCAGACGACGGCTGGCCAGGTCGAGCACGGCCGTCGGGGCGCTCGCCTCGAGCGTCACGTTCGAGCGCAGCCCCCGCGCGGCGCAGGCCTGCTCGAGGACGGCGCGGATCCCCGCGCCCGCTGGCATGCAGACGACCGGATGGGCGGTGATCTCCCTCAATCGTGCGCTGGATCGGGCGCTCAGGGGATGGCCGGAGGCGGCCACCGCGGCGACGATCGACTCGCTGAGGATCGTCCGCGTTGCCAGCTCGGCAAGCTCGGTGGCAGCAGTCCCGGTGAGGGCGACGTCGAGCTCGCCCGCGCGGATCCGGTCGACAAGCTGATCGGACGAATCCTCGACCAAGCCGAGCTCGACTCCAGGGTGGGCGGTGGCGAATGCGGACACGGCGTCGAACAGGGGCGTGATCGTGCAGCCGGTCACCATTCCCAGCCTGAGCCGCCCGCGCAGCAGACCGTTGATCTCCTCGACCGTCTGACGGACCGCGTCGGCAGATGCGAGCGCCTGCCTGGCGAGGTCGAGCACTGCCGCACCGGCGGCGGTCAGCGTGGCCGTCCGGCCTGACCGGTCGATAAGCGGTGCGCCGAGCTCCCGCTCCAGGCGGGAGACCTGGGCGCTGACCCCCGACTGGCTGATGTGGACTCGGGCGGCCGCGCGCGTGAAGTTGGCCTCCTCGGCGACTGCGACGAAGTATTCGAGCTGGCGTAGCTCCATCTGTTTTGATTCTAGTTCTTATTACAACCATGTGTTGCAGTTCTCATTCGATTACGGGATGCTGAGAGACATGACAGATCACACCGAGAACGCACAGGCACCTGAAGATCTCACCCGGCTGTTCGTCCAGCGGGCCAACGCCGGCGACGCCGCGGGCGTGGCCGCGTTGTATGAGGACGACGCCGTGATGGCGTACCCTCCGGGGGATCAGACCGTCGGACGGGAGGCCATCCAGCGGCTGTGGGAGAAGGTCCTAGCCGGCCGGCCGCACTTCGAGCCCGAGGCGCCGCTACCCACCCTCATCGCCGGCGAGTTGGCACTGACCGCGACGGCGCCGCGGGACGGCGCCGGCGCCCGCGCCCAGGTGGCCCGTCGGCAACCAGACGGCACCTGGCTGCGAGTTCTCGACCAGCCCGAGTTCACGACCGTCTCCGGCTGACCAACCTCGCGGGAGCGACGGATCTCGCCAGTGGTGGATCCGCGCGGGTCTGATCTCGCGCCGACGAAGAGTAGGCTCGGCGGTGCATCGGTCGGGACGTCCGCGCCGTGAGTCGCGTCGCCGTGCCGGCCGACGAGGAGGTGCGAGGCATAGATCCCCAGGTTCAGGGCACTTCTCGACCGAACACAGGAGGGAGAATCAGATGTTCGCAAGCATCAGGCGCTGTCGCATGCACACAGGGTCGGTGGACGAGCTCGCGCGGCGGGTCGACGAAGGCTTCGCTGAGGAGATCTCCGCTCAGCCTGGCTTCGTCTCATACGAATTCGTCGACTGCGGAGACGGCGAATTCATGACGGTCAGCATCTTCGATTTTGCCACTGGAGCCAGGAGCTCACGTGAGCTGGCGCTGCGCTGGGCCAAGGAGCACCGTCACGACGTCGATTTCATTCGCACGGAGGCGCTCCACGGCGAAATCTATGTCAGTCGCGCGAACGTGGACATGCTTGAGGCCGGGCATGTGGGTACGGCTCGGAAGTTCGCCAGTGTTCGTCGATATTCGCTGCGCGACGCGTCTGTTGCGGCACTCATGCGCAAGGTCGACGAGGCCTTCGCTGACCGGATTCAGGCACTGGGCGGATTCGAGGCCTATCACGCGCTGGCATGCGGGCTCGGCGAGATCCTGACCGTCAGCCTGTTTCGCGATCAGTCCAGCGCAGAGGCGTCAGACGATCTGGCGTTGCAATTCGTTGGTCAGGAGCTGGCGGGGTTTGACATCGAGCGCTCCAGCGTGATCGGCGGCGAGGTGCTCGTCAGCCGCGCGGTGGTCAAGCTACTCGAGCCGGCCCACACATAATCCTTCGGATTTGCGACAAGTCATCGTCGACGTCCATCACTCAGATCGCCGCGGTAAGTGCGGCTGCCAGGTTGCCGCGTGAGGCGAGGACGATGTCGTCGAGGCCGAGCCACCCGGCCGCGTCTCGTAACGCGACGGCGAGCTCGCCGGCGACGTGGTCGATGTCAACGTCAGGCTCGTGGAAGGCGCCTTGGACGAGCAGGGCCCCGCGTTGGCGGTCGGACTTGAGGTCCACACGCGCCACGAGCTCGTCGCCGAGCAGAAACGGCAGCACGTAATAGCCGTAGACGCGCTTGGCGGCCGGCGTGTAGATCTCGACCCGGTAGACGAAGTCGAACAGACGCTCGGTGCGCTGGCGGGTCCAGATCAGCGAGTCAAACGGTGACAGCAGCGCTCGGGCATTGAGTTGACCGCGCTGGTCAGCCGCGGGCCACAGGTACGCCGGCGCGGACCAGCCGTCGACGGTGACCGGGATCAGTTCGTCGGCGGCGACCAGCTCAGCGACACGGGTCCGAGAATCAGCGCGGGTGAGACGGAAGTAGTCGCCGAGGTCGGGTTCGGTGGCGACGCCCAGGGCTTGGGCCGCGATCCGGACCAGCTGTCGCTGAGCGTCTGTCTCCGAGGGGGAGGGCTCGTCGAGGATGGCGCTGGGCAGGACGCGCTCCGGGAGGTCGTAGAGCCGCTCGAAGTTGATGCGGCCCGCGGCGGAGACCCGGCCGGCGTAGAAGAGATATTCGAGTGCCTGCTTGCCCTCGTGCCAGTTCCACATCTCGCCGGGCTGACGCGCGGGGCGTCGCCCGCCGGTGGCACTGGCCCGGATCGGCCCGTGATCGGAGACGAGCTGTTGGGTCTGGGCGATCAGCGCGGGCTGGCTGCGGGCGATCTCGACGAGCGACTTCCAGGCCTCGAGGTCGACGCGCTGCATGCGCCATCGCAGCAGCGGATACAGGTCGATCGGGAGCAGCGAGGCCTGGTGGCCCCAGTATTCGACGAGCTCGCGGTGACCGGCTGCCGCGGTATGCATGGCCATGCGATCGAGCTCGGAGCGGTCGTAGGCCCCGAGGCGGGAGAAGATCGGCATGTAGTGCGACCGACAGAACACGTTGACCGAATCGAGCTGCAGCAGACCGAGCCGGTTGATGACGGCGCGGATCTCGGCCGCAGAGACGCTCTGATTCGGGCGCCGCTGCCCGAACCCTTGGGCGGCGAGCGCGATCCTGCGCGCCCGCTGTCGTCCGATCCTCTCCTCGGGGCTCGCGCTCGCGGCCGCTGACATCATCGGCCTAGCGCAGGCTCTCGGGGGTCAGATCCCGGCCAGAACTCAGGCCCGAGCGCGTCCTTGAGCAGCTCGTACATCTCGGCGCGGAAGTGTGCCGTGACGGGCCACGGGCGGCTGAAGATCCGGACTGAACGGGCAACGCTCGAGCGGGCTGGTCAGCCTGTCCGGGGAGCCCACGAGACGCGGGCAGCGACGAACCAGCGCCCTGCCAAGAGCGGCGTCCCGCCGAGCTCGTCCGCGAGTTGATCGGCAGATAGGTACCGCTTGTAGACCTGGTGATGAGAGCCATCGCTCAGCACCCGCGGCTCCCATCGCTCGGCCGGCGCATCCTCGCGCCGGGCGGTGTCAACCACGACGAGCTCTCCGGCCACACGGCGGGCCTCAGCCACGAACGCGGCTCGCTCCCCGGCCGGTAGATGCCCGTAGAAATGGCCGGTGAACACTCGATCAAAAGCATCGTCGGCAACCGGCAGGTGCAATGCGTCACCAACGACGGCCACGCCATCAACGAGCCGCGACTGAGCGATCGCCACCATCGTTGGACTCTGATCCACACCGACCACGAACCCCGGCAGATGCCTCGTGAGGAAGCCCGTACCGCACGCGACGTCGAGCGTTCGCGCCGGAGGCAGCTGGCTCACGAGATTGACGATCTGGCCAACCTCGGCCGTCCAACCCGGCCGATCACGCTCCGCAAAGACCCCGCGACCGGTGTACCAGTCATCGTATTCTCGGGCCCTCTGATCGTAGTAGCGGGCCGTCGCAGGATCGGCGGCGAACGCAGGCTTGATCGACATCAGGATCGAGTCTGCCAAGTCTCCGCAGCTGGCAACGATTTGGTGGGTGGCCGATTCCTTTCGGTCGGTCGGCGGGTCAATACCGGCGCGCGCGCGCGTAATGCTGTGGCCGGCGCCTGCCAAGGGAAGCGAGCTCACGCCCTCGGTGGTGGTGGTCACACCGGCTGCTGTTCGATGGCGTAGATGTGCGCGGCTCCTCCGTACAGATCGATGGTGCGTTCGTAGCGCTCGCCCAAGCGCTCAGCGACACGGATCGAGGGATGGTTGTCGGGTCGGATGAGACTGATCACCCGATCCGCGCCGACGACGTCGAAGGCGTGGTGCAGCGCGGCGCGAGCCGCCTCGGTTGCGAAACCGTGGCCCCAGTGCGGCCGGGCGAGCAGCCAGCCGACCTCAAGCCCGGGCCAGCCCTCCGGTTGCCACAGGCCCGCCCGTCCTACAAGCTCCCCACTCGTCCGCTCGACCAGCGCCCACTGCCCGTACCCGCGCAGCCGCCAATGGCCGAGGTGCACGGCCATCGAACGCCAGGCCGCAGCGCGGTCAAGTGGGCAGCCATCCTCGAGAAAACGCATGACCTCCGCGTCGGCATACATCGCAGCGTAGGCATCGAGATCGCTGGGCTCAAGGGCACGCAGAAGCAGGCGCGCGGTGACGACTTCCGGGATCACCACACAGACTATTTCAGCTCGGCGTCTGCTCGCTGATCACACAGCGAGCGATTTTCGTCGTCATCCCCTTCGTCGTCGCCGGGCCCGCGTGGGCGATTGTCACGGCGCTGACCGGAGCCGGGAAACTATGGCTGGTGGACAATGCTCAGATCGCGGATCGTCTCGATGCGTTCGCCTCGTTGCTCGAGCTCGTTGAGGCGAACCCGTATTCGGCCCGTGCCTACCGCCGCGCCGCCGACACGATCCGGGTCGCCGCCGTGCCGGTCGTCGAGGTCGTGCGGTCGGGGCGCGTGCGGCAGCTGCGGGGGATCGGTGCCGGGATCGAGGCGCGGCTGCGCGAACTGATCGAGACGGGCGAGATCGCCGAGCTGGCAGAGCTCGAGCGCGAGGTCTCACCAGGTCTCGTCGGCCTGGGGCGCTACCTCGGACTCGGCCCCAAGCGCTCGGTCGACCTGGCGCGTTCGCTCGGAGTACGCACCGCCGACGAGGTTCGCCAGGCGGCGGCGGAGGGTCGGCTGCGGACTGTGCCGGGGATCGGACCGAAGACCGAAGCGCGAATGCTTGAGGCGCTCGCCCGCGAGGGCGAGCCGCGACCGCAGCAGGGAATTCTGCTCAGCCGCGGCTGGGAGCTCGTCGGAGGTATCGCGGCCGCGCTTCACGGAGAGGCGGCGGGCGATGTGCGCCGGTGGTGCGATTCCTGCGAGCGACTGGCAGTTGTCTGCGGCACGGCAGAGCCAGAGGCGGTGCTGGCGCGCTTCGCGGCTTTGCCCCAGGTCGTCGCCGTCATCGAGCGGGGTCAGCGGCGCGTGGTGGGCCTGACGGTCGAGGGCGTGGCAGTCGAGCTCTTGGCCGTGCCGCCAGATCGTTTCGGCACTGCCCTGCTTCGCGCTACGGGCTCGCCCGCGTACGTCGCGGCCCTCGAGCCGCTGCCTGAAGCGTCCGATGAGGAGACGGTCTACAGCCAGTTAGGTCTCCCCTGGTGTCCGCCGGAGCTGCGCGAGGAGCCGTTCCGCGGCGAGCCGCCGCCCCTCGTTCGGGTGGAAGACATCCGCGGCGACCTGCACTCCCATACGACGTGGTCAGACGGACGGGCGAGCGTCGAGGAGATGGCCCGCGCCGCTCTGCAGCGCGGCCACGAATACCTCGCGATCTGCGATCACACGCCGGCCGTGGGCGCCGTGCGCGGGCTGACGCCCGACGATGTCCGTCGCCAGGCCGATGAGATCGCTGCCGCGAATGAGCTATTGGCGCCGTTTCGCGTGCTGCGCGGGATTGAGTGCGACATCCTTCCTGACGGGCGGCTTGACCTGCCCGACGACATCCTGTCCCAGCTCGACTGGGTGCAGGCCAGCGTGCACGGGGGGCAGCGGATGGCGCGAAGGGACATGACCAAGCGCGTCGAAGCAGCGCTGCGCAACCCGAGCGTGCGCTGCCTCAGCCATCCGACGGGGCGGTACATCAACCGTCGGCCGGAGAACGCCCTCGACCTGGGGCGCGTGTTTGAAGTCGCGCTCGAGGAACGCGTCGCGCTCGAGGTCAACGGCCTCCCCCTCCGCCTCGACCTCAGTGGCGAGCACGTCCGCGACGCGGTGCGCGCCGGCGTGCAGATCGTCTGCTCGACCGACGCGCACTCAGTCCGCGGACTCGAGAACATGACATTCTCGGTCGCGACGGCCCGTAGAGGCTGGGCGACGCCCGCACACGTCCTCAACACCCGCCCGTTACCCGCGATCCTCGACCGACATCGAACCGTCCGCTGAGAGGAGGCGGACGTGTGTCGGTCGCGCCCAGCACGACCGAGCTCAGGTCGTCGCGCGCGTGATCGCTCGGTGATCGGGGAACGGGAGTAGCGCCGATCCAGGTAGTAGGCTGCGCAACGTCATGCAGTCTCCGGAGGCGAGGGACAACGGCAACGTTGACCGACGCGCGTTCCTGATTGGCGCGGGTGGTGCATTGCTGACGTTGGCCTCCGGCTGTGGGTCAGCGGCCACGACGCAGGAGGCCGGCTCTAGGATCCGCTCGGGTGCGCGCATCGTCAAGGCGCCCAAAGGGGCGCCGAGCACGCTGCAACAGGCGATCAGAGGGCACGTGTTCCAGCGTGGGCAGCCCGGCTTCACCGCGGCCGCCCACGTGTACAACCCGCGCTTCGACAACGTGCTCCCGACTGCGGTCGCGCGGCCCGTCGACTCGGTCGACGTTCGAAACGCGATTCGCTTCACGGTCGCGCACAACGTGCCGGTGCGGGCCCGCTCGGGTGGTCACAGCTACGCCGGTTACTCCACGCTTTCCGACGGCGTGGTCCTGGACCTGCGCAAGCTGAACGCGATCACGGTCAACCAGACCGCCGGCACGGCCACCATCGGCGCCGGCGCACAACTCATCGACGTATACGCCGGGCTGGCCAAAGCCGGGGCGACGCTGCCGGCCGGCTCATGCCCATCGGTCGGCGTGTCGGGCGTCACCCTGGGCGGTGGATTCGGCCTCGCGGCGCGGCATTTCGGCCTCACCGCGGACAACCTGATCGGTGTCCAGATCGTGACCGCCGACGGAAGGCTGCGCACGGTCAACGAGACGACTGACTCCGACCTCCTGTGGGCGCTGAAAGGTGGCGGTGGCGGCAATTTCGGTGTCGTCACCGACTTCACGTTCACGATCCATCCGCTCCCTACGAGCGCCGCCTACTTCAACGTCCAGTGGCCATGGTCATCCGCGAGCGAGGCGATCGCGGCGTGGCAGTCCTGGGCGCCGCACACCACCGACAAGGCAACCTCGATCCTGCATCTGAACTCGGGTGCCACCCCCACGCTCAACGCCAACGGGCAGTACCTCGGTTCCTCCTCAGCTCTGCCCGGCCTGCTCGGCCCGCTCCTGGCGGTACCGGGCGCGCAACTCACCAGCCATGTCAACCTCGCCTACCTGCCGCTGCAGTTGCTGCTGGCCGGGTGCTCGACCAAGACGCTCGCGGCCTGCCACACGGTCGGGACGGCGCCGGGCGGAACCTTGCCCCGCAACACGTTCAACGCCAAGTCAGATTACGTGGCCAAACCGTTGTCCAACGCGGGGCGGGCGGCGATGATCGCCGCGGTCGAAGCCCCGGGCGCAGGCTCACTGCTGTGCGACTGCTACGGCGGCGCGGTGAACCGGGTGGCTCCCACCGCGACCGCGTTCGTCCATCGCGAACAGCTGTTCTGCATCCAGTACTACGGC
>Ga0302181_10000487_pt1 | contig 32286 bp, 29 predicted proteins | sample I_Palsa_E3_3_FD_198786 | JGI IMG/M metagenome (GOLD analysis project Ga0302181, IMG submission 198786) | Peat permafrost microbial communities from Stordalen Mire near Abisko, Sweden - I_Palsa_E3_3 | ecosystem: Environmental > Terrestrial > Soil > Palsa > Peat permafrost | place: Sweden...
CTCTTGGCGTATTCGCCGAGCAGCCGCTTCGTGTTGTCCTTCGATTCCTGAACGTTGGGCTGATCGAACGCGTCGATGCCGAGCACGGCGCCGGCCGCCGCGGTCGCAACCTCCCAGACGTAGAATTGCTCGCCGATATCGAAGCGGTCGCTCATCGCCAACCGAATCACCGGATGCCCGGCCGCCTCGAGATCGTTCAGCCGCGCGACGGTTGCATCGTCGTCGGCCAGTCCGGCACCGACGTACGCGAACACACGGTCGGTGCCGTAGACGTGCGGATCGCCCAGCGGCTCGCCGTCGACGGGGACGATTCCGGTCCCCGACTTTCCGGTCGACTCGGCGATCAGCTGCTCGGCCCACGCGCCGAAGGCGCTGACGGCGGGATGGGCGACGATCGTGAGCTTGTCGCGTCCGCGCTTCGCGAGTGCGCCGATCGCAGCACCGAAGCGAACCGCCGGCGAATCCGTCTCGGAGACGGTCGCCGCGTTGGCATGCATCGCGTTGATCGCGCGGTCGAGGATTGCCGCGATATCGTATCCGGCGAGCGCCGCCGGAACCATCCCGAAGTACGACAGCGCCGAATACCGGCCGCCGATATTCGGATCGTTGGCGAAGACGCGCAAGAACCCGGTCGTGCGTGCCTCCGCTTCGAGCTTCGTGCCGGGGTCGGTGATCGCAACGAAATGGCCGGGCGCGTTCGCGCCGCCGACGGTCTGCTGCACGCGCTGATAGAAGTAGCGGAAGAACGCATCGGGCTCGGTCGTCGTCCCGGACTTTGAGGCCACGACGAACAGCGAGCGCGCGATGTCGAGAGCGGCATCCAAGGCCGCGATCTGGTCCGGATCGGTCGAATCGAGCACGTGCAGCTGCGGGTAGCCGGGCGTGCGGCCGAACGTGACACCCAGCGTGTCGGGTGCGAGCGAACTGCCGCCCATGCCGAGCACGACGACGTGATCGAAACGCTTGGCGCACATCTGCGCGAACTCGCGCAGATCGCCGCTCTGCGCGTGCGTCTGCTGCGGGATCTCGACCCAGCCCAACGCGTGGGTGATGATGTCGACGTGGTCCGGCGCCGTCGACCACGGCGACGGATCGCCGCGCCACAGCTTGCCGAGGAAGTCGATCGAAGCCAGGTGATCGAGGGCGCTCTCGGCGTCGGGCAGCGCATCGCCCAGAGCGAGCGTCACGCGCGCCGGCGCATCGCTTCGCAGTTTCTCGAGCTTGCTCTCGATGGCGGCGAGCATCGCGTTGAACGAGTCGGCGAACGACTTGACGCCCTCGGCGACGAGCTGTTCGGTGACGTCGTAGAGCGAGATCCGCTCCTGCGCCAGCGCTTCGACGACGCCCCGTGCGCCATCGACGTCGTCCAGGATCGTATCGGGATGGATGTCGCCGTGATCGATCAGCGCTTCGAGGGTGTTCGGCGGCACCGTGTTGACGGTGTCGCGCGCGACCAGCGAATCGACGTACATCAGTTCCGGGTAGGCGGGGTTCTTGACCGAGGTCGAGGCCCACAGCGGACGCTGGACGTGCGCGCCGAGCGCGCGCAGCTTGCCGAAGCGGTCGCCGTGGAAGAGTTTCAGAAAGCGCTGATAGGTGAGCTTCGTGCTCGCAACGGCCGCTTTGCCGAGCAGGGCCTGGGCCGGCTCGCCGCGGTCGATCAGGGCCTGGAGCTTCTTGTCGACGGCCGTGTCGATGCGCGAAACGAAGATCGAGGCGACCGACGCGATGCGGTCGATCGGTTCACCGCGCGCCGCGCGTTCCTCGAGCCCTTCGATGTATGCGGTGGCGGCGGCGTCGTAGCGGTCGACCGAGAACAGCAGCGTCACGTTGACGTTGATCCCGGCGGCGATCGTCGCCTTGATCGCGGGGACGCCTTCGGCGGTGCCCGGGATCTTGATCATCACGTTGGGGCGGTCGACGGCGTTCCACAACCGCTGCGCGGCGGCGATCGTCCCGGCGGTGTCGCGTGCCAGCGTGGGCGAGACTTCGAGCGAGACGTAGCCGTCGAGTCCCTGCGACGATTCCCACACCCCGCGAAAGAGATCGCAGGCGCTGCGGATGTCGCGAATCGCCAGCGCTTCGAAGACGACGACCGGATCGCGTTCGTCGACGAGCGTTCGCAGCTGCTCGTCGTAGTCGGAACTCGAACCGATCGCCTTTTCGAAGATGGTCGGGTTCGAGGTCATGCCCCGCAGGCCGCCGTCGATGAGACGCTGCAGCTCACCCGAGGCGAACATGCTGCGCCGGATGTTGTCGAGCCAGATGCTCTGCCCGTACTCCAGGAGGGCCTTGAGGGAATTGGTCGGGGCCATGATGCTCTCTCTTCCGTTTATGCGTGAACGGAGGCGGTGGTCAGACCTTTGCCAACAGCCCGGCGGCGACATCGGCGATGTGCTCGGGCGTGAAGCCGTATTCTTTGGCGATCGCCGCAGCGGGCGCCGACGTGCCGAAATGGTCGAGGCCGTACGCAAATCCGCGGTCGCCGACATACTTCGACCAGCCTTGCGTGGCACCGGCCTCGATCGACATCCGCGCCTTGACGTCGGGCGGGAAGATGCGATTGCGATAGGCTTCGTCCTGCGCGTCGAAGAGTTTCCACGAAGGCATCGACACGACGCGAACGCTCACGCCGCGCGCCTCGAGCACCTTCGCCGCGTCGACGGCGAGCGAGACTTCGGAGCCCGTCGCGACGAGCAGCAGGTCGATCGGACCCTCGGGATCGCGCAGCACGTAGGCCCCGCGCGACACGTCCGCTTTCCGTTCGCCCAAGAACGGCAGTTTCTGCCGGCTGAGGACGAGGACGGACGGCCCCGTCCCCGGCCCAATCGCGTACTTCCACGCCTCCAGCGTCTCGAGCGCGTCAGCCGGCCGCAGGTCGATCGCGTTCGGCGTCGCGCGAACCATCGCCAATTGTTCGATCGGCTGATGCGTCGGGCCGTCTTCGCCCAGGAACACGGAGTCGTGGGTGAAGACGAAGATCTCACGGATCTTGTTGATGGCTGCCAGCCGCACCGCCGGCTTGCAGTAGTCGAGAAAGTTGAAGAAGGTCGCGCCGAACGGCAGCAGCCCGCCGTGGAGCGCCAACCCGTTCATCGAGGCCGCCATCGCGTGCTCGCGCACGCCGAAGTGGACGTTGCGCCCGGCATAGGAGCCGGGCTCGAATTCACCCTCACCTTTGAGATAGGTCTTCGTCGACGGATCGAGGTCGGCCGATCCCCCGAACAATTCCGGCAGCGCGGCGGCGATCGCGTTCATGACGGTGCCGCCGGCATCGCGGGTGGCGACGTTCCCGTTTTCGGCGCTGAACACGGGCCACGGCAAGTCCGCCGGCAGTTTCCCGTCGCGCGCGCGTTCGAACTGTGCCGCCAGCGCCGGGTTCGCGGTTTTCCAACTCGCGTACCGCTGGTCCCACTCGGACTCGAGGCCCGCGCCCTTCGCGCCGGTGGCGCGGAAGAACGCCGCCGGCTCGTCGGGGACGGTGAACGGCGGGTAGTCCCAGTGCAGCGCCTGGCGAGTCGCTTCCATGTTTTTGCCGAGCGGCTCGCCGTGCGTCTTGAACGTCCCCGCCTCCGGGGAGCCGTAGCCGATCGTGCTGCGGATCGCGATGAGCGTCGGCAACTGGGTCTCCGACTTCGCGAGCGCGATCGCGCGGTCGATCGTGTCGACGTCGTTCGATTCGTCGGGGCCGACCTCGATCGTCTGCCAGCCGTAGGCCTCGAAACGTTCGCGCACGTCTTCCGTGAACGTCACGCTGGTTGGTCCTGCCAGGCTCACCTTGTTGTCGTCGTAGAGCACGATGAGCTTGCCGAGCGCGAGATGGCCGGCGAGCGAAGCGGCCTCGGCGCTGACGCCTTCCATCAGGTCGCCGTCGCCCGCCAGGACGTAGGTGCGATGATCGATGATCGTCTCGTCGCGGTTGTAGACCGCGCCGAGGTGCGCCTCGGCCATCGCCATCCCGACCGCGTTCGCGAAGCCCTGGCCGAGCGGGCCGGTCGTGGCCTCGACGCCGGGCGTGTGATGGTACTCCGGGTGTCCGGGCGTGCGGCTGCCCAGTTGCCGGAACGCGCGCAGATCGTCCAGCGTCAGATCGTACCCGGTGAGATGGAGCAGCGCGTAGAGTAGGGCCGAACCGTGTCCGGCGCTCAGGACGAAGCGGTCGCGGTCGAACCAGTTTGGATCGCGCGGGTTGAAGCGCAAGTGACGCGTCCACAGGGTGTAGGCGGCAGCGGCCGCTCCGAGCGGCAGCCCGGGATGTCCGGAATTCGCTTGCTGCACCGCGTCGACGGCGAGAAATCGGATGGCGTTGATGCGAAGATCGTCCGCTGCGCTGTTCACGTGCTCTCCTCGAAGTCCGGGGAATGCGCGTTAGCCGCCCATCGCTCCCGCCCCCTCCATTACCCTATGACGGAAGGCTGGTTTGCGGCGCGGAAAGCGAGCTTAATGAGCTTAATCATTGAAGCGCTCGAAAGCCGGCTCGTCGCGCTGGAGGAACGTCTGGCTGACGACCCGGCCGCGATACGGAAGAAACCCGGACGCGTCATCGACGGCGTGCTCGAGGCCCTCGACACCGGCGCGTTGCGCGTCTGCGAACCGTCGAGCGGCGACTGGGTGGTTCACGCTTGGGTCAAACGAGCGATCCTGCTCTCGTTCGCCCGCTTCGACAACGCCGACATCCAGGAACGCATGGTCACGGCCTCCGCCATGAAGGATGCGCTGGGGGTGCGGACGGTGCTGCCTTCCTATTATGACAAGCTGCCGACGAAGCGCAATTGGAAGAAGCTCGGGGCGCGCTGCGTCCCGCCGGGGGTCGCGCGCTACGGTTCCTATCTCGGGCGCGGCGCGATCCTGATGCCCGGCTTCGTCAACATCGGCGCGTACGTCGATGACGGGACGATGGTCGACACCTGGGCCACCGTCGGTTCGTGCGCGCAGATCGGTAAAGGCGTGCACCTCAGCGGTGGGGTCGGGATCGGCGGGGTCTTGGAGCCGCCGCAGGCGATGCCTGTCGTGGTTGAGGACGGCGCCTTCATCGGGTCGCGCTGCATCGTCGTCGAGGGCGTTCGCATCGGCACCGAAGCGGTGCTGGGGGCGGGCGTCGTGCTGACCGCGTCGACGCCGATCGTCGATGTCCGCGGCGTCGAGCCCAAGGTAACGAAAGGGGCCATCCCGCCGCGCGCCGTCGTCATCCCGGGGACGCTCCCCAAGCGCTTCCCGGCCGGCGAGTTCGGGACGCCTTGCGCGCTGATCATCGGCGAGCGTAATGCCCGCACCGATCTCAAGACGTCGCTCAACGCCGTCTTGCGCGAATTCGAAGTCGCCGTGTGACGGTGCCCGGTGACGTTTAATCCCCGCGTGGCGGCGATCGAGCCGTCGCTCATTCGCGCCATCGCGGCGCGCAAGAAGCCGGACTCGATCGACCTGGGCCTGGGCGAGCCGTCCCTGTTTCCGCAGCAGCGTTTCATCGATGCGGCGGCGCGCTGGACCGCAGAACACGGCATGCGCTATACCGTCAACGCCGGCGACCCCGAACTGCGGGAACGAATCGCGGCGCACTATGCCTATCCCGGGATGGCCGCGGCGCGGAACGTCTGCATGACGACCGGTTCGCAAGAGGCCGTCTACGTCGCGATCAAAACGCTCCTCGATCCGGCCGCCGATGAAGTGCTCGTCGTGACGCCGGCGTTTCCGGCCTACGCGAAGATCGCGCAGCTGGAAGGCATCGCGTACCGGCACCTGCATCTGGCAGAGGACCAGGACTTCCGTTACGACGTCGAGCGCATTCTCGACGCGCTCGAGCCTGCGACGCGAATGATCGTGATCGGCTCGCCGTCAAATCCCACCGGCCGCATCCTGCGCGACCGACAAGCGCAACGTCTGGCCACAGGCCTGCTCGACCGCGGCGGGCCGCCGGTGTGGATCCTCCAAGACGAGATCTATCGCGAGCTCACGTACATCGACGACCCGGGCTACGTCGCGAACTCCTATCCGTTCACGGTCGTCGCCAACTCGCTCTCGAAGTCGAACGCGTTGACGGGAATGCGTATCGGTTGGCTGATCGCGCCGGATGAAGCGATCGAGCCGCTCACCAAGACGCACGCCTGGATCACGTCGACTGCGAACACGTTCGCGCAACGCGTGGCGTATGAGATCTTCACCGAGCCCGGCGCGCTGCAGGAGCAGAGCGCGTGGTATCGCGCGCAGCGCGCGCTCGTTGAGGAAGCGCTCGCGGCGAGCGGTCTGCGCTACGTCCCGATCGACGGCGCCTTTTACGTCTGCGTGCGGCTGCCGGGCGGCGGCGACTCCGTCGCTGCAGCGCTCGAACTCGTCGAACGGCGCGGCGTCGTCGCGATCCCAGGGCGCATCTTCGGCGAGACGCTCGAAGGCTGGCTGCGGCTCAGTTGGGTGGCGCCGATCGAGCAGTTCAGCGAAGGGCTGCGCCGAATCGCTGCTCTGTGACCCTGCTCAGCAATGAAACGAAGCGGTTGCTTTTTACGGAGCGGGGCTCGGGCCGCGCAGCCGTTCGACGTGGGTCGCGAAGGCGTTGAACCACAGATCGATCAGCTGCTGGTCGCGGACCGACTGCAGGCCATTGGCGTCGGCATGCGGGCGCAGCAGCATGACGATGCGGCGGTCGCTCAAACGGCCGAATTTGTGGCGACGAACAACTCGCCGCGCGGTCTTCTCGGCATCCTCATCGAGGATCCGGCGCAGTTCGTTCACCCCATTTTCTTCGCGAACGGTTCGCAAAATCCCCGCAGCGACGACGTCGCAGCGATGCGCGGGCGCTACGTCACCGCGCCGGCAGCGTCATAGGCGCGCGCCGTGCGGACGACGGCGCGCGCGGGAGCAAGTCCGATCAGTTCGCTGCGCATGACCGGCACGCCGGCGCGCGCGGCCGCGCGGCGGACGAGCTCGGTGACGCGGTAGAGCGGGACGGCGTCAACGTCGGTGAGGTTGCACGAGACGTGGACGCGCTGGTCGCTCAAGCGCAAACCCAAGCACTTCAAGCTGCGCAGGCCGCCCGAGGAGCCGCGCAGCATGCGCGCGATCCGTCGCGCTGCGTCGACGTCGCCGCTGTCCAGTTCGACGTTGAAGGCGATCAGCACGGGCCGCGCACCGATCGCGATCGCGCCTGCCGACGCGTGCGCGGCATCGCCGAAGTCGAACGCCCAGCCGGCGTCGTCCGCGATGCGGGAATCCAGACCTTCGAACTCACCGCGCCGGACGTCGGCGAGCTGCACGCGCTGCGGCGCACACGCGGCCGCGCCGTACAAGTAGGACGGGATGCCGAGCTCGTTCCAGATGCGCTCCGCGGCGAGTCGCGCTAACGTCGCGGCATCCTCGAGCGTCGCATCGACCAGCGGAACGAAGGGCAGCACGTCGAGCGCGCCGATGCGCGGGTGCGCGCCGCGGTGTTCGCGCAAGTCGACGCTGTCGCGGACGACGCTCGCGAGCCCGAGCGCCGCCGCGACGACCTCGGTGGCGTTACCGGCTGCGGTGATGACGCTGCGGTGGTGTGCTGCGTCGCTGGTGCGGTGAAGCACGCGCGCGCCGGCACGTTCCATCGCCGCGATGCAGGCGTCGATGACGGCGGGTCGCCGGCCCTCACTGATGTTCGGGACGAGTTCGAACCGCGCGTCCGGGTTCACGTTTGTGGGCCGACCCACACCTCGACCAGGTTGTCGGGATGGAAATACGTCTGTGCGGCCCGGCGCACGTCGCTCGGCGTCGTCGCGGCGTAGCGGTCGGCGAGCGTCGCATAGTAGGTCGGTGGAAGATCGTCGAGCGCCATGCGTAACAGATCGTCGGCGATCGCGGAGGTCGCCTGTTCGGCATTGAGCTGCTGCGCCACGACGCGCGTCTTGGCGCGCGCGAGCTCGTCGGCACTGACGTCCTCGTTCTGCATGCGCTTGAGCTCGCTGCGCACGAGGCTGTCGGCTTCCGCGACCTTCGAGGGGACGGCGGAGAAGACGATCGTGAAGGTCCCGCGATCGCGGTTGGCTTCGAGGGCGCTCGCGGCGTTGTAGACCAGGCCGCGTTTCTCGCGCACCTCACGGAACAGGCGCGACTCGAACGAGCCGTTGCCGCCGTAGATGGCGTTGGCCAGGACCAGCGGATCGAAGTCGGGCGACGAGCGCGCCAGCGCCGTCGAGCCGAGCTGCACGGTAACGTCTTCTGTCGCGGTCAGGATGGTGCGCTTTTGCGCGCGCGGCAGCGGGAGCGGCGGAAGATGAGGGTCGGGACGCGGTCCGGTTGCGGTCCACGTACCGAACTCGGCCGTGACGGCTTTCTCGACCTCGGCCGGATCGATGTCACCGACGACGACGAGCGCGGTCAGATCGGGTCGCAAGTAGCTTTCCTGGTACGACCGCACGTCGTCGAGCGTGATCCCATTCAGCGTGTCCTGCGTCGCGACGCGCAGCGCCGGATCGCCGGGCGGGTAGAGCGCCGCGTTGAAAACTTGCTGGGCCTCGAAGCCGGCTTGCAGCGCGCGCCGCCCGGTGAATCCGCTCAACTGCGAACGGACCAGCTGGAACTTGTCGGGCGGAAAGAGCGGGTGACGGATGTCGTCGCTCAGCACCGCGAGCAGCGTCGCGAAGTCAGCCGCCTGGCCATGCGCGGCAAAGGTGGTTCCGAACGAGATCTGCGCGGTGCGGTCGTCCATGATTTTCCGCTGCGCGACGTAGTCGTACTTGGCGCTGCCGAAATCCATCAGCGCCGAGGTCAGTTCGCCGAGGCCCTCTTTGCCGGGCGGATCGAAGGCCGGCGAACGCCGGATCACGCCGTCGATGAACACGGTCGGATTGGTCGCCACGCGCTGAACGTACAGCCGCAGTCCGTTGGGGAGCGTCATCGTCACGGGATCGACCGTGCTGTGCAGGCTCAGCGGCTTCCCGAGCGCGACGCGCATCCAATCCGGCTGAACGAGCGGTCCCGTCGAAGCGCGCGCGGCGAAGTCGTCCGTGACTGAGGACGTCACGCCCGCGGCGGCGCGGAACTTCGCCGGGTCGGCAGTCGTCGGCTGCAGCACGCCGACGACACTCGCCTTCGCGTAGACCCTGCGCGCGACGGCAGTCGCCTCGTCGCGCGTGATCGCGCCGTACAGCGCGTAGAACTGCGACGGCGGGGTGTCGCCGGGGAAGACCATGTTGGCACCGATTGCGGTACCGATCCCGACGATCGAGTCGCGCGCGTACGTCATCGACGCGAGCGCGGAGCGCTTCGCCGCGTCGAACAGCTCGGGCTCGAGCCCGTGTCGCAGCGCGGCGGCCATCGTGCGCTCGTAGACGGCGCGCACTTCCGCCGCGGTGTGACCCGGTGCGACCAAGAGCAGGACGTGCACGACCGACGCACGCCGGTCTTCGAGCGGTTCGGGCTCGACGCCCAGGGTGAGTCCGCTATCGACGAGCGCTGCGCGAAACGGGCCGCGATCGTCGAACAAGGCGTTGAGCGCGACGTCATTGCGCACCTGATCGTGCTCGTACGGCTTCGCGTCACCGGGTGCCGCATACGCTTCGTCGACCATCGTGTACGGGTAGTCGGCGCGGTCCGTCCAGGTCGCCCCGGATGCCGGCGCGAGCACGTATTGGCGCCGCGCCGGAAGCTTCACGGAGGGGATCGCACCGAACCAGCGCTCCGCTTCGGCAAACACGTCGGCCGCGTGGACGTCGCCGGCGACGACGAGCGTCGCGTTGTTCGGATGGTACCACTCGTCGTAGTAGCGGCGCAGGTCGGCCACGGTGGCGTGCTCGATGTCGGCCTTGACGCCGAGCGACGTCCCGCCGAGCCGCGAGCCGGGATACACGCGCTGGTTGACCTCGTAGATGAACGACGTCACCGGGTTGCCGTGTTTCTCCGCGTACTCCTCGAGCACGGCGCCGCGTTCGAGATTCCAGGCGGCGGGGTCGAGGGCCAGCCCGCGCATGCGGTCGGCTTCGAAGTGCACGATCGTATCGACGCGGTCGGCGGGGACGACGAAGTAGAAGTGCGTCATCTCGTTTTCGGTCTCGGCGTTCACGTCGGCGCCGAGTCGCGCCGACATGTCGTCGATGCCGGCGCTCGAGATGTCGTGCGTCCCGCGGAACATCATGTGCTCGAGCGCGTGCGCCAACCCCGTCTTGCCCGGCGTCTCATCGAGCGCGCCGAAGCGATACCAGATCTGGATCTGTGCGACGGGTGCCGCGTGGTCTTCGATGACGACGACGCGCAAACCGTTGGCGAGCGTCCGTTCTTGCCCGGTGGGAATCACACTTTGCTGAGCAACAGCGCCGAGCGGACGTATGGGCGCGCAGAGCAGCGCGAGGGCGGAGGCGAGGACGACGAGACGGCGCATCCTCGCGCCTTCGCCGTGCGTACGCGCCCTTACTCGGTGCGTGCTAGCGCAGGTACGGTTCGATCGCTTCTTGGGGCCGAGCGGGCTCGAAACGGCCGCCGAGGTGCGCGGCCAGAAACTTCTCGACGGCAGCGTTGAATCGCTTCGCGTTCTCGGGTCGCGCGAAGCCGTGGCCCTCGTCCTCGAACACGACGTATTCGACCTCGAGTTTGCGCTCGCGCATCGCCGCCACGATCTGGTCGGACTCCGCCATCTTGACCCGCGGATCGTTCGCGCCTTGTCCGATCAACAGCGGGGCGCGAATCTCGCCGGCGCGATAGAGGGGAGACTGCGCGGCAAGCAGCTCCTCGGTGTCGCCCATACGCTGGGTAAACGTCGCGCGCACCGGTCCCCAGTAGGGTGGAATCGACGCCAAGAGCGTGTTGAGATTGGACGGCCCGACGATGTCGATACCGCACGCGAAGGCGAGCGGTTCGTACGCGAGCGCGGTCAGCGTCGCATATCCGCCGTAGGAAGCGCCCATGATCGCGACGCGCAGCGGATCGGCGACGCCCTGGCTCACGAGGAACCCCTTCGCATCGAGCAGATCGGTGCGCATCGTCGTCGCCCATGCGCGGTCGCCGGCATTGAGGAACGCTTTGCCGTACCCGGTCGAGCCGCGGAAATTCGGCTGCAGGACCGCATAGCCGCGATTCGCCAGCCACTGGACGAACGGATTGTAGCCCCAGGTGTCGCGTGCCCACGGGCCGCCGTGAACGAGGACGACGGCCGGGAGCCGCTGCGCGGGGACGCCGGCCGGCAGCGTGAGATAGCCATGGATCGTCAGGCCGTCGCGCGCCGTGTACGCGACCGGTGTGATCGGCGAAAGCGCGTACGTCTCCAAGGCCGGGCGCGTGGCGAAGAGCTTGACGGCGCGCCGCGTCGTGCGGTCGTACGACCAGAACGACGGCGAGCCCGCATCGACTTGCGACGCGATCAGCCAGATCCGGTCGTCGCGGTCGATCGACGAGATGCCCGCATCGCCCGGCACCTGCGCGGCGAGCGCGGCGAAGTCATCGCGATAGGCGTCGTCGAGCACGATCCACTCGGTGCGCTCGCGCTCGACGGATGCGGCGATCGGCGTCTTCGTCCGCGGCGAAAACTCGACGCTGCTGACGTCGTAGTGCGGATCGCCGGCGACCTCGGTACGGGCTCCGGTCGCAAGGTCGAAGCGCACCAGCCGCGCGGCATCGGCATCCGCGCTGGTGACGACCAGCAGGCCGGCGCCGTCGACGGTGAAGCCGGCCAGCGCCGGCATACCGTCGACGGAATCGAATCGCGCCAGCGTGCGCCACGCTGACGCCGCATCGTCGCGCACGATGATCTCGGTGCTCGCGTCGGGCGCTTGGATGACGCCCGCGCGGACAATCATCTCGGCATCGTCCGCAAACGCGGAGACGCCGCCGGGATTCTCGGTGTCGAGCGTCGCCGTTCCGGTCACCGGGTCGAGCCGGTACACGTCGAACAAGGTTGGATCGCGGCGGTTCATGCCGATCAGCATCTCGCCGGGCCGCCGATAGTCGACCGACTGGACGGTGACGCGCGTCCCCTCGTACGGGGTCAAATCGAGCGGCGGTTCTGTTGCGTTGGGGTCGGCGGCAAAGAGATGGAAGTTTTCATCGCCGCCGGCATCCTGCAAGAAGAGGATGCGTTCGCCGCCGGGTGACCAGAAGACGTTGCGAATCGGGCGCGCCGGATCGGTCGCGACCACGCGATCGTCTTCGGCACCGACGGTGCGCACCCAGATCGAGAGGACGTCGTCGTGCGGCGCCAGGTACGCAATGCGCCTCCCGTCCGGCGACAGTGCGGGCATGGTTTTCTCGGGGTTTCCGAACAGCACGTCGCGCGGGATCAAGTCCGTCATCGGAGCGTCGCCTTTGGCGCACGCACGGCGTTCGGCCTTCGCTGCCTCGCCCTCAGTCGAATGCGAGCCGCAGCGACGCCGCGACGTCGGCGGCGGCGGGCGGCGCGATCACGCGCGTGAAACCGAGTTTGGTCGCTTCAGCGGCGCGCCGCAGCGGCTGCGAGACCGCGCGCAATTCGCCGGAGAGGCCGATCTCGCCGAAAGTGATCGTGCCGGCGGCCAGCGGCCGATCGCGAAACGCCGATGCGATCGCGAGCGCGATGCCCAAATCGGCTCCCGTCTCGGTCACGCGCAGCCCGCCCGCGACCGAACAATAGATGTCGTGACTGCCGAGCTGCAGGCCGGCGCGGCGCTCGAGCACCGCGATGATCATCGCCAGCCGCGCGGCGTCGACGTTGGCAGCCAGGCGGCGCGCCGTACCATACGCCGCCTCGCCGACCAGCGCTTGGATCTCGACCAGAACCGGGCGCCGTCCGACGAGCGTCGCCACGACGCATGACCCGCTGGGGCGCTCGCCGCGGCCTGCTAAGAACAGCGCCGAGGGGTCGGCGACCTGATGCAGCCCGCGATCGTCCATCGCGAAGACGCAGATCTCATCGGTGCCGCCGAAACGATTCTTGTAGGCGCGCACGATGCGAAACTCGCCCGACTGGTCACCTTCGAAGTACAGCACGGTGTCGACGAGATGCTCGAGGAGCCGCGGCCCGGCGATCGCGCCGTCCTTCGTGACGTGCCCTACTACGAACGTTGCGCAGCCCGTTCGTTTCGCGAACTCCATCAGCACTTGCGTGCAATCGCGCACCTGCGCGACGCTGCCGGCGAACGACTCCACCTCGGGCAGCCACATCGTTTGGATCGAGTCGACGACGAGGATCTGGGGCGGCTCGCGTTCGAGCGCCTCGAGGATCGTGCGCACGTTCGTTTCGGCGAAGACGAGCAGGGAGGGTTCGGGACCGACACGCTGCGCGCGCAGCTTCGTTTGCGCCGCCGACTCTTCGCCGCAGACGTACACCGTGCGCGCGCCGTCGCGGGCGAGCATGCCGGCGAGCTGCAGCAGCAAGGTCGACTTGCCTGCGCCGGGTGGCCCGCCGAGCAACACCAGGCTCCCGGGGACGATTCCGCCGCCGAGCAGGGCATCGAACTCGCTCATCCCGGTGCGGCGGCGCAGGACGCGCGCGTCGTCGATCGCCTCGAGCGCGACCGGACCTTCGAGGCCCTGGCGCGCCGCTGCCGACCGAGCCGCAGCGCTCTTCGCGGGTTTGAGGACCGGAGTTTCCGCGAACGTGTTCCAGGCTTCGCACGACGGGCACCGCCCCAGCCAGCGCGCCGACTCGAAACCGCATGCGCCGCAGAAAAACGTCGCTCGGGCCTTGGCCATGCGACGATCTTCCGATACCACTGTGCCAGGGGCCTGGCCGTGCGCGGGGAGAACGTGCCGGTCCGGCATGGCGAACGACCACGTCGCGATCGACGGACCGGTAGCGAGCGGCAAGACGACGATCTCCCAGCTTCTCGCAGGCGCGACCGGCCGGCTGTATCTCGACACCGGCGCGATGTACCGTTCCGTCGCGCTCCTCGCGCTCACCAACGGCGTCGATCTCGACACGGAAGCATCGCTCGTCGCAATGCTCGCGAACCATACTATTGCGATCGAGACGGATGCGCGGGTGCCGGCAGGCTATCGCGTCTTGATCGACGGCCGCGACGTCGGCGACCGGCTCTTCGATCCCGACATCGCGGCGACGGTGTCGACCGTCGCGGCCTTTCCCGCCGTGCGCGCCGAGCTGGTCGAACGTCAGCGCGCGATCGCGGCGGCCGGGGCCGTCGTTATGGCGGGGCGCGATATCGGAACGGTCGTTCTCCCCGACGCCCGGCACAAGTTCTTTCTGACCGCCTCCGTCGACGAGCGCGCGCGGCGCCGGCAGGCCGAGTTTCAAGAACGCGGGCTGTTCGTCCCATTCCCCGACGTGCGCGCGCAGATCGTCGAGCGGGATCGGCTCGATTCGACGCGCGCTGCATCGCCGCTGATCGCTGCGGCCGACGCGCGGGTGATCGATTCGTCCGACCTTCTGCCGAACGACGTGGTGGCGCAGATGCGCGCGGCGATCGAAGGCGCACCGCGATGACGTTCTACGCGTTTGCGAAGAGCGTCGTCGGCGGACTGGTCCGGCCGCTGCTGAGGCTGCGCGTCGTCGGCACCGAGCACGTTCCGCCGACCGGCGGCGTCCTCGTCGTCGCGAACCACGTGTCGAACTTCGATCCGCCGCTGCTCGGAGGCGTGTTTCCGCGCCCGATCGCGTACATGGCGAAGAAGGAGCTGTTCGCCATCCCGCTGCTGGGAACGCTGATCGCGAACCTCGGGGCGTTTCCCGTCGATCGCAAAGCCGGCGGAACGGCCGCGCTGCGGGCGAGCCTGCGCCTGCTCAAGGCGGGCAACTGCGTCGGCGTCTTCCCTGAGGGCGGCCGGAACATCCACGGCACCAACGAGGAAAAGGACGGCGCCGCCTTCCTCGGCGCCGCTTCCGGCGTGCCGATCGTCCCGGCGGCGATCGTGGGCACGCGGCACTTGCGGCCGTTCAGCCCCGTGACCATCGTTTTCGGTGAGCCATTCCACCTGGAGCGGAACCGGAAGTCGGACGGCGACGATTTGGCGAAGGGGACGGCAGAGATCATGCAGCGCATCCGCACGCTCGAGGAGAGCATTCGGTGATCATCAAGCGAGCCAAGACCCAGGGCTTCTGCTTCGGCGTCGCCATTACGGTCAAGAAGGCGGAGGAAGCGATCGAGCGAGAGGGTGCCGAGGTCACCACGCTCGGCCACGTCGTGCACAACCCGCAGATGGTCGCCCAGCTGGAAGCCAAGGGTCTTCGCAACGCGCACTCCGTCGACGAGATCGAGCGCGGGACGATGTTCGTGCGCGCCCACGGGCTGCCGGTCGAGACGTTCGAGAAGGCGCGCGCCAAAGGGCTTACCGTGCTGGACGCGACCTGCCCGATGGTGACCAAGATCCACGTGCAGGCCGAGAAGCTCCGCGACGAGGGCTACAAGATCATCGTCGTCGGCGATCCGCACCATCCCGAAGTGAAGGGCACGCTTTCGCACGTCCCCGGTGCCTGGTGCATCACCAGCGCGGACGACATCGACGCCCTGCCGCGCGCGAGCCGCGTCGGCGTCGTCGTCCAGTCGACGTGGAACGGCAAAGGGTTCGCTGAGATCGTGCGCCGCCTGAGCGAGAAGTACTACGAGGTGCGTGCGGTCAATACGATCTGCACCGACACGAAGAACCGCCAGAGCGAAGTCGACGTCCTCTCGCGCGAAGTCGACGTCATGGTCGTCGTCGGCGGGAAGACCTCCGCCAACACCCGTCATCTTGCCGAGCTCGCGGCGATGAACGGTGCGCGCGCCTACCATATCGAGGGTCCGGACGAGCTCGAGCCGGGATGGTTCGACGGCGTGGGTGTCGCCGGGCTCATGTCGGGAGCATCGACTCCCGGCTGGCTGGTCGATCAGGTCGCGGACCGCATGGATGCACTCGCCAGCGACGGTCGATAATCTCGAGGCCGCCCTCGAACGCGCCGTCTCACGATTTGACGACGGTTCGGCGACGAGCGCGCAGATGCGCTATCATCTCGGTTTTGCCGGCGGCCGGCGCGGCGAACGGCTCCACGCACGGCTCGTGCTGGCCGCAGCGCAAGAAGAAGGCGGCCGGGTTGAAGACGCGCTCGACGCTGCCTGCGCGGTCGAGATCGTGCGCGAGTTTTCGCTGGTCCACGCCGACATCGAGGACGCCCTCGCGGTCCGGCGCGAGCGCGAGACCGTCTGGACGCAATTCGGTCTGGCGCACGGCATCAACGCCGGCGACGCGCTGTGCGCGGTGGCATATCTCGCGCTGCTCGACGGCGCGCCGACGTGTTCGCCCGCGATGACCGTCGCGATGACGCGCATCCTGCACGAGGCGCACCTCGCGATGTGCGGCGGTCACAGCCGCAACATCGAGTTCCGCAGCCGCAACGTGGTCTCGCCGGCCGAGTACCGCGCGATGATGGACGGCAAGACGGCGGCGCTGTTCGGTGCCGCATGCGAACTGGGTGCCCGTTCTGCCGGCGCCGACAACGCGCGCGCCGGAGCCTACGCGCGGCTGGGGCGCGCGTACGGGAGCGCGATCCATATCGAAGACGACGTGCTGAGCATCTGGGGTGAGGCAGGCAGCGCAGGGTCCTGCAGCGGCGGACGCGCCTGGAACTTCCCAGCCGTGTGGGCGGTGGCGGGGCCGCCGTCGCAAGCGCGCGGGACGATCGCCGAGGCCTACGCGCGCCGCGCAAACGCCCAGCGCAGCGACGGCGCCGCCGTCGTCGCCGCGCTCGACGCGCTGGGTGCGCGCGAGGCGGCGCAGCGCGCAGCGCGTGCCGAGCTCGACGGCGCCGACCAGCTCGCGCAGGAATTCGGCATCGATCGCGGCGAGCGCGTACGCGCGGCGTTTCAGCACGCACTTCGGCGCGTCGCGTGACGCGCCGCTAGGCGGACGGTATGTCTGGTCATTCCAAGTGGCACAACATCAAGCTGCGCAAGGGGAAAGCCGACGCGCAGCGCGGCGCGTTGTTCACCAAGCTCAGCAAAGAGATCATCCTCGCGGCCAAGAACGGCTCGCCCGATCCGGACGCCAACTACCGTTTGAAGATGGCCGTCGACAAGGCGCGCGCGAACAACATGCCGGTCGACAACATCAAACGTGCGATCGCGCGCGCTTCGGGATCCGGCGCTGAGCGCGAGATCGAGGAGATTCGCTACGAGGGCTACGGCCCCGCCGGCGTCGCCGTCATCGTCGACGCCGCCACCGATAATCGCAACCGCACCGCATCCGAACTGCGCTTTCTGTTCAGCCGCAACGACGGGACGCTCGGCGAGACCGGAAGCGTGAGCTGGATGTTCGCCGCGCGCGGGATCGTCGAAGTCGATCCGGGCCCGCTGAGCGAGGACGAACTGACGGAGCGGGCGCTCGTCGACGGCGTGATCGACGTGCGCTTCGGCGAACCGGCGGAGATCGTCACCGAACCGCAAGCGCTGATGGCCGTCAAGGACGCGCTCGAGCGTGACGGCGTGCGCGTCCGTTCGGCGGAGCTCGCGATGGAAGCCACGCAGCTCACGCAGCCCGGCGAAGCCGATACCCCGCGCGTGCTGGTATTCCTCGACGCGCTCGAAGAGCACGAAGACGTGCAGCGCGTCTACAGCAACGCCGATTTCGACGAAGCGCAGCTCGAGGCGTTCGTGTGATGCAGCTCGACGCCGGTGCCGGACGGCCGGCACGGCGCAATCTGTTCGCGCGCGCCGCCGAGCAGGATTGGCTCTTCGCGGTTGCGCTCGCGCTTGCGGTGGGCGTGCTGGTGTGGTTCGGGCGCTCGATCAAAGACTTCGTCGCACCGAGCAGCGCCAACGTGTCGGTACCGGCCTTCGTCGGCCAAACGCAAGCGGACGCGCTCACGGAGTGCGGCGGCCTGCGGCTGCGCTGCGTCGTCATTACGACCCAGCCCAGCGACCGCTTTCCGAAGGACGTCGTCATGAGTCAAGCGCCGGCGCCGGGGTCCCGCGCGCGCGAGGGCCGCGAGATCTCGCTCGTCGTCAGCGCGGGCATCACGATCTTCCCGATGCCCGACCTGCGCTACGAATCGCAGCGCAACGCCGCGCTCGACCTCAACCGGCTCAAGCTGCAGCTGGACCGCACGACGCTCGTCGCCAACGACAGCGTCCCGGCGAACCACATCGTGGCGCAAGATCCGCCGCCGCTCTCGAGCGTTCGTCAGGGCTCGAAGGTCTCGCTGACGCTGAGCAAAGGTCCGCCCAGCGGCGTCCGCGTCCCCGATTTCGGCGGTCTTTCGATCGATGAAGCGCGCAGCGCCGCCGAGCGGGCGCGGATCGGTCTCGGCCAGATCGTCTGGACGCCGTTCGGCCCCTCGGGGCCGCCGCGCGGCCAGGTGGTGCGGCAAAATCCCGCGCCGGGTCAGGAGATCGACCCCTTCGCGCAAGTCTCGCTTCAAGTCAGCGCCGGCCCGAGCGAGTACGGCTACCTGGTGCGCCAGGTGCACGTGAGCGCGACGATTCCGGCCCGTTACGACAGTGCGAACCTGCGGCTGCAGGTGCGCGATGAAACCGGCACCTGGAACGTCTACGACGGCTACGCGCAGGGCGGGCAGAAGCTGGACTTCAACGTCACGGCGGTGGGCACGGCCGAACTCGAGACGTACGTCAACAACGAGCTTCTCAACCAGACGACGCTGGGCGTCGAGCCGTCTAAAAGCGGTCCGACCCCTGCGCCGCAGAAGCGCTAGCACGGTGCCGTCCCCGCGACGCCCCAAGATCGTGCCGTCGCTGCTCGGCGCCGACTTCGCCGCGATCGCATCCCAAATCGCGATGGTCGAGAGCGCCGGCGCCGACGAACTGCACCTCGACTCGATGGACGGCCGGTTCGTGCCGAACTTCACCTGGGGCATGAAAATCGTTCGCGACCTGCGGCGCCTGACGACACTGCCCTTCGACTGTCATCTCATGATCGTCGAGCCGGAGCGTTACGTCGACGCGTTCCGCGCTGCGGGTGCCGACATCATCACGTTCCACTACGAAGCGACGCCCAACCAGCATCGTTTGCTCGCACATCTGCGCGAGATCGGAGCACGCGCCGGAATCGCCATCAACCCCGGCACGCCGGTCTCGATGCTGGTCGACTTGGTCGAAGGCATCGATCGCGTCCTGGTGATGAGCGTGAACCCGGGTTTCGGCGGACAATCGTTCATCGAACGCGCATTGACGAAGGTCGCGGAGGTGCGCGCGCTGCTCGACGCGCGTCATCCGGCCTGTGAGATCGAAGTCGACGGCGGGATCGGCGAGGAGAACATCGAGCGTGCCGTGCGCGCCGGCGCCGACGTGCTGGTGGCCGGCAACGCGCTCTTCGGCGCCGACGATCCGCCGGCGATGCTGCGTTCGCTGCGGGCGCGCGCCGATGCGGCGTCGGCCGCTGCGCGTTGACCGAAGATGAACTGATCGCGCGTCTGCGAGCGCGGCTGCGAAGCGTTCGCGAGCGGCGCCTGCTGCTCGGGATCGGCGACGATGCGGCGGTCTGGCAGCCGGCGCGCGCCAATCGGAGCGTGATCACCAGCGATGCGCTCGTGGAGGGCGCGCACTTTCGCCGCGACGCGATGACGCCGGCCGAGATCGGACACCGCGCCTTGGCGGCGAACCTCTCCGACCTGGCGGCAATGGGGGCGCGTCCCGTGCTGGCGACGATCGTCCTGGGGCTGCCGCCCGAGCTCGGCGAGGATTGGCCGCTGGAATGCTACGACGGGATCGGGGCGCTGGCGGCACGCACGGGCTGCGAGATCGCGGGCGGCGACCTGACCCGGTCGCCGGCGGTGCTGCTCTCGATCACGGCGGTCGGGGAAGTGCGGGCGAGCAACCTCAAGACGCGCGCGGGTGCGCGGCCCGGGGACGTCTTGGCCGTCACGGGCCCGCTCGGTGCGAGCCGGGCCGGGCTGCGGCTGGTTCTCGACGCCCCGGATCTGCGCACGGCGGAGCCGGCCTTCGCCGATGCCGTGCGGACGTTTCTCACCCCCGAGCCGCGCCTCCGCGAGGGGAACTGGCTGGCGGCCTCCCGGCACGTGCACGCGATGATCGACACGTCCGATGGTCTGTCCACCGACCTCGGGCGGCTCTGCGCGGCCTCCGGGGTGGGGGCGATCCTCGAGACCGTCCCGGTGCATCCGGCGGCGGCGGCCGTCGCGGCCCGTACCAGCGACGACGCCGAACGCTGGGCGCGCGACGGGGGCGAGGATTTCGAACTGCTGGTCGCGATCGACCGGCACGCGTTCGCGCACCTGGCCAACCGCTTCCTCAAACACACGGGGCGACCGCTGCTGCGGATCGGCCGCGTCATCCCCGGCGCGGGCGTCCAGACCCCCGACGGCGCCGCGATCCCGCCCTCAGGCTGGGACCACTTGAGCTCCTAGGGAGCTGCTAAAGAGCGCCGACTCGCTTCACGCGCTTGCTGCGCAGGCAATTGGCGCAGACGCGAGCGGTCTTGTGCGTGCCGCGTTCGTCGATGCGAACCGCCTGGAGGTTGGGAAGCCACCGGCGCTTGGTCTTGTTCATTGCGTGGCTGACATTGTTGCCCGTCATCGGACCCTTGCCGCACACGTCGCATCGCTTGGCCATAACGGAGGGAGTGTACCAAAACGGCCGCACGCGGACAAGGCCGGGGGCGCAGGGCGGCCCCTTCCCGTGCCGGAACGCGAGTGGCGCTCCATGGCAGTCACCCAGCTCGACGGCCGCGGCTTCGGACGATTCGTCGTCGCCGGGACGTACTTCTTAGGGAAGTATCGCAGCGTCCTCAACGATCTGAACGTCTTCCCGGTCCCCGACGGCGACACGGGTTCGAACATGTTCCTTACCGCCAAGGCAGCCGTGCGCGAAGCGGGCACCGTGCGGGGTGAATCGCTCGCGATCGTGGCGGCCGCAGCGGCCAAAGGATCGCTGCTCGGGGCGCGCGGCAACAGCGGCGTGATCCTCTCGCAGATGCTGCGCGGCTTCGCGCACAGCGTGCGCCATCGCGACGCGATCGACACCTTTCAGATTGCGCTCGGGATGCGGGAAGCCGTGACCGCAGCGCGCGCCGCGCTGACCAAACCCGTCGAGGGGACGATCATCTCGGTCGCCGGCGCGGCGGCGGAAGAAGCGTATCGGCTGGCGGTGCGCGAGCCCGATCTCTACCGTCTCGCCAACGGCATCGTGCGCGCTGCGAACGCCGCGCTCGAACGGACACCCGAGCAGCTGCCGGCGTTAAAGGAAGCGGGCGTCGTCGATGCGGGCGGCGCCGGCTTCTGCTATTTTATCGAAGGCGTGCTGCGCTTTCTCCCCGAGCAGGAGGTCCGCGCCACCGCGTTTCCGCGCCGGCCCGTCCGTTCGGCCGTGTTCACGCGCCGGCAAACCGTCGGCGAGTATCGGTACTGTACCGAGTTCGTGCTGGAAGATGCGACGCTCGAAACGCACCCGCTGCGCGAACTGCTTGCGAAGCAGGGCGACTCGCTGCTCGTGATCGGCGGCATCCCGACCATCAAGGTCCACGTGCACACGGCAGAGCCCGAAGCGGTCAGAGCCGCAGCCGCGCGTCACGGGACGGTGACGCGTTGGAAAGCCGAGGATATGGCGCGCCAGCATCATCTGCTCGTGGTCGAAGATGAAGCACCGCCGCTCGGCATCGCCTGCGTCGTCCCCGGCGCAGGGTTCGAACGCATCGCGCGGGAGCTTGGCGCCGACGTCACCATCCGAGCGCGCGAAGGCACGAACCCATCGGTCGAAGAGCTCCTGATCGGCGTCAACGCGTCCTTGGCCGAAACGGTGTATTTGCTTCCGAACGATCCCAACGTCGTACTCGCTGCGCGCGAAGTCGCCGCCTTGACCGACAAGCGCCTCGTCGTCGTCCCGACGCGCGATCCCGTCGCAGGGATCGCGCTGCTACTGCAGCTCGCCGGCCGCGCGGAACCGCCGCCGCTCGACGATCTGACCGCGAAACTCGACGGCGTGCGCAGCGCGGCGGTCTTCTTCGCGGGGAAGGACGCACGTGTCGACGGCGTCACCGTCGAACGGCACGCCCCGACCGCGTCGATCGGAACGGGCTTGCTCACGGCGCCGACGCTGGCCGACGTGATCGTCGCGGCCGCCGCGGAACTGGGCGCCGCGGAGGGCGGTCTGGTGACGCTCTATTACGGCGGGGCGCAGAAGGAGCGCGACGCGCAGAAGTACGCCGCGCTCGTCGGCGAACGCTTCGCCGGCGTGGAAGTAGAGTATTACTACGGCGGACAAGCCGGCATCGAGTGCTGGGTGAGCCTTGAGCGCTGAGCCGCGGCGACCGGTGATTGCGGTCGACGCGATGGGCGGCGATGCGGCGCCGGGTGAGATCGTTGCCGGCGCCGTGCTCGCGCACCGCGACGGGCTGGGCACGATCGTGCTCGTCGGCGATCGCGCGCGCATCGAGCCGCTGCTCGCCGGCGAGCCTGGGATCGAGGTCGTCCATTCGGCCGGCCACGTCCCGATGGATGCGCCGGCTTCGGCGGTGGTGCGCAAAGCGGCCGGCACGTCGCTCGGCGACGCGATCGAACTCGTGCGCGACGGCAAAGCCGACGCGGTGGTTTCGGCCGGCAATAGCGGCGCGTTTCTTGCCGTGGCGCTCATCCGGCTGCGCACGATCGAGGGCATCGCACGGCCGGCGATCGGCGCAGTGCTGCCGGGCCGCACGGGGCCGATCGTGCTCTGCGATGCGGGCGCCAACGTCGACTGCCGCCCGGAATGGCTGGTCCAATTCGGATTAATGGGGAGCGCGTACGCGCGCGCCGGCTTCGGAATCGCCGACCCCAAAGTCGGCATCATCTCGGTGGGCGAGGAACGCTCGAAAGGAAACGCCCAGACGATCGAGGCTGCACTGCTGCTCGAGCGCGCGCCGCTGAACTTCGTCGGCAACATCGAAGGGAAGGATCTGCTCCTCAACCATGCCGACGTCGTCGTCGCGGACGGCTTCGTCGGCAACGTCGTTCTCAAGACTGCCGAGGGTAGCGGGACGTACTTGCGCGACGTGCTGCGCGAGTCGTTCGAACGCTCCGGCCCGCTCGGAAAAATCGGCGGCTGGCTGAGCCGCTCGGTGTTCGATGAGATGCGCGCCCGCGTCGACTATGCGACCTACGGCGGGGCGCCGCTGTTGGGCGTGCGCGGCAATTGCATCGTCGCGCACGGGCGCTCCGACCGCCGGGCGATTCGCAACGCGATCCGGCAAGCGGCCGCGGTCGCCGCCGCGGACCTCGTCGGCTCGATCGGGGCGGCCTTGGCAGCATGAACGGCGTCGAATCGGCGCGCGTCGCGATCGTGACCGACTCGACCGCCGACCTCGATCCGGCCGACGCGGCGGCGCGAGGCATCGACGTCGTTCCGCTGTTCGTGAACTTCGGCGACGCGCGCTTTCGCGACAACGTCGATCTGAGCCACGACGAGCTTTACCGCAAACTCGGCAGCCTGACGGTTCTCCCGACGACGTCTCAGCCGACGCCGGCAATGTTTGAGGATGCGTTTCGACCCCACGTCGAGGCCGGCCGGCCGATCGTGTGCGTGACGATCATGAGCTCGCTCTCCGGGACCATCAATGCCGCGACGACCGCGGCGCGCGCGTTCCCTGACGCGGATATTCGGGTCGTCGACAGCGGTACGGTCGCGGGCGGCCTCGCGTTGACGGCGCAGCACGCCGCCGACTTGTCGGGCGCCGGCGCAAGCGCGGACGCCATCGTCGCCACGCTGGCGCGTGATGCCGACGTGCTGCGTGGTTTTGCGACCGTCCCCGATCTCTCGCACGCGGTGCGGACCGGCCGCGTCTCGCGCACGCAAGCGTTCATCGGATCGCTGGTCAAAGTGCTGCCCGTGCTGCGGCTCGATTCCGGGCGGGTGCACGAATACGCGCGCGTCCGCACCTACGCGCGCGCGATCGACACGATGATCGAAGCCGGCGCCGCCGAGGTGAACCGAGCTGACGGAGCGCGCGTCTGCGTCGTGCACTCGCATGCCGCCGGAGAAGCGGAGCGCGTCGCGACGACGCTGCGCGAGCGGATCACGACGACCCCGCTGCTGTTCGAACTGCTCGAGGCCGGGCCGGTGATCGGCACGCACGCGGGAGCCGGAGCGATCGGCGTGTTCGTGATTCCGGGGCCATGATGGCGGCGCCGGCCGGCGTCTACGTTCACCTGCCGTTCTGTCCATACATCTGTCCGTATTGCGACTTCGCGAAGTGGGCGTGGGATGAAGCGCGCGCCGCGCGCTACCTTGAAGCGCTCCACGCGGAGCTCGCGCGTGCGCCACAGGTTCCCGCCGCAACGCTGTTCTTCGGCGGCGGCACGCCGACGGCGTACGAGCCCAGCGTCATCGCGGAACTCATCGCCGCGGTGCGCGCGCGCTTCGGACTCGGGCCGAACGCCGAAGTGACGGTCGAGGCGAACCCCGACCCGGTGCTTCCGGCGCGCTTGCGCGCGCTGCGTGCAGGCGGCGTCAACCGGCTCTCGATCGGCGTGCAGTCGTTCGAGCCCGACGAACTGCGCGTGCTCGGGCGGCGGCATACGGCACTCGACGTCGCGTGCGCGTTCGACGCCGCGCGCGAAGCGGGGTTCGACAACGTCTCGCTCGACCTGATTTTCGGTGTCCCGGGCCAGACCGATGCGAGCTGGGATCGCTCGCTCGAACGCGCGCTCGAACTTGGCCCCGATCACGTCTCGTGCTATGGCCTGACGATCGAAGCCGGAACGCCGTACGCGACGTGGTACGCGCGCGACCCCGGCGCGTTCGCCGACGACACGCTCGAGGCGCGTCTCTACGCGACCGCGATCGCACGTCTGGCGGCGGCCGGTTTCGAACACTACGAGATCTCCAACTGGGCCAAGCCGGGATTTCGCTGCCGCCACAACGCGGGCTATTGGAACAACGACCCGTACGTGGGTCTCGGCGTCGGCGCGGCATCCTATCTCAACGGCACCCGCGCCGTCCACACGCGCGGTTTCGAGGAGTACGTCGATGCCGCGCTGGCCGGCGCGGCGATCCCGGGCGAGGCCGAGACGCTGGCCGGGGCGGCGCGTACGGGGGAGGCGATCATGCTGGCGCTGCGGACCGCGGAAGGGGTCGATACCACCGCGTTTCGCGAACGGTACGGTATCGATGTGTTCGAAACGTACCGCTCGGTGGTCGACGATCTGGTGGCAGGCGGCATGCTCGCGGTGCGGCCCGGTTCGCTGCGCCTCACCGAGCGCGGGCGTTTCGTAGCGAACGATGTCTGTGGCGCGTTCCTCGCCGTCTGATCCCGGACGCGGCGCTGCCGACGTGCTGCTGCGTCTCGTCTTCGCGGCGATCTTCGGCGCGACCGGCTTCCTGCTGGGACGCGAACTGTATCTGAAGATCCTCTCGCAGCACGTCGCGACGCAGTTCTGGCAACTGACGTGTCTGGTCGCCGCACCCGTCATCGGTGCGGTGCTCGGCGTGGTCCTCGTCCCGGCCGCGCAGCGCATCTTCGAAACCGAGCTGCATCAGGTCGAACGCGCGATCGACCGCTTGGCGCCCGGCGAACTCGTCGGCGGCGCGATCGGACTGGTCACGGGCCTGGTCGTCGCCTTCCTGATCAAGAGCGTGCTGCTCGAGGTCGTACCCTCCCTGGGCCCGGCGGGGGGGTACATCGTGATCGCGCTCTACCTCTTGCTCAGTTTGTTCGCGGCATTTCTCGGCGTGCGGGTCGGCGCAAAACAGCGCGTTGCGCTGACGCGCGTCGCGGGGACGGCCGGCGCGGCCGGCGGCGAACCTAAACTGCTCGACACCTCGGTGATCATCGACGGCCGCGTGCTCGACATCGTGCGCAGCGGTTTCATCGAAGGACCGCTCTTGCTGCCGCGCTTCGTCCTGCGCGAACTCCAGCTGGTCGCCGACAGCGGTGATCCGCTCAAACGCACGCGCGGCCGGCGCGGACTCGAACTGCTGCGCAAACTGCAAGAGACCGCACCGATCGAGATTGTCGAACGCGATCCCGAAGAGATCGCCGAGGTCGATGCCAAGCTCGTGCGTCTGGCGCAAGAGCGCGGCGCGAAGCTGATCACGAATGACTACAACCTCAATCGCGTGGCGCTCGTCGAGGGCGTGACGGTCCTCAACATCAACGAGCTGGCCAACGCCGTCAAACCCGTACTGTTGCCGGGCGACGAGCTGCGCGTGGCGGTCATCCGCGAAGGCCGTGAAGTCCATCAAGGCGTCGGGTATCTGGACGATGGGACCATGATCGTGGTGGAGAACGGCCGTCGCCTGATCGGCGAGACCGTCGACGTCAACGTGACCAGCGCGCTGCAGACGAACGCGGGCCGCATGATCTTTGCGCGTCCGCGCAAGGCGGAACGCGCGTGATCTGGGGCGCGATCGTGGTCGCGGCCGGACGCGGGACCCGCTTTGGACAGCCCAAACAGCTGGTCGAGTTGGCCGGAAAACCGATGCTCGCGTGGTCCGTCGACGAGTTCGCCGCGATGCCCGAGATCAGCGAGATCGTCATCGTGACCGAACCGGAGTTCATCGTGCCGGTCGAGGCGCTCGCGCGCGAGCACATCCACCACGCCGCCTTTCGCGTCGTCGCCGGCGGCGCGCAGCGGCAGGACAGCGTTCGCAACGGGCTCGAGGCACTCTCGGACGCCGTCGCGGCGATCCTCGTTCACGACGGCGCACGACCGCTCGTCGAAGCGGCGGACGTTCGCGCGGGGATGCGGCCCGTGAAACCCGGCACCGGTTCGCTGCTCGCGTCGCGGGTGGTCGACACGATCAAGGTCGCCGATGCCCGCGGCAAGGTGACGCGTACGCTCGATCGGGGTGAGTTGTGGGCGGCGCAGACGCCGCAGTTTGCGACCGCACGGGACCTGCGGCGCGCGCACACCGAGGCGTTTCGGCACGGCACCCCGCCGGTCACCGACGACGCGTCGCTGCTCGAACGCGCCGGTCTCGACGTCGTGATCGTCGAGGGTGCGCCGGAGAACTTCAAGGTCACGCTGCCCGGCGACGTCGCGCTGGCCGAAGCGCTGCTGCGCAAGCGCGTTCCGCGCAATGCCGACGACGAAGAGATCTTGCTGGTCGAATGCTATGTCGAACCGCGCGCCGTCGACGCGGTGCTGGTCGAACTCGAAGCGCGCGCCGCGCACATCGACGAGATCGACCGCGATCTGCCGGCGGCTGCCGTGATCCGTGCTTTCGCCGCCGGGCCGAACCTGCGGGGCTTCGGCACCCGCCTGCACGCGTTAGCCGGCGAGGATGCGCTCTACACCGCGCACCTCTCGCACCTGGCGCCGCGGGCGGCGGAGTCGTACGACCGGACCCGCTGATGGCTGCCCCTCGTCTGCGCGTCGGTCACGGCTTCGATGCCCACCGGCTGATTGCAGGCCGTCCGTTCATCATCGGCGGGGTGCGCATACCGAACCCCACCGGCCCGCTGGGTCATAGCGACGGCGACGCGCTCGCGCACGCCATCTCCGACGCGCTGCTCGGCGCATGCGCGCTCGGCGACTTGGGCGCGCATTTTCCCGACACCGACCCGCAATGGAAGGACGCCGATTCGCTGCGCCTGCTCGCCGCCTGCCACGAGCTGACGGTCCGCCATGGCTGGACGATCGTGAACGTCGATGCCACCGTCGTCGTCCAAGCGCCGAAGCTCGCACCGTATCTCAACGCGATGCGGGATGCGATGGCGGACATCCTCGGCCTGGAAGTCGAACGCATCAGCGTGAAGGCGAAGACGAGCGAGGGCCTCGGGTATACCGGCGACGGCAGCGGTATTGCCGCCTACGCGGTCGTGCTCGTCGAAGCGCTGCCGTGATGCCGGCCGCCGGCGGATCGCGGTGCACGGCATGCTGAGCGACCTGCCGCGCGACGAAGCGCGCGCCGAGCTCGCTCTTGCGATGCAGGCGGCCGGCGTGCTCGCGGACCCGGTTCCCGCAGCCGACGCCGGGCCGGCAGCGCGCTGGATCGACACGTTTCTCGAAGCGTTCGGTACGCGGATCGAGTCCGTCGAGGCCGCGCTCGATGAAGTGCGCGCGCTGCGCGCCGAGGCAGTGATCCTTCCCGCGCTCGACTTGGAGAAGCTGCGCAACCGCCAGGTGCTGTTCTTTCTCGACGCCGTCGGGCAGTACGTCGCCGACCAGCCCGAACTGCGCGGACTTCCGCTCGAGCACGATCTTCCCGAGATCGCGAAGGAATTTCGCTTGAACGCCCGCGACGCGTTTACGGCGGTGCGCGTCGCGCTCACGGCCGCGCACGACGGACCGCCGCTGGAGCTCCTGTTCCCGCTGCTCGGTCACGACCGCATCCTGATGCGCATCGGCGCCGTCAATTCGCACCTGCTGCACGGCCGCGGCCTCGAGCCGATTCCCTTCGGTCCGGGCGGCGTGCCGTTCCGGACCCTCGGCCCGAGCGACGACGTCGAGGCGGTCGAAACCCATGACTGAGAATCTGCAGCTCTTCAATACCCGGACCCACAGCGTCGAACCGTTTGCGACCCGCGAGCCGAAGCACGCGCGGATCTACGTCTGCGGTTTGACGCCGTCGGCCGAAAGTCACATCGGCCACGCCCGCTCGTTTCTGTTTTTCGACGTCTTGCGGCGCTATCTCGAACATCCCCGCAACGGCTATCGCGTCACCTACGTCCAGAACGTGACCGACGTCGACGATCGCTCGATCGCAACCGCGCAGCGTGAAGGCACGACGTACGATCGCGTCGTCGCCCGCTACTACGACGCGTTCAAGGCCTCGATGCACAAGCTCGGCGTGCGCGACCCCGATGCGGAGCCGTACGCGACGCACTACATCCCGCAGATCGTTGAGATGATCGCCGAACTGCTCGAACGCGGGTTCGCGTACGTCAGCGAGGACGGCGTCTACTATCGCGTGGCGGCGTTTCCGCGCTACGGTGCGCTGAGCGGAAAGAACATCGACCAGCTACTGGTCGGTGCGCGGATCGCCGAGAACGAACACAAGGACGATCCGCTCGACTTCGCGCTGTGGAAATTCGCCCGTCCCGACGAGCCGTCGTGGCCGTCGCCGTGGGGCGCCGGCCGTCCCGGCTGGCACATCGAATGCAGCGCGATGTCGCGGGCGCTGCTGGGCGTCCCGTTCGATCTGCATGGCGGCGGCTACGATCTCATCTTCCCGCATCATGAGAACGAGATCGCGCAGAGCGAAGCGCTGATGGCGGAGCCGCCGATGGCGGACATGTGGGTGCACGGTGGGTTGTTGAATTTCGAAGGCCGCAAGATGTCGAAGTCACTCGGCAACTTCGAACCGCTCTCCGCACTGCTCGAACGCCACGATCCGCTCGCCGTGCGGTTGCTGTTCCTGCAGACGGGCTACGGCAAACCGATGAACTTCACCGAGGACTCGCTGGCTGGAGCGGTCGCGGGCTTGGCGAAACTGCGTCGCGGCTACGACGCGCTGCAGGCCCCGCATCCGGGTGTCGTCGCGGGCGTCGACGAGATAGCCGTAGCGCAGCCGGTTGATACCTATCGCGAACGTTTCTTTGACGCGCTCGACAACGACATGAATACTGCCGGCGCGCTCGGCGTCTTGTTCGAGCTGGTCGCCGACGCCGCGCGGGATCCGAGCGCAGAGGTGCGTCGCGAAGCCGCCGAACTGCTGCGCGAGGGGCTGGACCTCTTCGGCCTCGCGCCCCTGCTTGAACGTCCGCTCGCAGAGGCAGCGGTCGTCGACCCCGCGATCGTCGGCCGCTTGGCGGCGCGTCTCGGCGATCTCGTGCATGTGAACGGTGCCGGACCCGAGGCGGCGATCGCCGCGATCATCGAGGCGCGCGCCGCCGCGCGCCGTGCCAAGGACTTCGGGCTGAGCGATCGCCTGCGCGATGCGCTCGAGGCCGAAGGCGTCGTGCTGCACGATGCCAAGGACGGGACGACGTGGACCCTCGCCGGCGCGTAGGCGCGAACCGTCCGCCGCCGCTGCGCCGCGCCCCGCGCATCGATCTCGACAACGTCGTCTACGGGATCCACGCGGTCGACGAGATGCTCGTCGCCGGCGAGCCGCTGCGCCATGTTCACGTCGGCGACGACCGCAAGCGCGATCCCGCCCTGCGGAACCTGCTCGAGCACGCGCGCGCCGCCAACGTTCCGGTGCGCTTCGAGAGCCGCGCCTACTTCGCGTCGTTTCCATATAAAGCGCATCAGGGCGTAGTCGCGTTCGGTGAGCCCTTCGTCTACGCCGGACTCGAGGAGACGATCGACGCCGCACGCCGCAACCCGCCCGCGCTGTTCGTGGTGCTCGACCACGTGACCGATCCGCACAACGTCGGCGCGATCATCCGCTCGGCCGAGTGCGCCGGGGCGACCGCGGTCGTGCTCCCCGAACGCCGCAGCGCCGGGGTGAACGCCACGGTCCGCAAGTCGTCGGCCGGCGCGACGGCTTTTCTGCCGATCGTCCGGGTCGCCAACGTCGCGCTCGCGGTGCGGACGCTGAAGAAGGCCGGGATGTGGGTGTTCGGCGCGGCGGTCGGCGAGGGCGCGAAGCCGTACGCCGAGCTCGACCTGCGTGGCGACGCCGCCCTGGTCATCGGGGCCGAAGGAACCGGGCTCACCCCCCTGGTCCGGCGCGAGTGCGACGTCCTGGCCGAGATCCCGATGCGCGGCCACATCCAGTCGCTCAACGCCTCGGTTGCCGCGGGGATCCTCCTGTACGAGGCCGTCCGGCAGCGTTCCACGCCGTCTTGACCTGCTTGGTTTATGCCACGAACCGGGCGGCTGACGTCTTAAGCCATCCTTGACCCGCTAGCAGGACCCTCCTATACTTAGACGGTCATGCGCGGCTCGACGGGCTCCGGCCCGCGTTTTCGCGTCTGACCGTTCCCGGCAAGGTAGGTTCAATGGCGCTCACACAGCCCGCCGCCGAGGCCCTCGAATACCACGAGCGGCCGGACGAGGATCTCGTATCCGCGGCGAAATCCGGCGACAATCTCGCTATGGAGTTCTTGCTCAACAAGTACAAGAACTTCGTCCGGATCAAGGCCAAGAGCTATTTTCTCATCGGGGCCGACCGTGAGGACATCATCCAAGAAGGGATGATCGGGCTCTACAAGGCGGTCCGCGACTTCAAGGCCGACAAGCTTTCGAGCTTCCGGGCCTTCGCCGAATTGTGCATCACGCGGCAGATCATCACGGCAATCAAGACGGCGACGCGGCAAAAACACATCCCGCTCAACCAGTACATCTCGCTCAACAAGCCGATCTACGACGAAGACAGCGAGCGGACGCTGCTCGACGTTATGCCCTCGCAGAAGACGTCCGATCCCGAAGAACTCGTGATCAACCAGGAAGTCTCCGAGGACATCAAGGCGCGCATCCAAGAGAACTTGTCCGACCTCGAGTCCCAGGTGCTCCTGTCGTATCTCGAGGGCAAGTCCTATCAGGAGATGGCGCGCGATCTCAACCGCCACGTCAAGTCGATCGACAACGCGCTCCAGCGCGTGAAACGGAAGATCGAAAAGAATCTGGCCGAGATCGAGTTGCCTTGAAAGGGCCTAGGGGCGCGTAGCTGATCCGTCAGCCGACGTCTTCGAGGAGTTCGACGGAAACGCGAAGGCCTCGCTTCAGTGCGAGGCCTTTTGCATTTCTCTTGGCGCCAGCGTGCGCACGATCGTCTGGTAGATCAGCTCGCGATCTTCGAGCGGGTCGAAGACAAGACACTGCTGTTCGCCGCCGGCAGCCACCGGGTCGAGGAAGATCGTGACGCGCCCTTTGGCACACACATCGAGGCAGCTCGTACCGACGGCGCGGATTTCACCCCAGTAGCCTTCGGCCTTGAGCCGCTCTTTGAGCCAGCCGCGCAGCTTGAGGCGTTCGTCGCCGGCGTGCTCGGGAAAGTCTTCCACGAAGCGCACGTTGAGGCACTTGTCACAGATCAGCGCCAGGCCGCCGTTGCGGTCCCACGAGGGGTGCACCTGGAGTGGTTCGTTCACACCACAATCGACGTGTCCACGCGGGGTTCGGTTGCGTGGAGCCGACGGTGGGATTCGAACCCACGACCCTCGACTTACAAGGTCGACGCTCTGGCCATCTGAGCTACGTCGGCGTTGCGGTGATGTTCCGCGGTGTTGTCGAGGGTGCCTCGGTAGGGTAGGATTGGCCTCGCGCGTCCGCGTAACTGAGCGGGTCGCGCACCATGGGCAGGTGGTCGAGTGGTTAATGGCACCGGGCTGTAAACCCGGCTCGCGAAGGCGATACGCAGGTTCGAATCCTGCCCTGCCCACCAGTACGGTTTCCGGTTCGAGCGCGGGCGTTGCATAATGGTAATGCCCTTGCCTTCCAAGCAAGAGTCGCGGGTTCGATTCCCGCCGCCCGCTCCATTTGTCAGACTCGATTTCGTGAAGTTCGATCAGACTGACCCCGCTGCCATGTCTGCGCAGATCGCCGCCGCGCGAGCGATGGAGGCCACGGAACAGGTCGCGTTGTGGTGGCTTTCGTTC
>Ga0302181_10000490_pt1 | contig 32239 bp, 14 predicted proteins | sample I_Palsa_E3_3_FD_198786 | JGI IMG/M metagenome (GOLD analysis project Ga0302181, IMG submission 198786) | Peat permafrost microbial communities from Stordalen Mire near Abisko, Sweden - I_Palsa_E3_3 | ecosystem: Environmental > Terrestrial > Soil > Palsa > Peat permafrost | place: Sweden...
CCCGGCGGAACTCCCGCGGCGGGCGCAGCGCCGCCGAGCACCTCATCGCCGCCCTGCGCTGCATGTACAAGCACGCCGAGGAAGACGGCCTGATCAACCCGGCGGACAACCCGGCCCGGAAAGTCGAGAAACCGCGCCGCCTGCCCTCGACGCGGCGCGCGGTCGCCGATAAGCGCCTGGCCGAGATCAACCACGCGGCGGCAACCACGGGTGACGACCCGGAGCTGGACACGCTGCTGCTGCGCTTGCATACCGAGACGGCCTGCCGCCGGGGCGGCGCGCTGGCGCTGCGCCCGCAGGATCTCGATCCCGAGCAGTGCCTGATCCTGCTGCGCGAGAAAGGCGAGACCGTCCGGTGGCAGCCCGTCTCGCCCACCCTCATGACGGCTCTGCTCGGGCATGCGGGGGAACGCCACGCGCAAGCGGACGGGCAGCTGCTGCGCTACCGCAACGGCCGCCGCATCACCTACCGCCGCTATGACCACCTGTGGGAACGCCTCGGCCGGCACCTGCCCTGGGTACGGGCGCAGCAGATCAGCATGCACTGGATCCGGCACACGACCCTGACCTGGGTCGAGCGGAACTTCGGTTACGCGGTCGCCAAGGCGTACGCAGGCCACACCGACAGCGACAGCGAGGCCGGCGCGACCGCGACCTACGTCCGCGCCACCACCCACGAGGTAGCCGCCGCCCTGGCCGCGCTGACCGGGGAACCCCACCCGCTCACCATGCAGGACGGGTGGTGATCTACATGGCCGCACTCATCGCGGGCGTGGACCGCCCCGGCGCCACCGCGGATCTGGGACCAGGCGGTCCGCGCGCTGCCCGGACCACCGGACCAGCCGGAGGGGACCGGTCCGCCGCGGTCTCCTCCGGTACCAGGACCGTCCGGTCCTGGCCGCTGCTGGTCCTGGCCGCCCCGGCCGCGGCCGAGGTGTGGACCGGCTGGGTCGGCATCGCGCAGAAGACCGGTTTCGGGCTGGTCTCCCCGCTGCCGGGCATCCTGCCGTCGCTGCACCTGGACACGTCCATTACCCTGCCCGTTGGCGTCGAGGCGTACGCCGCGTACGCTCTGCGCGCCTGGCTGGCCGACGGACACCCGGTCAGCGGCCGGACCCGCCGGTTCGCCAAGTGGTCCGCGGTCTGCTCCTTCGCGCTCGGCATGGCCGGACAGGTGGCCTACCATCTGCTGGCCCAGGCCGGTGCGGCGCGCGCGCCGTGGCCGATCACCATGATCGTGTCCTGCCTGCCGGTCCTGGTCCTGGCCATGGGGACCACGCTGGCCCACATGCTCCGCGCCGACGCCGGCAACGCAGCGGACGCATCGGACCTAGGGACCGGAGGACCGGTAGTATCGCGGTCCCTTGCCTGGTCCGCCGAGGACCAGGCAGGTGCGGTCCAGGACCGGGCCGCACCTGTGGCGCCTCTGGCCGGGCCTGGTCCTTCCGCGGGGACCAGGATGGCCCCGCCGCAGGACCCGGGCGCCATGGCGGCAACAGCAATTCCGCCCGGCATCGGCCAGGCACGCGTGGCCGCCAGCAGACTTACAGCATCGGGAAGGCCGGTATCGAGACGTGCTCTGCGCAGCGAGGGAATCAGGGGCTCCAACCAGGCCCTGAACGCCCTGGCGCGCACGATCAACGCCGAGCTGGCGGGCATTGCAATTGTCCCGGCCAGGCCCGGTAACGCTGTGGTGCGAACCTGACCCTACGGAGCGCGCCATTCTGTTCAGCTCGTAGTCCCGGCCGATTCAGATAAACCTCGTTACGTACCTTCCCAGCTGGTCGCAGGCCCGGGTCTTGCTGCTGCGCCGGAACGGTCAATCTGCGCTCCGGCTGTTAATCACAGACCCGGCGATACGAGACCTCGCCAACCGCATCGGGGGTAACACATGAACAAGCAGCGCCACGACGTCGGGTACCGGGAGTTTCGGCTACGCGCCCGCATCGACCAGCGGGCAAACGCGCTCGCCCGCCACCAGCGGTACGACTCTGGAGGATCAGGTCCTTCGCGCATGTTCTGCAGCACCGTTCAGCAGTCCTGGGCGTACGCTGTGTACAACTTTCCTCCCGGGTATCCCGGTGCTGGGGTAGCCCGGAAGACACAGCGACGGACATGAGTTGCTGGCGAAACTGGGCTGCCCCAGCTTCGCAGCGAACAGGCCTACACCGTTGTTGAACACCAAAAGCCCCTCGGCGCAACTCGCCCCTGGGCCGCGCGCCGCAACCGGCACGCGGCTCGCCTTCAACTTCCTTCCCGTCAGCTTCGACGACGGCCCGATCAAGGCATGGACTGAGCCGTTCGAGTCCTCCGACCAACTCGACGCCCTTCGCCGCCGCCTGGCAGACACCCACGTAATCGTCAAGCTGAACCAGGCGGGGCGGATCGCATGCGTGCCGTTCGTGTCGGATGCGCAGATCGAAGGAGAACCGCAGACCTTCGGCACCTCTGGACCCGATCTCTTCATCGCCGCGCACCTCTTGCAGGCGGCACTAGGCAGAACGATGGTCTCGGGGTCTCAGCCGTTTCTCCTCACCAGGTTCCCACCCGGGCGGGTGGCTTTCGTGTCGCGTTCGCAGCATCGAGACCTGATGGTGGAAGCAGCGAAGGGAGTCACGGGCCTCGAAGGGCTACATGTCTACCCGGAGTACAGCCTTGAGGTACGCCGCAACGGGCCGCTTGATCAGCCCGGAATCCTCGTCGGTCTCAAGAGCCGATCCGAGATCGACTGGACGATCAGCGACCTGCTGGCCCGCCGTCTGGATGTCGTGGGCAGGTACGTCCTTGCAGTCTCTGACGATTCGCCGTTGCGGCCGTTCGAGGATCCAGCCCGGCGCCGGCATTTGTGCGGGCAGGTGGAAGGCGTCAACGGGGAGACCCTGACCGTCGTCGGCTCGTCCGGGTCCGTTCAGGTCCCCGCCTCGGCGGCGTGGCTGGAACCTACCAAGCACAACTTCATCGATCTCCTGGAGCATCTCGCTGGCCACCAGTACCAGCGCGTGGCACGTCGGCTGGAGCAGGAACTGTTCGCGCTAACCGGTGCGGAAGGCCGGATGCGCTACACGCGCAGGTTCGCGGACTGGCTGGTCAAACTTGGACCACTCACCATCGCGGACGGCGTCAAAGCTGCGATCGGCTACCCCATGGGTGGCGAAGGAAGCGAGACGGTGGTACCGAGTCGGCCACTCACAGAGCCGACGTTCGTCTTCGATCTCAGCGGAAACAAGACGGACCCGTATCCGAGCAAGGGCCTTAATCGATTCGGCCCGTACGATGGCGAAGGGTTCACACCGAAGTCGCCCAGGATCGCCGTCCTCGCCCCGCGCCGGTATCAGGGGAGGGTCGAGGAGCTGATCACCAGCTTCCGCGACGGAATCCCAAACTCGGCGTTTGCGAAAGGATTCATTCGCAAGTTTCACCTAACTGGCTGCGACGTCACCCGGGTTTGGTTCGATGGCGAAGTCACCGACGCCACCGCCTACAGGCAAGCATGCCGGGATCTGCTTTCGGGACCGGAGCGCCCGCACCTGGCGATCGTGCTGGTCAGCGAGCGACAGCGGCACCTCACCGGCAATGACAGTCCGTACCTGGTCGTCAAGTCGATGCTCATGAGTGAAGGAATCCCAGTCCAGGTCTTTCGGCTGGAGAAGATGGCGCGGCCAGATCTGGCCCATCTCCTCAACACCATGAGCGTGGCCTGCTACGCCAAACTCAGCGGCACGCCCTATGTGATCAAGACGGTGGCGCATCCGATGGCGCAGGAGCTAGTCATCGGCATAGGCAGCGCCCACGTGAGCCCAAATCGGATGCAGCCCCCAGATCGGTACGTCGGCATCACGACTGTATTCACCGCCGATGGCCACTATCGAGTGTCCAACGTGTCCCGAGAGGCTCCCTACGACCAGTACGCGGCCGAGTTGCTGAACGCGCTGCGGACCTGTATCGACGATGTCAAGGCACGCAACGGCTGGCAGCAGCAAGACACGATCCGGCTGATCTTCCATGTATTCAAGGATCTGAAAGACGCCGAGGCTCAGGCGGTCAAGACGCTGGTCCAGAGCCTGACGACCGAGTACGCGGGCGTCGAGTTCGCGTTCCTCCACATCATCGAAGATCACGACTGGATGATGTACGACCTGTCGAGTCCCGGTGTGGGCGAGGGAAGCAAGGTCAAGGGCAAGTGTGTGCCCGTACGCGGCCACGCGGTACCGATCAGCCGGAGCCAGATGCTGATCACGACCACGGGGCCACGCGAGCTCAAGGTGGCCACTCACGGCGCACCCCAGCCGTTGCTGATTCAACTCCACCGAGAGTCGACGTTTACAGATCTTGACTATCTCGCTGGTCAGGTCTTTCGATTCAGCGCTCTATCCTGGCGGCGCTTGTACCCGAGCAGGACGCCTGTCACGACCGTGTACTCAGACCTCATCGCCCGGTTGCTAGGCCAGCTGCGGTCTGTCAGGAACTGGAACTCCGACATCACGTCCACCAAGCTGCGCGAGAGCAGGTGGTTCCTGTGACCATCACGGAGCCCAGGGACACCATCGCGCCTTACCTCGGTGCGCAGCTGAACGCCTTTCGTGCCCGCATCTTGGCGAGCAACCGCCCAGGGGACCTGGATGGCCTCTGCGCGCGTCACATCATGGGCGACCGAGTGGACATCGGTTGGGATGTCGACCCGCTATCAGATAGCTGGCTGGCGGACAATGCAGAACGCTTGGACGACGCCGGCCCGCTCGCTTCCGCTGGATACGCACTCACGGCTCTGACGGGCGCCCGGCCCGACATGATGCCAAAGGTCCGCGCTGCTCTCGGCCGCTTCATGCAACGGGACCACCTTCGCATTGGCGGACCTACATTCCTGCACGACACACGCACCCTTCTTGGTATCGCCCTGGTTGTCCTCGGGGTCCGGCCGGAGATGCCCGAAGCTGCGACCTGGCTGGCGCACACACTCTCCGATCCCAGGCTCAAGCCTGCCGACCGATTCCATGAACTGATCCGGAGCCACGTACTGACCGCGGTCACCGGTCAGCCTGCCGAGCCGGTCCGGGCTGACACGCTCAACGACCCTGCTGACCTAGCGCTGGCCTACTGGATGACCGGCCAGAACACGGCACGCCTGGTCGATCCGACAGACCACCACATCCTTTCCCAACGGGTTATGCACGCAGTCATGCAGGCCGACCCAGCCGAGCTGACCATCCCGCAAGCGGCCTTGCTAGCGTCGGCTGCCAACGCCATCACAAACGTCAGCATCGACCAAGTGCTGTTGAGCCGCACCCATCTGAGCCTGCTGCTCAGACGCTTTCCCGCCGCGATGCGCCGATGGCGGTGGGACAGCGGCGATCGGGTCAGGGAGCCCATCCACTGGCCCATCACGTCAGAGCGCGAAATCCAAGACATCCTGTGGCTCGTTTTGCGCTCGGTGTTCGACGACGTGATCGACGAGGACACCAATCCGAAGGTCGGGCATGCGAGCACCCGAGCGGACTTCGCGATACCAAGCCTCAGACTGCTCGTTGAGGTCAAGTACCTCTATGACGGCACGACGGCCGAGTTCAAGAAGATCGAGCAGGAAGTAATGATCGACTCGGTCGCGTACCTGCAGCGCGCGACCCTCTACGACGAGATCGTCGTGTTCATCTACGATTCGACGGCCTCGGTCGAACACCACGAACTCACCCGGGACGCACTGATAAAGGTGCCCGGCATCGCGGACGTCATCATCGTGTCGCGACCAGGCGTACTTGCCCAAGGGAGCAGCAAGCCCCAGGCGAAAAAGGCGAACGCGACCGCCGCGAAGGCTGCCCCAGCCAAGATGGCGCCAGCAGTCAAGAAGGCCGCACCACAGGCAAGGGCTGCGACGCGCAGGACCACCGCCGACGCGCCCACCGAGTAGCGGTGCAAATCGGGTGATTTCCGATAAGCTTGGCGGCAATCCCCATGTGGATATCGTGATGACCGTGGACCCCCTCTTCGCCCGTCTGGGCATCCCGGCCGACGCCGACACTCTCGCAGGCATCAAGCGCCTAGTCAGTGAACGCGCCAGCGAGACCTGTCATCTTGACTTCAAACGACAGCTCAATAACGTTGACGACCTTGCTGATGATCTGGTCGCACTGGCCAATGTCGGCGGGGGCGTCCTGATCATCGGAGTCGGTACCGACAACGCCGACCGCGCCGCCTCCCTGCATGAGCATCCGCTGATGGTCATCGAGCAGCAGGCAGTACAAGCGGCCAGGGAAGGAATAGACGAGCCCGTGCGTATCGAGCCCCTGGCGGTACCGGGCGACACCGACCCGGCCAGAGGCTTCCTGGTCATCACCGTTCCGCCTAGCGACAGGACTCCGCACATCACCGTCAAGCGCGGCCGAGTTCTGCACCGGGTCGGCACGCACAACAAGCCGATGACACGGCGCGAGCTTGGTGCAGCCTTCGCGGGTGGGGGCGACCTGTTCGCCGTCGAGTTCGGGCTGATGCGGGGCTACGGCGCCACGGCAGTGAAGTGCGAATTGGTCCCGCCTTTTGGCTCGACCGAATGGGGGGTGGCAGTTATGAATGTGGGATTGCTGCCGGCCCTTGACATCACGATTGCATCCGCTAAGTACGGGATCAGGTGGGCCGAAAATGGAGGCGCGCGGCCGAATCCGGGAACGATTCGGCAGAGCCGCGGGCGCGAACCCTCATACCTTCCAATCAGCAGGCTGCCACCAGGGGCAGACGTCGTTCTCATATGCCTGCGCGACGAATACGCCGATCCCATCCAGGATGTCCTGATTGTGACGTGGAAGACGCCAGACGGCCAGGTCCACCGCAACGAGCAGTCCTGGTCCTGGACGTCGAGATGGGCGCCTCCTGCACGTACCCGTGCATTAGGCGGTGCCCACGGGCGAGAAGTCGACCAAATCGGTGAGGTCGTGCCGTTGGTCCCGGTCCCCGGCCCGGGCGGCGATCACCGCCCACGAGGCGAGGACATACTGCCATGGTGCCCGGTAGTGCCGGACGTCGTCACCGGCCAGGTGAGCGCTTCCCTGCCGCGTCGATCGCGGCCGGCCAGTCGCCCTACCAGGCGGCGTCCACTGCGGCGACCTCGTGCGGTGCGGCAGCGAGCGGCTCGGTGCCGGGCGGGCGGGTGCGGGCCACCTCCTCGCGCGCGGGAACACTCCAGGCCCGGGTAATCACCGCCAAGCATCCCTAATTGCCTCTGGCGGGTTGAGTTTCCGCTGAAGGTTCCGTACTCGCGCCAAGCGGTCTTCGCTTAGGGCAGACTTCTGCGGAGGACGAGTGCGCTTAGGCGGGCTAGGACTCTTGCGCCGTGTTTTCGTTGGTCCGGAGTGCCGGTAATACTTCTCCCACATCTCCCAGGTCTTTTCGGACTTCCACAAGTTATAGCGCTTAAGGAAACCCTTATAGTTCGGGCACTGCGTTCCGGCCTTGCGGTCTTTCTGTCCCTGGAGCGTGGCCCACGCGACGTCCTTTACACCTCCCGCGGCCGTCGTGTGAGCGCTCGTAAGCTTAGCGCGGTCTTTCTGCGTGACGTCCTTTGCGCCCGCCGTGGCGGCACTGCGAGTGGTCGCACGTTTGACGCCGCCTTTCTGGGCGATGTCCTTTACGTCCGCGGTGGCAGGCGCGCGGATGGCCGCGTGCTTAGCGCCGCCTTTCCGGCTGCTCGGCCCACGCTGGACGGCCGAGGGGTGCAGATAGAAGATTTCCTTGATTGCCTTTTCAGCGGCGCGATTCGCCTCGCCGATGCCAAGCTTGGCCGCATGTATGGGATCTCCTTGGAACGGCCCAGCGATGATGAGGACCGTCGAAGCCTTCACGATGTCAGCGTCCCGCTCTGCAGGGGGCTTCAGTCCGTGCCCGACATCAAGATCCTCCATGGCAGTCACGGCGCGCTGACCATGATGTGAGCTACCACTACCCGCTTGAGCAGGATGGCCGTGGATCTGCCAGCCGCCAAGCAAGCGGACCATCTGGTGTGCGATCTCATCGGCACCCTCGCCGCAGCCATGATGCAGGACCAACCGACCTGATGCCCCGAGGGCGATCGATGCCAGCGCGTACGCGAGCTTGCTTCGCTGGACCGGCGTGAGAACGGTAACGTTGCCGATCACGCCGACGTGGGTTTCGGACATGACCGCTCCTCCGAACTATGTCCGCACTCACACAAACGTGCCGATCATACTCTTTGCCGAGAAAGACCAGATAGAGATTATCGATAATGATAATTACGCCGCGCTGTCCCTTCACGCCATCGGTCTGTGCGATCCCTCGTTCCTAGTGGTCACCCGTTCTAACCCGATATGGCGCTTCGCATCCGTTTTATGCTGGTTTCGACCAATGTCCGGCAACCTGGTCGGCGCCAAGCAAGCGGCCTGCCGGCGGGCTAATTGGGCCTAACCCGGCTGCACCGTTGCTGTTGCTGGTCCCCACAGCGATACCGCGCAATGACCTTCCCATAGCCGTGTGGCTGCTACTGGGGTTACCGTTCGAGTATGGACGCAGGTCTTCTGTGGACCGCTGTCGGGTCGGTAGTCGAGGTGGTTGATTCCGCGCTGGTGATATGGCAGATCCGGCTGCCGAAGTCAGTCCGTTCGCCCGGCTGGGTCAGCCTGCTAAACGCAGCGCATCCCAGCCGCTGCCGCCTGGCTGGGCGTGTCGCTCTGACTCTCCGCGAACAATAGTCGTGGCCGCCAACCGCTCGACCTCGGCGTTGCCCCCGCCTCGCCATTCCCTCAGCGCAGGGCACCGAAGTGCGGGCTGCGGTTCGTAGCCGTAGAGTGTGGCTCCTAGTCTCCGGCTGGGTGGGCGTGAGGGAGAAGGGCGTGCCGCAGCAAGGTCAGCGGTGGATCGAGGTAACGCCCTCGCAGTTCACTCATGAGGCCGAGGGTCTCAATATCGTCCGGTCGCTACTGCCGCAGAGCCCGCCCTTCCGTGCCTGGTCGAACTTCGAGTTCCGTGACAGCCAAGGCAAGTGGCACGAGGTGGACCTGCTGGTCCTTGGACGGCGTCGGCTGCATCTCGTGGAACTCAAGTACTACACGGGCACGCTTCGCGGCGATGATCTGACGTGGCGGCGGGACAGGCACCGGGCCGAGGATTCGCCTCTCAAGCTGGCCCGGCGTAAGGCGCAGCGACTTGCCAGCAAGCTGCAGGATGAACTCGTACGCTGGGCGCAGGAGACCGGGACCCAGGTCCCCGACCCTCGCGGTGTCGTCCCGTTCGTGCAGGAGAGCGTGTTCCTCCATCATCCTGGGCTACGGTGCCTGCTGCCGATGGCGTCGCGCACCGACTTGTTCGGGCTTGATGGCGAAGAAGGCAAAACCGGCTTGCCGGGGATCTCTGACCGGCTGCTAGAGGCTGCGACGCCACACCAGTCAGTCCCGTCGCGTCGTGATGAGACGATCCTCAACCTGATGGCGCGGATTGGCGTGGTGCAGCGCCGCCAGCGCGAGGCCGGCTCGTGGGTCATCGACGAGGACCCGCTGGGGGAAGGGGACGGCTGGCAGGACTGGCCTGCCTTCCACCGGGTGGCGACGACGCGCCAGGCACGGATCAGGTTCCTCGTCACCTCGCCAGGGGCACCCGCCACCGAGCGGGCGCTGAAACGGCGGCTCGCCGAGCACGAGTTCCGGATCATGTCCAGGCTCCCGAATGAAAGGCTGCTCCGCCCCGAGGATATGGTCGAGAACGACCTCGGCGTCGGTCTTGTCTATCCGGTGGATGAGCGCTTCCAGCGGCTCGACCTGTGGCTCGCGGACCAGGCCGGCCGGATTCCGCTCGCTGATCAACTCTCGCTGCTCCGGCAGGTGGCCGAAGCCGTGTCGTACGCACACCAGAACCGCGTCGTGCACCGAGGACTGACCCCGCATGCCGCTCTGGTCCGCGCCCTAACCGATGGTGGCGTGCGGGTGCTGGTCGGTGACTGGCAGAGCGCCGGCACGGTCACCGGCCCCGCGCTTACCGGCATCTCCAGCAGCGGCGTCACCGGGCTGCTGGGAGCGGAGGAAAATCAGACCAATTCTCCCGAACGGGCCGGGGTGGCTGCCCGTCCGGTCGCTCTCGACGTGGACAGGAGGATGGCAGAGGCGTTCCAAGCGCCCGAGGGTGTGTGGAATCCGAACGCGGACCGGATCCGAATCGACGTCTTCGCGCTCGGGGCGCTTGCCTACTACGTGCTGTCCGGCCGGATGCCCGCCGCCGACCGCACCACGCTTCGGGAGCGACTGAACCGCGAGGGCGGCCTTGATCTGGCCGTCGACCTGCCCCAGGTGACGCCAGAACTGCGTGCCCTGGTCCTGGACGCAACCCGCCCCGCGGTCACCCAGCGCATTCCGGACGTGCGGGCCTTCCTGGAACGGCTCGACGAGGCCGAGGCTGCGATGGCCGGCCCGGCGGACGACGTCATCGACCCGCTGGAGGCGGCACCCGGCGCGGTGATCGATAGCCGGTTCCTGCTGCGCCGCCGTCTGGGCACCGGATCCACCGCCGTCGGCCTCCTGGTCAACGACCTCACGATCGGCGAGTCAGGCCAGGAGCCAGAGCGTGTCCTGAAGGTGGCGATCGACACCGCTGCCGCGGGGCGGCTGGCTGATGAGGCCAAGGTGCTGTCCGGGCTCCGGCACCCGCGTCTGGTGCGCCTGCTGGAAGGCCCGATCGAGGTCGGCGGACGGCAGGCCCTGGTGCTGGAGAGCGCCGGCGATCAGACGCTTGGCGAGGTGCTCCGCAGCCGGGAGCGACTGTCTCTGGACCTGCTTGAACGGTGGGGCACCGACTTGCTGGAGGCTCTGGTCGCCCTCGACCGCGCTGGGGTTGACCATCGGGATATCAAGCCCGCGAACCTCGGCGTCAGGGAGGTCCGGGAGAAGCGCGAGGATCGGGCCAAGCACCTGGTGCTGTTCGACTTCTCGCTGTCCAGCGCGGCTGGGACCGCAGTGACGGCGGGCACGCCGCCGTACCTGGACCCGTTCCTGGACAGCCCGCTGCGTGGCCGCTACGACTCCGCCGCTGAACGGTACTCGGCAGCCGTGGTGCTCTTCGAGATGGCCACAGGCTCTGTTCCCCTGTTCGGCGACGGGTTGTCCGATCCCCGGTCCATCCAGGACGAGGCCGCTATCGAGCCAGGCATGTTCGACCCGGCGGTTGCTGGCAGCCTGGAGGGCTTCTTCCAGGAGGCACTGGCCCGCGACGCCAGGCAGCGGCACGACACCGCCACAGAAATGCTGGCCGCCTGGCAGGCCATCTTCCAGCCTGTGCCCAAGACCGTTCCCGATGACGCCGAGGAACTCGCGGCGAAGGCCACCCCGTCCACCCCGCTGGAGCAGGCGGGCCTGTCCGCGCGTGCCCTGTCAGCGATTGAGCCGCTGGCAGTTACGACCGTCGGTGACCTGGTCGCAGTAGACCCGGTCCGGCTCAATCACCTGTCCGGTGTGGCCGCCGCGACCCGCAGCGAGATCAAGGCCAGGGCACGGCAGTGGCGGGACAGCTTCGGGGCCGCAATCACCGGTCGTGGCCCGGCGCGGGGCACGGCTGCGGAAGGCGGCACGACGCTGCCGGACCCGGTCGCGGCAGCGGAACTGCTCGTGGTTAGTGCAGGCAGCGCCCGCGCCGGGTCCCGCCGTGCCCTGGTCCGCCTGCTGCTCGGGATCACCCCGGGGATCGACGCGTTCGCGACGCAGGGCGAGATCGCGAAGGTTTCCGGCGTCACGCGCGGTCGCGTGCCCCAGCAGCTCGGCGCAATCCAGGACGCCTGGGGCGACAACGCGGAATGCCGGAACCTGCTCGACACGATCGCCGAGGTCGCCTGGCAATCGCTGGCCGACTCAGCCGGCGTGGCCACGGTGGACGAACTGGCGCAGTCGGTGCTCGCGGTCATGCCACCCCCCGATGGCGATTTGGCGGACTCCGCCGTGCACCGAACGGCGGCGGGTCTCCTTCGGTTCGCACTGGACCGTACCCAGGCACGCCTTCGCGCGGACGACGACGCGCGGGAGTTCGCCGCTCGCCGACGCGACGGCAGAATCATGCTGCTCGCCGCCGACCAGGCGCTGCTCGACCCGGCCGAGGCACTCGGCCGGGCCGCCGACGACCTCGTCGGACAAAGCAGCGCAGCCGGCGAACCACTCGTCCCAGTAGCACGGGCCGCTGAGCGTCTGTCAGGCGTGTGGGCTGATGCGGTGGGCGGCCTGGAATCCCCGCCCGCGGCACCGGACACGGGCCGCCTACTCCGGCTGGCGGCAGCGCTGGCACGTGACGCGGCTCTCGCGGGGTCCGGTGACCTGTACGCGCGCGGCTTGCCGCTCAAGATCGCGCTCGGCGTGGCACTCGCGGGCATCGGCGCGCAACCGGTGGGCGCGCAGGAGATTCACGCCCGGGTCCGCGCGAAGTTCCCTGCTCTTGCGCAACTGCCGGACCGGCCGCGACTGGATGAGGTCATCGCGGAGAGCGGCCTTGGCCTGATCTACGACGAGGCCGAACGTGCCTACCGGTCGCCGACCCGCGCGTCCGACACGCTGGGCCTGAGTTCCCGCCCCGCGACGGCACTCGGCCCGGTGAACAACCAGTTGCTGGCCGACGGCCCGTCAGGACACCGGCTTGCAGAGAGCGTAAAGACGAGGTCGTTCCTTGCCATCGGCGTCGATGCGATCCGGGCGGACCGGGCGCTTACTGCGTTGGGCGGCCAGTTCGATGCGAAGGTCGTGGATGTGACTCAGGTGCTGATCGACGCGATGAAGGTACAGGCAACCGAGTTCGGGCTCGACTGGGGGTTCGTCCAGGCCGCCGATGCCGCGCCGACCGGTACCAGGGACGCCGATGGACTCTCGGTACTCGTCGAGCGCAGCCTTCCCGCCATCGAGGAAGCGATCAAGGCAGCTGCTGCTGGCCAGCCGGAAGGCACGAGGCCAGTGCTGCTAACCGAAGTCGCTCCGCTTGCGAGGTACGGCCACCTGAACATGCTGAGCCCGTGGGCCGATCTCGCGACCCGCCGCCCGCAGGCGATCTGGGTGCTCGTCCCGCAACTGGCCGGCAGCTACGGTGCACTCATTGACCGGCGCCCCCTGCCGCTTGCCGCGCCCGCGCAGTTCATGCGCCTCGACCCCGACTGGATCACCGCCCACGCAAGCGTCCCGGTTCCCGAAGGAGAACGATGACCGCCACCCCGGCGCTAACCACCGCCCTGCAGCAGCAGGTCCGTGCGTTGGTGGAAGACCTTCGCAAGCGGGTGGACGAGAACCTCGAACTGCGTGCCCAGTGGCAGCAGGAGCACCGCCGCGCGAACGAGAAGGAGCGCACGGCCGCGTCCTGGGTCGAGTGGCGCGACGACCGCATCGACCAGGTAACCGTCGCCTGGGTCCTAGCGAGCGTCTTCATCAGGTTCTGCGAGGACAACGCACTCGTGAAGCCGGTATGGATTACCGGACCGGGCAAGCGCCGCCAGGAGGCACTGGACGCGCAGCGTGAGTTCTTCCAGAAGCACCCGGAGAGCACCGACCGGGAATGGCTGATGGACGCTATCGACTACCTCGGCAGCCTGCCCGCCACCAAGGCGCTCGTCGATGCCCACTCCGCGCTCCGCTGGGTCTCGCCATCCGGTGATGCGGCCACGGAACTGCTGAAGTTCTGGCGCGACCGCTCCGACGACGGCACCCTAGTCCACGATCTCCAAGACGAGTCGCTGTCCACGCGCTTTCTCGGCGACCTTTACCAGGAGTTGTCCGCGCACGCGAAAGAGACGTACGCCCTGCTTCAGACGCCGATATTTGTAGAGGAGCACATCCTCGACAAGACATTGGAGCCCGCACTCAACGAACGCCCGCTTGAGGGCTTCCGGATGATCGACCCCACCTGCGGCTCTGGCCACTTCCTGCTCGGCTCGTTTGATCGACTCCTTGACCGCTGGCACAAGCATGCGCCGAACCTGGAGATCCAAGCCCGAGTTCAGTCAGCACTCGACGCCATCCACGGCGTGGACTTGAATCCGTTCGCGGTAGCCGTCGCGCGGTTCCGTCTTACGGTCGCAGCACTAAACGCTTCGGGTCTCCGGTCCCTGGAGGCTGCTCCCGCATTCAAGTACCACCTCGCAGTCGGCGACTCCCTCATCCACGGCCCAGACTCCAACGTGCTACCCGGCATGGAAGAACGCGGCGCGTTCATGCCCTTCCATTACGCCACCGAAGACGCACAGCTTCTCTTGGAGATACTCGACGAAGGCCGCTACGACACGGTCGTCGGCAACCCGCCATATATCACAGTCAAGGACAAAGCGCTCAACAAGATTTACCGCGCTAAGTTCGGAAAGATCTGCAAAGGTGCATACGCGCTTACCGTCCCCTTCATGGTCCAGTTCTTCGCCTTGGGTAAGCGCGGCGAGCAGTCCGGTTGGGTCGGCATGATTACCAGCAATTCTTTCATGAAACGCGAATTTGGCGTACCGCTGGTCGAAGACTTCCTAGCGCATCGCGACCTCCGCTTGATTGAGGACACATCCGGTGTCTTCATCCCAGGGCACGGCACGCCAACGATCATCATTGTCGCCCGCAACGAAACGCCAACCACCGCTAAGGTTCACGTCGTACTCGGTGTCCGCAGTGAACCCGACCGTCCAGATGATCCTGCAAAGGCGATTGTTTGGACATCCATTGTAGAGCATGTTGACGAAGCTGATTGGAATGACGGCTGGATAACGGTCACAGATATCGAACGAGAGCGGCTGCGCGGTCATCCTTGGTCACTTTCTGGTGGCGGCGCTATTGAGCTCCTGGGTATGATAAACAATTCGGCCAGTTCAAAAATTGGCAATCGCAGCCCTGTTATTGGGCGAACGACTCACACAGGCCTTGACGACTTCTTTTACATGCCTACTAGCGCCGCGAAAACGTATGGCGTAGGCGAGGAGTGTGTCCCCGTAGTATTTGGTGAACACGTCAGGGACTTCATGATACGAACATCAGAATCTACCCTTCTCCCTGCACTTCGCGACGGGAGTGTCGCTTTCCCAAGCCGCAGTTTCATGCAGCGAGCGTGGCGCGTGAGGGGCACGCTCGCCTCTAGGATTGACTTCGGCAGAACCCTTCAAGAGCGCGGGCTACGCTGGTTTGATCACAGCATGTTCTTCCCAGCTAGGTACGACAATGACTATTGCTTGTCGTTCGCAAATGTGGCTACTCATAATCACGTGTCTTTTTCGCGTCTCCGTTCATGCTTCACTGCACATTCGCCAGGCATCTTCTTGCCCAAGGGATCAAAAGAGGAAGAATATTTGGAACTGCTTGGCGCGCTAAGCTCATCGACTGCATGTTTTTGGCTTAAGCAGAATAGTCAAAGCAAAGCAGGGAGCGGCATTGGCCGCGGTATTCAGCCCGAGAATTGGATGGAACGTTACGAGTTCACCGGAACCACTCTTGAAAACTTTCCGCTACCTCATAACCTTCCGCTAAACCGGGGAAGGGCAGTCGATTCGCTCGCTCGGAACCTGACTGAGCGGGAGCCGTCGGTTTTGTACACGCGCAGGATTCCATCGCGGGAGGCGCTGGCGACCGCACACAGGGAGTCGCAACAAATCAGAGCGCGGATGATCTCTGTGCAGGAAGAATTGGACTGGGAGGTATACCGGCTTTACGGGCTCATCGACGAGGACCTGACCTACGACGCGGATGATCTACCGGGATTGAAGCTCGGGGAGCGCGCGTTTGAGATCGCGCTCGCGCGATCCGATGAGGAGACAGAGTGGTTCGCGCGGCACGGGTCCACGGCGATTAGCGAGATTCCAGCACACTGGCCAGCCGCGTATCGGGAAACTGTACGGCGACGCCTGGAGCTTATAACGGAGCATCCGTACATTCGATTGCTGGAGAAGCCCGAATACAAGCGGCGGTGGTCAGAGGAGTCGTGGGAGAAGCAGCAGGAGTGGGCGCTTGGGGAGTGGCTGCTCGATCGACTGGAGGACCGGCGGTTCTGGTTCGATGTCTCCGGCAGTGCGGTACCGAGGAGTTTGGGGCAGCTTGCGGACGAGGTGTCGCGGGACGCGGACATGGTGTCTGTGCTGGCGTTGTGGGAGAAGCGGCCGGACGTGCCGGTGACCGATTCTCTGGTGCGATTGCTGGAGGACGAAGGAGTGCCGTATCTCGCTGCTTACCGGCACAATGACACCGGGCTGCGCAAGCGAGAAGCCTGGGAAGAGACGTGGGCGAAGCAGCGTCGGGAGGATAAAGGCGAGAAGGTTGACGACATTCAGGTTCCTCCTAAGTACACGTCTGCTGACTTCCGGAAGCCGTCGTACTGGAGGGCGCGTGGGAAGCTGGACATGCCAAAGGAGCGGTTCATCCTGTATCTGGGCGCTGGGCGCGAAGGCGACTCCACACCGCTGCTCGGATGGGCTGGCTGGGATCATACACAACAGGCGCTGGCGCTGGCGGGAATTATCCAGGAGCGGGAACAGGAAGGCTGGGACGACGAACGGCTCGTTCCCCTCGTCGCTGGCCTGGCAGAGCTGCAGCCGTGGGTGGAACAGTGGCATTCCGACGTCGTCCCAGAGTACGGGGCGAGCTATGCGGAGATCGGCCGACAGGAGCTTGACCAACGTGCCGCGCAGGTTGGGAAGACCGTGGCGGAGCTTGCTGCCTGGCGGCCTGCGGCACCGGCTCGTGGTAGGAAGAAAGCGGCGAAAGGCTGACGTGAGCGCAGGGGTGGTGTGCCGGTGAGTGAGCTGCTTAGCGATGTCCTCGACATTCCGGAATCCGCCGGGGCCGAGGACTACGTTCTGCGGCTCACAGACGGTGTTGAGGAGTCGCGGATCGCTGCCACGATCGACGAGTACGTGGTGGCGCCGCCGCTCGTGCCGGCGTTCGACAGCGCGCTTGGGTTGGTCTCAGAGGCGATGACGACCGGGGTCAGCCGTGGCGCATTCCTGAGCGGCTCGTTCGGGTCCGGTAAGAGCCACTTCATGGCCGTGCTGTACGCGCTGCTGCGGCATAACTCTGCCGTCCGGGACAAGCCTGAACTCCAGCCGGTGATCGATAAGCACGACGTGGCGCTGCGTGACAAGGACGTGCTGCCCGTGGCGTTCCACCTTCTCGGCGCGGAGTCGATGGAGGAAGCACTGTTCACCGGGTACGTGCGGCAGGTGAGCGCGCGTCATCCGGGTGCGCCGTTGCCGGCCTTGTACATGGCCGACGGGCTGCTGGCCGACGCGGACCGGATGCGGAATAACGTCGGAGACGAGGTTTTCTTCGCCGGGCTCAATGGGGGGGAAGCTGCTTCCGCCGACCGCTGGTCGCGGCTTCTCGGGGGCGACGTCGCATGGACGGCGGAATCCTACGATTCGGCAAAGGCGGCGGCGCCGGGATCGGACTTGCGGCAGAAGCTTGTCACAGCGCTGGTCCTGCGTTACTTCTCCTCCTATACGCGGCAGGCGAAGTTCGTCGATCTCGACACCGGTCTCGCCGCCATCGCCGAGCATGCGAAGAGCCTCGGGCACGACGCCGTGGTGCTGTTCCTGGATGAACTGGTGCTGTGGCTGGCGTTCTCGGTGCAGGATCGGGAGTTCTTCCGCCGGGAGTCCCAGAAGATCACCAAGCTGGTCGAGTCGGGCACCGGGTCCCGCGCCGTCCCGCTGATCTCGTTCGTCGCACGGCAGATGGACCTGCGTCGCTGGTTCGCGGACTCCGGGGCGAACGGGGCGGAGCAGGAGGCCCTCGACCGTGCCTTCCGGCACCAGGATGGCCGGTTCGCCACGATCGAGCTTGGTGATGACAACCTGCCGTACGTGGCGCACAGGAGGCTGCTGCGCCGGCGGGCCGATAATCCCCTTGCCGAGCAGGTGCTCCGGGATGCGTTTGCGCGGATCAACCGTCGCCCGGACATCTGGGACGTGCTTCTCGACGGGGTGAACACCGATGACCGGCACCGTGGCGCGGATGAGGAGGCGTTTCGGCTTACGTACCCGTTCTCGCCGGCGCTGGTGTCCACGCTGCGGGACCTGGCGAGCGTCATGCAGCGGGAGCGGACCGCGCTGAAGGTGATGCAGCAGATGCTGGTGGACCGGCGCGGCGCGCTGACGGTCGATGACGTGATCCCGGTCGGGGATGCCTTCGACTACATCGTGCAGGGACCGCAGGGATCGCAGCCGCTGGACGCGCAGTCGGCCGCCCTGTTCAAGTCTGCGACCGCCCTGTACCGGGACAAGCTCCGGCCGCTGATCCTGGCCGACAACAACCTGACCGAGTCCGACGTGGCGGACCCGGAGCTGGTGACGCCCGCTTTCCGCGCGCATGACCGGCTGGCGAAGACGCTGCTGCTGTCGGCGGTCGCGCCCCGGGTGCCGGCGCTGAAGGAACTCACCGCGTCCCGGCTCGCGTCGCTCAACCACGGCTCAATCAGGTCTCCGCTACACGGCCGGGAAGCCGGCATCGTGCTGGCCAAGGTCAAGGAATGGCAGCGGAGGATCCCGGAGATCCATGTCAGCGCCGACCCGAAGAACCCGGTGATCCGCGTCCAGCTCTCGGACGTGGACTACGAGTCTGTGGTCGAGCACGCCAAGGGCGAGGACAACGAGGGTCGCCGTCGCGAACTGATCAAGGACCTGGTCCGCGAGGCACTGGGCGTGGCGGAGGCGAACCCGGATGTGTTCGGTGCGCACCAGCACCCGGTCATCTGGCGTGGCTCGCGTCGCTCGGTGGACCTGGTGTTCGGCAACGTCCGCGAGTCCGGCTGGCCGACCGACGACCACTTCCGGGCGCGCCCGGGGACGTGGCGGTTCGTGATCGACTTCCCGTTCGATGACCCGGGCTTTTCGACGGCGCAGGATCTGGCGCGGCTAGACGAGATCAGGGACCGTGGGCCGCGGGAGCGGGTCATCGCCTGGCTGCCGCGGTTCCTGTCGGCGGACCGGATGCGGGACGTGCGCCGCCTGGTCATCCTGGACTGGCTGCTGTCGGGCACGGGCGAGCGGTGGCGCTCGAATTCGGATCACCTCTCGGAAGTGGACCGAGTGCAGGCCAGGGCGATCCTGGAAAGCCAGCGCACAGCACTGCGCGAGCTGCTGCGCCGGTCGATCCAGGAGGCATACGGCGCGGCGAAGGAGACGCCGGGCACGCTGGCCGAGGACAGTGCGGACAACCCGGTCCTGGTCAGCCTGGACACCGGGTTCTCCCCTGCGTCCCCTGTCGGTGCCGACCTGGGAGCCGCGTTCGGGAACCTGGTCGATCAGGCGTTCAGTACGACGTACCCCGCGCATCCACGGTTCGAGCCGCCCGATACGGAAGTCACCGTGCGGGATCTGGCGGCTGTGTACGCGCACATCGACCGTGCCGTTGCCGATCCGGACGGACGGGTACGGTTGGAGGGCGATACCGTCGCCGTCCGGCGTGTCGCCAACCCGCTTGGGGCCGGGTACGCGGCTGAAACGCACTTCCTGTTCAGCGATGACCGGTTCACCCCGTGGTCCGGGGAGCTTGAGCGTGCCGCCGCGCGTGACGGCGTGCAGCCTCAGGACGCCGTGACCGTGGCGAAGGTGCGGGGCTGGATCGAGTCACTGGAACCGAAGCCAGGCCTGCGCGACGAGGTGGCCGACCTCCTCATCCTCGCCTGGGCGGCGCTGCGTACCAGGGCCTGGTATGAGCGGGGCGGTCCGGTAGCGGCACCGCGGCCGGGTTCGCTGCGGCCCGAGATGGAACTGCGGCCCGAGCCTCTGCCGACGCCAGTCGACTGGAGAAAGGCGGCGTTGCGGGCCGAGGCGCTGTTCGGGGTGCACGCCAACTCCTATCTCACCGCCGCCGGGGTCGCCGAGCTGACGGCGGACATCCAGTCGCAGGTGAGCGGGCTCCTGGACAGCGCCAGCGCCCTTGTGTCTCAGGTCGAGATCGCCTACCAGCACCTTGGCCTGGGAGAGCGGGATACCGGGCGGCTCGCCACCGCGCGGGCGGGCGCGGCCCTGCTCACGTCCCTGCGGCAGTCCGGTGACGACAGGGTGCGCATCATCGAGACGCTCGCCCGGACGGAACTGCCCGCCACCGAGACCGTCCTGGCGAACTCGCTCGCACGGGCGGCCGACGTCACCAGCGCCCTAGTCGGCTTCCGCTGGGACAGGCTCGCCCCGCTTCGGCAGGCGGAGCAGGACAACGACGATCGCGGCCAGTCCGCAGCCAGCACTTTGCGCGCCCTGCGGGAGTCGGTCGGGAAGGACGAGTTCGCCAGCCGCGTCAGGACCGCGCTGACCGTCACCGAGGAAGCACTCTACGAGTGGCTTACCGCTCCCCGCCCGGACGCTGTCTGGACGGTCCCCGGAACGGGAACGGCAGGAGACACCACCCCGCCAGGTGCTGGGCAGACGCCGCCAGGACCGGGCTCGGACCGCCCGGCTGCGGAGACCACAGGGACCGCGACCAGGGACGCCGGAGGCAGGGACGCCGACGTGCTCACGCTACTGGGCGAGTTCCTGCGGGCGCACCACGGCCAGCGGGTCGTGGTCGAGTGGCGGGCTCAGGATTGAGCACGATGACCGCTCGTGCCTCGCTCCCGGTTCTGCGCGAACTTCTGGACGAGGCACAGGGGAAGAACTACGAGCACGGGGTGCTTGGGGTCCGGGCGGACCCGGACTGGCCGCCAGGCGCGCGCACGTTCACTCACGGCAAGGTGCCGGTGCGGGTCGAGCCGTGCGTGTCGGCCCTCGCGGTGCGCGAGGCGCTGCTGTCCCGGGCACACGGCGAGTGGCTGATCGTCCTCACCGACCGCAGCGACGAGGATCTCGGGACCGGGGTGCTCAGCCACTTCATCGGGCACCGGCTGCGGACACCGGACCCATGGGCAGCGGTCCGGCACCGCTTCGCGGCGACAGGCCTTGACCCCGCGCTCACCGCGACCGCAGGGAACCGGGATGTCGCAATCGGGCTTCTGGCGGCCACGCCGCCGGACAGCTGGCCGCCCGCGCCCGGCGGCGTCCTCACCCGCGACCACGCGTTCGCCGCGGTCGCCGTCGCGCACCTGGGCCTCGCTGACCCGGTGATCGACATCGCGAGCATCCTGGCGTGGACCGCTGATCCGAAGCTGGCCACGCGGATCTCGGACCTGCGCTCGCTGGCCGGCGACGCGGTCACCGATGCGGCGCTGGCCTGGGCGGCTGGGCGCACCGGTGCGATCGGCCCAGCAGTACTGCACCTGCTGCGCGGCGGCGAAGCGCGCGACGCCGTGCCCCTCGGGCTGATCGCCGGACTGCTGGCCGACGCCCGGGACAACGGGACCGGTGACGACGCACGGGTCGCGCGGGACGCGCTAATCCGCATGGAATCCCGGACCGGCGGCACCGCCCTTTCCGCTTCGGCTCTCATCTCGTGGGCTGCGGAGTCATCCGCCGTCGTCACCGGGATGCTCCGGGCACCCGGCCGGCAGTCCGTCGCCGAAGGCCTGCTCGCCCGCGCGGACGACCTGCTCACAGCTGTCCGGGCTGGCGGCCTGGCAGGCGCGTCGGACCTATTGCCCTCCGGCCTGACCATCAGGTTCGCAGACCTGGCCGGCGGACTCCGGTCTGCCACTTCCGGCATCGCAGAGGGTGATCCAGACCGTGCGCTCGTTACCCAGAACGCGCTGGAACGCATCGAGCGCGCCTGGGCATGGGCGGCGGCCCACCACCTTGCCGGGACCGGTGACCGGCGCACACCGCCCTTCCACGCCGCCGTCCGGCTCACGCGCTGGCTAGCCACCACGTCGTCAGCTCCGAGTACCATGTCCGCCATACTGCGACGGCACGCAGACCAGGACGCGTGGGTGGACTCAGCGGTCAACGACGCGACCGCAGGGGTAAGCGATCCTGACATGGGCGCCGGCCTTTCGTCCGTCCTGGCCGCTGTGCGGACGCGGCGGGCCGCCCACGACACTGCCTTCGCGGCGGCGCTCGTCACGTGTACACGTGACGACCCTGACCCTGGCCCGGCCACTAGAGAGGTCCTGCGGGTGGAGGACCTGCTGCCGGACGTAGTCATGCCGCTCGCGCGACTCGCGCCAGTGCTGCTGCTCGTCCTGGATGGGATGAGCGCAGGGGTCGGCGCTGAGGTCACGGCCAGCATCCTCGCGCGGCCCCGTGATGGCTGGACGGAAGCACTACTGACCGGGCAGCAGTACCGCGCTGCGGCAATCGCAGTACTGCCCACACTCACGGAGGTAAGCCGGGCCTCGCTGCTATCAGGGGGGCTCCGCACCGGCGGGCAGGACGTAGAGCGGAGCGGGTTCACCGCTCTAGCCCTTGCCTGCGGGCTGACGCACGCGCCGCTGTTTCACAAGAAGCCCCTGGATTCCTCGCGGCCCGGCTACGCGCTGGCCGACGACGTGGAGGCCGCGATCGGCGACGTCACCCGGCACCCGCTTGTCACCTGCGTGCTCAACACGGTCGATGACGCGCTCGACCGATCCGATGCCGCTGGCATCGCATGGGGCACCGACACCGTCAAGCACTTGGCTCCGCTGCTGGACCGGGCACGGCACGCTGGGCGCATCGTGATACTCACCGCCGACCACGGGCATGTCATCGAGCGTCGCCAGAGCAGCCAGCGGCAGTACCCGGGGATCTCGAGCGGCCGGTCTCGGCCCGCGGCACCTCCTGCCAGTGACGGCGAGATCCTCGTCACCGGCAGACGAGTGTTGCTGCACGACGGCACAGCCGTACTGGCTGTGGACGAGAACCTGAGGTACGGTCCCATGAAGTCGGGCTACCACGGTGGTGCTTCACCCGCCGAGGTTGTGGTTCCGGTAACGATCTTGGTTCCCGGTGCCGTCCCGGCCGAAGCCGCGGAGAAACTGCGGCTCGCCCCACCACAGGAGCCGGCCTGGTGGCTCGATCCAGTCACGCCCAGCCCGAAGGGCGAGCCGGCAGTCCCCGCGTCGACGGCCCCTGCGCCATCTGCGGAGCGCGCTATCCACCGCCAGGGGACGGCACCGGCTCCGCGCAAGCGGCCGGGCGAGACGATGCCAACCCTGTTCGACGAACTCGACACAGACGCGCCGGCCAGCGCGCAGGACGCCCCGGCAACCCGGTCGCCATCAGCGGTGAAGGAACAGCCTCCAGCGCCGACGGCCGCAGAGACCGCATCGGCGCGGGTCCTGCGATCCACGGTCTACACGGCGCAGAAGAAGATCGCGGGCCGGGTATCGGTCACCGACGATCAGGTCACCGCGCTGCTGACGGCACTGCTTGCCGCGCCGGGCCGCCGGCTCGCCCCTGCGGCAGCCGCGACCGCGCTGCAGGTCTCGCCCGTGCTGCTGCGCGGTGCGGTGCTGCACGTCCAGCGACTGCTCAATGTCGAGGGTTACGCGGTGCTGCGCGTCGATGCGGACGGCGCGACGCTGATCTTGGATGATGCACTGCTGCGGGAGCAGTACGGTATCGGAACGTGACCGGCCAGCCATCTCCGCGCCGCCGCCGCGAGGTTATCGACGCGCTGCGGCGCGGTACCGTGCCCGCCAACGGACTCGATCTCCTCGCCGTCGGCCTCGACCGGTTCACGCCTGCCCTCGATGCCGACCTCGACGTGGCCGACGGCGGCGGGGCGGCCTTCAAGGCGGTACGCGGCGAGTACGGCGCAGGCAAGACCTTCCTCACCAGGTACCTGGCCGAACGGGCGTTGCGCCGCGGCTTCGCCGTCGCCGAGGTCCAGATCTCCGAGACCGAGACACCGCTCCACAAGCTGGAGACCGTCTACCGGCGGATCACCGAGTCGCTGCGCACGGCGTCGTTTCCGCCGAGCGCGTTCCGTCCCGTGCTCGACTCCTGGCTGTTCACCCTTGAATCCGACGCCATCGCCACCGATCCGGGCCTCGCCGAACGCGGGCAGGCTGCTGTGGATGCCGCCGCCGAGACGCTGCTGGAGCAGCGGCTTGCCTCGGTGTCGGTCCGTACCCCGGCCTTCGCCCAGGCGCTGCGCGCGTACCGGGCGGCAGCGCAGGCAGGCGACAACGCCACCGCCGACGCACTGGCAGCATGGCTCGGCGGCCAGCCGCACGTGGGTGCCGCAGCCAAGCGGGGGGCCGGCATCCGCGGAGACCTCGACCACTTCGGCGCGATGGGGTTCTTGCAGGGGCTCCTCGAAGTGCTCCGCGACGCTGGCCATCCTGGGATGCTGCTCGTCCTGGACGAGGTAGAGACGTTGCAGAGGGTTCGTGGCGACGTCCGTGACAAGGCGCTTAATGCGCTTCGTCAGTTGCTCGACGAGATCGACGCTGGCCGGTATCCGGGCCTCTTCCTGGTCATCACCGGAACGACCGCCTTCTACGACGGGCCGAGCGGCGTCTCGCGGCTGCCACCCCTGGCACAGCGCCTGGCTACCGACTTCTCCACGGACCCCCGATTCGACAATCCTCGTGCCGTGCAAATCCGGCTGCCTGGCTTCAACCGGGATTCGCTGCTCGAACTCGGAAGCAAGGTCCGCGACCTGTATGCGGCGGGAGCCGAAGCACCGGACAGGATCAAGACGGCCGTGGACGACGCGTATATCGCCGACCTGGCAAGCGCGGTTAGTGGGGCGCTCGGCGGCAAGGTCGGGATCGCGCCGCGCATCTTCCTCAAGAAGCTCGTCGCTGACGTTCTTGACCGGGTCGACCAGTTCGCGGACTTCGATCCGCGTCGGCACTACGCACTGACCCTGACGGCAGGCGAGCTTTCCGCCGAGGAACGCAACTCCGCCCTAGCCCTTGCGGCGAATTCCAGTGCACCGCCAGTGAGCGCCGGCGACATCGACCTGGATCTGTCCTGAGCACGGCGATGACCAGTGAGCCGGGACTTGACCGACTGCACCCGGTTATCGTTCATCACCTCGTCAACAGCCTCGGCTGGAAGACGCTCCGCCCGTTGCAGGATGAAGCGGTCGGTCCGGTCTTGGACGGGCATGACGCCCTGCTGCTTGCCCCCACGGCGGGAGGCAAGACCGAGGCGGCCATGTTCCCGCTGTTGACCGCGATGGACCGGCAGCGGTGGCAGGGACTGTCGGTCATCTACGTCTGCCCGCTTAAGGCGCTGCTCAACAACCTGCTTCCCCGGCTGGAGAGTTACACCGCCTGGCTCGGCCGCCGCGTAGAACTCTGGCACGGAGACACAACGCCTTCCAGGCGCCGGGCTATCCTCACCGCGCCGCCCGATGTCCTGCTCACCACGCCGGAATCGCTGGAGTCGATGCTCGTCAGCACGCACGTCGATCACCGGCGGCTGTTCGCTGATCTGCGGGCGATCGTCGTCGATGAGGTGCATGCCTTCGGCGGCGACGACCGCGGCTGGCATCTCCTCGCCGTGCTTGAGCGGCTGACCAGGATCCGCGGCCAGGCCATCCAGCGGATCGGACTGTCGGCAACCGTCGGCAACCCCGCCGAACTGCTTCGCTGGCTTCAGGGGTCGGCTGCGGGCACGACATCCGGCGTGGTCGTCGCACCTGAGACAGCCAGCCTGCCTGACCCAGGCGGCCGGGTCCGTTCCGAAAAATCCGGGACAGCAACCACGGCACTGCCGGCAGCGGGCGCGGACATCGAACTCGACTACGTGGGGAGCACGGCGAACGCCGCGAAGGTCATCGGCGCGCTGTACCGGGGAGAGAAGCGCCTCGTCTTCTGCGACTCCAAGCAGCTCGTCGAGGAACTCGGCGCGCAGCTCCGGGAACTCGGCGTCACGACGTACCTGATCCACGCCTCGCTGTCGCTTGACGAGCGGCACCGGGCCGAGCACGCGTTCGCCGAGGGTAGGGACTGCGTGATCGTCTCCACCTCGGCGCTTGAACTCGGGCTTGACGTCGGCGACCTGGACCGGGTGATCCAGGTCAACGCACCGCCGGCCGTGGCCGCGTTCCTGCAGCGGCTAGGCCGCAGCGGACGGCGACCGGGGACACGGCGCAACTGCCTGTTTCTGGCACTTCGTGAAGATCACTTGCTGCTCACCGCAGGGCTGCTGCTCGCCTGGTCCAGTGGGTTCGTCGAACAAGTCATCGCCCCACCGGAGCCCCGGCATATCACGGCCCAGCAACTGCTCGCGCTCTGCTTGCAAGAAGGCCGGGTCGGGATGCGGACCTGGCAGGAGTGGCTGCCGCTGCCTGAGCTGACCGTCGACGCTGAGCCGATTGCGTCGTACCTGGTTGAGCAGGGATACCTGGACACCGACAACGGAATGCTATTCATCGGGCCGGAAGCCGAGCGGCGATTCGGGCACCGGCACTTCATGAACCTGATGGCGGTATTCACCGCGCCACCCGAGTTCACCGTGCTGCACGGCCGCGACGAGATCGGCCGGACCGACCCCTCACTGCTCGCCGACCGCGTGGAAGGACCACGGCTATTGCTGCTCGGCGGGCGGAACTGGCGGGTCACCTGGACAGACTGGAAACGGCGGAGGTGTTTCGTGGAACCGGCGGAGTCCGGTGGCCGTGCGCGATGGCTGTCAGACGGGGTCGGCGGACTGTCCTACGAGATCGCACGATCAATGCGTGAAGTGCTGCTTGGCGCCGACGTGCCGGTGTCTGTCACGCAGCGGGCTGACGGCGTACTCGCCGGGCTCCGCAGCGATGCCATCGGCCGCGTCTGCGCCGACGGAATGGTCATCAGCCGAGGCGACCTAGATCTCCGCTGGTGGACCTGGGCCGGGTACCGGGTGAACGCCACGCTGAAGGCGACGCTCGGCGAGCTGGCCGACGAGGTGCAACGAGTCGATGATGTCAGCATCCGGCTCCGCGGCGACTTGCGGCCATCCACCTGGCGCTCGCTGGTTGAACAGGTGAAGGACCGGCTGTGCCTGCCGGAGGTCGATGAGAAGGCCCTAGCGGGGTTGAAATTCTCTGAAGCGCTGCCGCGTCATCTTGCCGAGGCCACGCTGGCAGCGCGGCTGGCTGATCTGGAACATGCCAGGTCTGTGCTGCTGGAGCGGTGTCGCTTCGAAGGGTGAGCCTCAGGAATCAGGCGAAACAGGACTTGTATGGACCTTCGGTGGACCTCGCGGCCGGGAATGCGCGCTCGCCGACCGCGAGGGGTCGGCGGTTACCAGCGGTCTGCGCAGACGGCCTTGACGTGACGGATCCAGAAGGTCAGTGTTGCGCCCTGAGAGGGGGCGCGGCCGGAGGACTTTCTTGCGCTGGGCGAGTTCGTAGAAGCCGGGCCCCTGGTACCGTTAAACGGCTGTTCGATCTTCAAGAACCCCAGGTACTGAGATTTTATCGAAATAGATGACATGGGACAGTGGCTATGACCAGCGACGATCCGCGAGCGACGCCCGGCTAGGACACGCCGGACCCGCTTAGTCGAATCTCCGTTCGATCTGCGTTAGACTGCGCGAGACGAGGGCCGAGGCTGGGAGCGCTGATGGCAGATCGCAGCTCGATCGAGTGGACAGAGGCTACGTGGAACCCGACCACAGGATGCGACCGCGTCTCGCGCGGCTGCGATAACTGCTATGCGCTGACGCTTGCGAAGAGGCTAAAGGCGATGGGCCAACCGCACTATCAGCAAGACGGGGATCCGCGCACGAGCGGTCCGGGCTTCGGCGTAACACATCACGCTGACGCGCTCCGCCTGCCTTTTGCCTGGGGCAAGCCACGGCTGGTGTTCGTCAACTCGATGAGCGACTTGTTTCACGCCAAGGTGCCGCTGTCCTTTGTCCAGGAGGTCTTTGCCGTCATGGCGGCTACACCGCAGCATACCTATCAGATACTTACCAAGCGGGCGCGACGGCTGCGGCGGCTGGCCCCGGAGCTGAACTGGCCGTCTAATGTCTGGATGGGCGTTTCGGTGGAAGATGCCAGTGTCACCGACCGGGTGGACGACCTGCGCGCGGTGCCAGCGGCTATCAGGTTCTTGTCCTGCGAGCCATTGCTCGGGCCTCTGCCTCAGCTGTCCCTGGACGGCATCCACTGGGTGATCGCGGGCGGGGAGAGCGGCCGGAGCGCCCGGCCTGTAGACCGCGCCTGGGTTGAAGCGCTGCGGGACAAGTGCACAGCTCAGGGCGTCCCGTTCTTCTTCAAGCAGTGGGGCGGCCGGACACCGAAAGCCGGAGGACGGGATCTGGACGGCCGTACGTGGGACGATATACCGGAGCCTGTAAGCGCTGGCCAGGGAAGTCGATAGTCACTCCGGTCGCGAACTGCCTCTTCCCAGGAGGCCGGTTCACGCGGATGATCTTGTCGGCTTCGAGCCTCTTCAGCACCGGCCTGACGTGGGTCTCACGGAACGGGGTTTCGAGTACGGCGTGCCATTCGATGTCGTCGACTGATATGCCGCCGTAACCCGCGTAGAACCGGAGAAGGTTATCACGGAGAAGGGCAAGATTCGGCTCCGGGGTGAACAAGACATCCTGGCCAGCCAGACGATCGGAAAACATGTAGTCCCCTACGGGATCAATTTTCCACATTGCGTCTTTCATCAGCTTGACGCCCTTGGGGTGACGGGTTCCGTGGAATAGGTAATAACCGATGTTTCCCGTGCTATTGATCATTCCGAAGGACCGCACGTATTTAAAGCCAACGCGCTCCGTCAGCTGGCGCACGTACACGTCGTGCAGGTGCTGCACCCGGTCGGCCTGGCCGTCGTAACCGCTGAGCACGTGGTGTAGGTCCGTTCCGAAGAGGGAGCTCATCGCCCGCTCCTGGCCGTCGCGCTGGATGAAGCGCTGGACGTGGCCCACCATGAAGTTGACGAACAGCTCTGACCGGGGGTACGCAAGGAGGTCGGCGAGCAGGTCCATCGGGAGCCCGCTGTATCCGAATGGATCAATGAAAGCGAAGGTAGGAGCCATGTTCTTCTTTTGCTCGCGCAGTTGCGTGAGCATCTGGGCGGCCGTCTGGTCAAACTTGGCGTTTATCACAAATTCTTTGATATTAGGCGGCCACGAGGCGGAGGATTCCTTGAGCGCGTTGATCTCCTTCTGGAGGGAGGCTGCGTTGTCTGGATTAGCCTCGATGAAGAAGAAAACAAACTCCCGGTGACTCAGCTGAGAGAAAGATCTGTGATTGATCAGGCGCTTGAGCGCGATAATCGGTGATCCTTCTGAACCGTCGGTATAACGACCGCGGCCGGCGAAGCCATCGAGGAAGACGATGCGTCCGTTCCAGCTCGACATAATCGGGTACCAGCCGTCCAGGTACCTGGCTAGCATGTCATGCTTCGCCCTGGTATGTGGCGGACAAGCCCACTTGCTGGGATCTGCGTCACTAGGCACCTTTACCCCCGAATCATCACGGAGACAGCCATCGTCTCACGTTTAGCTACCGTTCGGAAGCGGTACGCAAGCGGCTATCCTGACCCTGCCCCGTATCTCACCCCCGTGAGCGCACGGTGACCTGACCCGAGGATGAGATATCGGGAGATTAGCGGTTCGCCGGGTTCGGGGGTGAATGACACGCCCGTGAACTCTTCCGTCGTCGCCATCTGGCCTGCCGGATGGCCTATCGATCCGGTCATCGCCCAGGGCATCCCGTGTGGTCTGCCTTAGGAAGGCCGCCAGGCGCGGCAAGGAGACGGTTGCTGCTAGATCGACGCACCAGCACCGAACTCGGCCCGGCGCGCGCCTGGCCTAACGGGCGATGGTGGCACTGATCAGCCACGCTTGACCGCTGGGTAAGAGATTTTGCGCGTGCCGTTTTTCTAGAAGGTACATTGTCCGTTTCCAGCCACTGCATCTACCCCCCGTGCACGAACTGGCACTACCGCCCTGCTCTGCCGCCCGTCCGCGAGGAGCTAGCCTACGAGGAGAACGCGCCAAACCGGTGCCCTGGACCTTAGGAAACGGCCCCTATTCGGCCATTGATGTTAGATACTTGATAGGCGGCTAGGGGTGCCGGGCCGCACTGGCGTTTAAGCAAGAATGCGGGCTAGCCGATGCTTGTATCTGAGGAACTGCGGCAGTGTGTGGCGTTCGCCTACTACAGGAACAGAGCGACCGGCTTCAGGGAGCCAGCTGGGACCGTGTTCTTTGTGGTGGATATAGATGACCCTGACCTGGGGCCAGCCACAGGCCCGGTCTTCGCGGTGACGGCCCGTCATGTAATCGACAAGGTCGCCACGGCTGGTAGCGGCGACCGCGTATGGCTGCGACTCAATACATCGGCTGGCGGATCTGACTGGTTCGATCTCCCGCTCAGCATGTGGAGATGGCATCCTAGTGGTGATGCGACCGCCCGTACGGGCTACCGTGACGACCCTTACTACGATGTAGCGGCGTGCCTGTTTGTGCCCGACCCCGAAAGATTTCAGTTTACGTCAGTGCGCACTGACGTACTCGTAGACGACGAGAAAATCACTAGATATGCCATAGCCCCAGGTGACGACGTATTCCTGACTGGTCTTTTCGTTAACCATCTCGGGCGCGATAGGAATCTTCCTATAGTCCGCTGCGGAAACCTGGCTGCTATGCCTGAGGAACCAGTTGCAACCGAAGTCGGGCCAATGGAAGCGTTCCTGATCGAGGCACGTTCTATCGGCGGCCTTAGTGGATCACCCTGTTTCGTCAGCCTTGGCCAGTACAGGCTTATTGGCAGGGAGTTGCAGCCACAAGACCAGCTCGCCATTTTCTTGCTGGGCATGGTGCATGGCCACTGGGATGCCGCACGCGGGGACGTAGTCCCGGCGGACGCGGGCGAGCAGGAAACAATCAACAAAGGCATCGCCATCGTCATCCCAGCGCAGCACATAATTGAAACGATACGGCAGGAAGCCTTTGCAGCGGAGGTCGCAGCGGAAAAACAACGCTACCTTGAAATGTATGGCCCAGCGCCAGACGCACAGTAGTCCGAGTTTCTGAGTTCGAGCAGGCCGCGGGTGCCGGTCTCGGCTAGGGCCATAAGCCACAGCGCGGGATACCCGGCAAAGCCCATCCGGTACCTGATCCGGCCCAGCCATCGGAGGTTGCGGCCGGTGCCGGGACCTTCACCGAGTTACAGCCGTCGAAGGCGACCGTGCGCAGCCCGCCGAAGCCACCCCCGGCGTGCCCGGCTGGCCAGCGGCCCGGCGACCACCTCGAACAGCGCCTTCAGCGGCGCCGGGCCGAGCCGCCGGCAAAGGTCACGCAGCGCCTTCTCCGACGGACACGGCACGGCCATCCCCGCCAGTCCGGCGGTCAGCCGCGGTACATCCCCAAGCGCCAGGAAGTACACCCCGACCCGGGACGGCAGATCGCGGAGCTGGCGCTGCACCGTCTTCGTCTGCTCCAGGATGTCATCGATCAGCTCGAACGGAAGGAACTGCGTTAATTCGCCCAGATGGCCCGGAGCGAATATCCTCGCGGCGACAGTGACGGCGCGCGTGATCGTGGTGGTGGCAGACTGAGTACGCAACGGGACCTCCGGTGTCCGGGACGATCGTGACAGATTGACCCCGATCTACCAGAGGTCCCGTCTTCCTGTCACGCATGCCGTCAGGTAATCGCCCTTGACATGACCACAGACCCTTTAACTTCGCGGCTTTGCTCCGCGATCGCTGCGTGACCCCTGACATGCCCGGCTACTCGCAGGCCCGCCAGCTTCGGGGTCGGGGAGGAAGACTGGACAGGCGCTGCCGGCTCCGGGCGCGCGGTTGCACGGGTTCACCAGAACTGCAAGACGGTCAGCTCAGGCGATGATCTCTCACGTTCCCTGAAACTTCCTCAACAGTGAGACCGGCCTTGCTAAAGCGGGGAAAGCCCAGGTCCAGGGCTATAGAAGTTACTGAGACTACAGGGAACTCTGAGGTTATTTATTTAGATCAACAAAGCGGTCACGGAGATGTTCTCGGCGTCGAAAGGCATGTACGGTTCGCCGCGCATCACGGTCTCATCGAGACTATTCCTGAGCGGCGTGGACTAGCGAGTCGTACGTCTGGTCGGTCCGGGTGGCCGCGATGCCCAGTGCGCTGACGAAAACGGCAAGGTCAGCTTGGATGGCCTGCGCGTCGGCGTGATCGGGGGCCATGCGCTCAATTTCCAGGAATCCGCCGACACCGTCAACCTCGTCAATGCATAGCGAGCAGTCTTCCAGGGTGGCCGTGCGGCGGGTTTTCGCGATCCGGACGGTGGGGCGGTAGCCCATGTGCAGGGCCGCTTGGTGCATGGCCTGGCGGTCGGTGACCTGCGTCTCGTATTCCAGGCAGTCCTGGGCGCTGCCCGCGGGCTGCTTGAGGGTGAAGTAGTGGCAGCCCTGCACCGTGCGCAGGCGGAGGAATGAGACGCCGAGCTTGCTGTCGCCGAACTGCCACCCGGCAGGCGCGTACGCCTGGTCATCCTGAAAGACCGGCTCGCTCAACTCGATGCCCT
>Ga0302181_10000491_pt1 | contig 32230 bp, 23 predicted proteins | sample I_Palsa_E3_3_FD_198786 | JGI IMG/M metagenome (GOLD analysis project Ga0302181, IMG submission 198786) | Peat permafrost microbial communities from Stordalen Mire near Abisko, Sweden - I_Palsa_E3_3 | ecosystem: Environmental > Terrestrial > Soil > Palsa > Peat permafrost | place: Sweden...
CGCTGGGATCGGCGGCCGATGGCGTGGTCGTCTCGTCGACCAAGTCGATGACCGGGCACCTGCTCGGCGGCGCCGGCGCGATCGAGTCCGTGGCCGCCATCCTCGCGCTGCGCGACCAGGTGGCGCCGCCCACGATCAACCTCGAAGACCTGGATGACGAGGTGCCCCTCGACATCGCCACCGAGCCGAGACCGCTGACCAAGCGTGGCGCCGAGCCAATGGCCGTGCTGAACAACGCGTTCGGGTTCGGCGGCCACAACGTGTCGCTCGTGTTCACCGCCGCCTGAACCCGTTAAGCCGGTAGAGGAGACCACCGATGACGACCACCCTGGATCCCAGGCCGGCCCGCGTAGGCATGCCCCGTGACCCGCGGGAACGGCTGGCAGCGCTGTTCGACCCCGGCACGCTGGAGCTGCTGCCGGCGGGCGCGGAGGAGCGGAGCGGGGTGCTCGCGGGCGTCGGGCTGGTCCACGGGGCGGGAGCGGTGGCGTTCGCCTGCGATCCGCGGGTGCAGGGCGGGGCGATGGGCAGCGCGGGCTGCGCCGCGATCGTCGGCGCGTACGCGGAGGCGGTCTCCCGCGGGGTTCCGATCGTGGGCCTGTGGCACTCGGGCGGGGCCCGGCTCGCCGAGGGCGTGGCCAGCCTGCACGCGGTGGGAACCGTGTTCGCGGCGATGACCGCCGCCTCCGGACGGGTGCCGCAGATCTCGGTGGTGCTCGGTCCCGCGGCCGGCGGCGCCGCCTACGGCCCGGCGCTGACCGACATTGTGATCCTGTCCGGCCTGGGCCGCATCTTCGTCACCGGCCCGGACGTGGTCCGCTCGGTGACCGGCGAGGACGTGGACATGGAGCGGCTCGGCGGGCCGGAGCCGCACAGCCGCCGCTCCGGCGTGGTGCACGTGGTGACCGAGACGGACGCCGAGGCACTGGACCGGGCCCGCCAGCTCGCGGCGCTGCTCAGCGACCAGGGGAAGATCGCCGAGGACGCTGTGGACCGCGACCTGTCCGGAGTGCTGCCTGATGCCTCCCGGCGCGCCTACGACGTGCACCTGCTGACCGCCAAGCTGCTCGATTCGCCGGGCGTGGAACTGCACCCCCGGTGGGCGCCGAACATCGTGACGATCCTGGGCCGGCTGGCCGGGCGCACGGTCGGCGTCGTGGCCAGCAACCCGATGCGGCTCGGCGGCTGCCTGGACGCCGCGTCGGCGGAGAAGGCGGCGCGCTTCGTCCGGATGTGCGACGCGTTCGGCGTGCCGCTCGTGGTGCTGGTGGACGTGCCGGGCTACCTGCCCGGGGTCGGCCAGGAGTGGGACGGCGTGGTCCGCCGCGGCGCCAAGCTGCTGCACGCGTTCGCCGAGGCCACGGTGCCCCGGGTGACGCTTGTGACCCGCAAGGCGTTCGGCGGGGCCTTCATCGCGATGAACTCCCGCTCGCTCGGCGCGACCCGCGTGTTCGCCTGGCCGGGCGCCGAGGTGGCCGTCATGGGCGCGGTCGCGGCCGTCCGGATCCTGCACCGGCGGACGCTGGCCTCGGTGCCGCCCGAGCGGCTGCGCGAGGCCGAGGCAGAGCTGGCCGCCGAGCACGAGGCCACCGCGGGCGGCCTGCAGCGCGCGGTCGACCTCGGCGTCATCGACGCCATCATCGAGCCCAGCCAGACGGGCCGTGAACTGGCGCGGGCCATCGCCGAGGCCCCCCAGCTCAAGGGAACGCACGCCAACATCCCGCTGTGAGCCCGGGCGCCCTAGAGCGGGTTCGGCGGGGTGCCGTTGGCGCCACCCAGGCCGCCGCCGCGGTCGGTGCTGCCCGCGTCGGGACCCGTGGCAGGTCCGGAGTCGGCGGGCGGCGCCGGCGGGCTGGCGGGGGCGTCCGCCGCGGCCTCGGGAGCGCTCTTCGCCTCGGCGGCGCGGCTCTCGGCGATGAGCTCCTCGAGCCGGGCCGCGCGGATGCGGCGGAACGCGCGGTGATCCCGGGTCCGGTCCAGGATGGCAACCTCCAGCTGGGTAGCCGCCACCTCGCTGCGCTCGCCGTTGCCGCTGGCCGACAGTGCGGCCAACGCGGCGGTGAACGCCTCGGTCAGGGACATGCCCGGGGAGTAACGCTCCTTCAGCGCCGCGGAAACCTGGTCGGCCTGCCCGCCGAAGGCGACGAAGCCCGGCTCGTCGGTCACCGACCCGTCGAACGTGATCCGGTAGATCTGATCGGTCTCCGGCCGCGTGCCGACCTCGGCGACGACGATCTCCACCTCGAACGGCTTGAGGTTCTCGGTGAAGATGGTGCCCAGGTTCTGGGCGTAGTAGTTGGCGATGCCGCGGGCCGTCACGTCGACCCGGTCGAACTGGTACCCGGTGATGTCCGCGTACGTGATCCCGGCCTTGCGCAGGTTCTCGTATTCGTTGTACCGGCCCACCGCGGCGAACGCGATCCGGTCGTAGATCTCGCTGATCTTGTGCAGCGCGCTTGACGGGTTGGGCGCCATCAGCAAGATCCCGCCCTCGTACTGCAGCGTGACGCAGCTGCGGCCGCGCGCGATTCCCTGACGCGCGTATTCGGCCTTGTCCCGCATGGCCTGTGCGGGTGAGACATAACCGAACGGCATGGACACCGCGAATGCTTCCTTTACCTAGACAGATGGGGCGGGACGAGATGCGCTAGCGGGCCGTGCGCAGCGGGGCGGATGGGCCGTCAGGCATGGTCATCCGCTCCTGCACCACCTGCTGGGTGTAATCCTCGGACTCGGCTTCGGACAGCTTGCGGAAGCCATCCGCCGTCACCGTGGCGATGACCGGGAAGATCCGCCGGGTCAGGTCCGGGCCGCCGGTCGCCGAATCGTCGTCGGCGGCGTCGTACAGCGCCTGGACGCAGGCCAGCACGGCGTCGGCTACCGGCATGTCGTCGACGTACAGCTTCTTCAGCGAACCGCGGGCGAAGACCGATCCCGAGCCGATGGAGTAGAACCTCTGCTCCTCGTACGGGCCGCCGGCCACGTCGTAGCTGAAGATACGCCCCTGGCTGGCGTCCTCGTCGTAGCCGACGAAGAGCGGCACGACGACGAACCCCTGCATGGCCGCGGCCAGGTTGCCCCTGATCATCCAGGCGAGCCGGTTGGCCTTGCCCTCCAGTGACAGCGGGCGGCCCTCCATCTTCTCGTAGTGCTCGAGCTCGACCTGGAACAGGCGGACGAACTCAATCCCCACGCTGCCCGTGCCCGCGTAGCCAATGGCCGAGAACTCATCGCTGCGGAACACCTTCTCCACGTCCCGCTTGGCGATCATGCTCCCGTAGGTGGCCCGGCGATCACCCGCCAGCACCACGCCGTGGTGGCAGGCCGCGGCGACGATCGTGGTGGCGTGCGGCAGGTCATGCAACGCCGGGGAGTCCGCGGCGCCGCCGGGAGCCCGGCCAGGCAGCAGATCCGGAGAGTGGGAGGCGAGGAAATCCGCGAACGACGAGGACTGCCGGTCCATGAAGACCGCCGGCGGCCTGATCCGGTTTCGCCCGGGACCTGCTTGCGCCCCGGCTCCCCCGGCGAACGGGCCGGACTGGCTGCCGTCAAAGTACGAGCCCAACGCGAACCTCCTGACGGTGGTCGGCACAGCAGTGCCTTCAACAGACCCTACTGCCGTGCCAGAGCCAGACAGCACGCCCCACCCGCCGACGTGTCCGCCTACGGCGAACCGCTGGCCGGCTACTGGCTACTGGCCGCCCTTCTGCACGTACGACCGCACGAACTCCTCGGCGTTCTCCTCGAGAACCTCGTCGATCTCGTCGAGGATCGCGTCGACGTCGTCGGAGAGCTTCTCGTGCCGCTCCCGGACCTCCTCGGTGGTCCCGGATTCCGCCTGCTCGGTCTCGTCGGTGCGCCTCGTAGTCTGGCGCTGACCGCCTGTGTCCTTGTTGGTTGCCATGTCGCTACCTCCGTCTGTCCCAACGTTATCGTCACCCGTGGCAGTCCCGCCCAACCCCGCCGGGCTCAAATCGGTACGAACTCGGGACCCGCCCCGAGGGCGCTAATCCTGGTTGGTGAGCGCCGCGACCAGCTCAGCCGCGGTCCGGCAGCGGTCCAGCAGCTCACCCACATGTGCCTTGGTACCACGCAGTGGCTCCAGGGTGGGGACGCGTTGCAGCGACTCCCGGCCGGGGATGTCGAAGATGACGGAGTCCCAGGAGGCGGCAGCCACCGACTCGGGATACTGCCGCAGGCAGCGGCCGCGGAAGTAGGCCCTGGTGTCCTCCGGCGGGTTATCGATGGCCCGGTCCACGGTCGCGTCGTCGGTCAGCCGCACCATCCGGCCCCGGGCGGCCAGCCGGTTGTACAGGCCACGGTCCGGTCGCACGTCGGAGTACTGCAGGTCAACCAGCTGTAGCCGGGGATGATCCCAGCCCAGTGAGTCCCGGGACCGGTACCCCTCGAGCAGCTCGAGCTTGGCCACCCAGTCCAGCTCCTTGGCCAGCAGCATGGGGTCCTCGGCCAGCCGGTTCAGCACCGACTCCCACCGGTCCAGGACGTCGGCGGTGATGTCGTCGACGTCGCCTCCGTACCGGTCCTCGGTGTACTTGCGGGCTAGCTCGAGGTATTCAGCCTGTAGCTGAACCGCGGTCATCTTCCGGCCGTCCTTGAGCGTGACCAAGCGGCGGCAGGTCGGATCGTGCGAGATCGCGCGGAGCTCGGCCACCGGCGCCTCGACGGACAGGTCCGAGCCGAGGAACTTGTCCTCGATCATCGAAAGCACCAGCGAGGTGGTGCCGACCTTGAGGTAGGTGCACACCTCGCTCATGTTGGCGTCGCCGAGAATCACGTGCAGCCGCCGGTACTTCTCCGGGTCGGCGTGCGGCTCGTCGCGGGTATTGATGATGGGCCGCTTCAGCGTGGTCTCCAGGCCCACCTCGACCTCGAAGTAGTCGGCCCGCTGGCTGATCTGGAAGCCCGAGCCCCGGCCGTCGGCGCCGATGCCGACCCGTCCGGCCCCGCAGATCACCTGGCGGGATACGAAGAACGGGACGAGGAACTTGACGATGTCGGCGAACGGCGTGGCCCGGCGCATCAGGTAGTTCTCGTGCGAGCCGTAGGAGGCGCCCTTGTTGTCGGTGTTGTTCTTGTACAGCTGGATGGGCGCGCTACCCGGCACGGTTGCCGCCTTGGCCGCGGCCTCGGCCATGACCCGCTCGCCGGCCTTGTCCCAGATCACCACCGATAGCGGGTTGGTGCACTCGGGCGCGGAGTACTCCGGATGCGCATGGTCGACGTAGAGCCGGCCGCCATTGGTGAGAATGACGTTGGCCAGGCCCAGGTCCTCGTCGGTCAGCTGAGAGGAGTCCGCCGCCTCCCGGGTCAGGTCGAACCCGCGGGCGTCCCGCAGCGGGTTCTCCTCCTCGAAGTCCCACCGGGCCCGGCGCGCCCGGGCGGCCGTGGCCGCCTGGTAGGCGTTGACGATCTGGGACGAGGTCACCATCGCGTTGGCGCCGGGCTGACCGGGCACGGAGATGCCGTATTCCGTCTCGGTACCCATCACCCGTAGCACGCTCATGAAGTCACTCCCGCTCGCCTCCGGCCCGCGTGGAGGCGGCCCTCCAGCTCGCTCATGCCAAGCAGCCTAATGCCGATACGGACGAAGGAGACATGCCGACACACTCTTTTTGCCCTCGGGGGGGCGCCGCCCAGGCTCCCTCGAGGGGGCCTGAGCGCGAACAGGCATCAAAGGTACTGCCCAGTGTTCGCCACGGTGTCGATGGAGCGGCCTGCCTCGGTGCCGGTCTTGCCGGAGACCAGAGTCCTGATGTAGACGATGCGCTCGCCCTTCTTGCCGGAGATGCGGGCCCAGTCGTCCGGGTTCGTGGTGTTGGGCAGGTCCTCGTTCTCGCTGAACTCATCGACGCACGCGGCCAGCAGGTGACTGACCCGCATGCCCTTCTGCCCGGTATCCAGGAACTCCTTGATGGCCATCTTCTTGGCCCGGGCCACGATGTTCTCGATCATGGCGCCGGAGTTGAAGTCCTTGAAGTACAGGACTTCCTTGTCGCCGTTGGCGTAGGTGACCTCGAGGAACCGGTTCTCCTCGGACTCGGTGTACATCCGCTCGACCGTGCGCAGGATCATCGCCTCGACGGTGCCCTGCCGCGAGTCGTCGTGCTCGGCCAGGTCGTCCGGGTGCAGCGGCAACTCCTTGAGCACGTACTTGGAGAAGATGTCCTTGGCCGCCTCGGCGTCGGGCCGCTCGATCTTGATCTTGACGTCGAGCCGGCCGGGCCGCAGGATGGCCGGGTCGATCATGTCCTCGCGGTTCGAGGCCCCGATGACGATGACGTTTTCCAGGCCCTCCACGCCGTCGATCTCGGACAGCAACTGCGGCACGATCGTGTTCTCCACGTCGGACGAGACGCCCGAGCCCCGGGTGCGGAAGATCGAGTCCATCTCGTCGAAGAACACGATGACGGGCATGCCCTCGCTGGCCTTCTCCCGAGCCCGCTGGAACACGAGCCTGATGTGCCGCTCGGTCTCGCCCACGTACTTGTTCAGCAGCTCGGGGCCCTTGATGTTGAGGAAGAAGCTCTTGCCTACCTTGGCCCCCTCGTCCGCCGTCTTGGCGGCGACCTGCTTGGCGAGCGAGTTCGCGACCGCCTTGGCGATCAGCGTCTTGCCGCAGCCAGGCGGCCCGTAGAGCAGGACCCCCTTGGGCGGCTTGAGCATGTGCTCCTTGAACAGGTCGGCGTGCAGGTAAGGCAGCTCGATCGCGTCCCTGATCTGCTCGATCTGCCCGGCCAGACCGCCGATGTCAGAGTAGGAGATGTCCGGGACTTCCTCCAGGATCAGCTCTTCCACCTCAGCCTTGGGGATCCGCTCGTACACGTACCCGGACCGGGACTCCAGCAGCAGCGAATCGCCCGCCCGCACCGGCTGGTTCAGCAGCGGCTCGGCCAGCCGGACCACGCGCTCCTCGTCGGCCTGGGAGATGACCAGGGCACGTTCGCCGTCGGCGAGCACCTCCTTGAGCATGACGACCTCGCCCACCTTCTCAAAGCCCTGGGCGATGACGACGTTGAGCGCTTCGTTCAGGACCACTTCCTGGCCTGGGCGCAGCTCGCTGAGCTCGACGTTCGGCGACACGTTCACGCGCATCTTGCGCCCGCCGGTGAACACGTCCGCCGTGTCGTCGTCGCACGCGCTCAGGAAGATTCCGAACCCGGACGGCGGCTGGGCCAGCCGGTCCACTTCTTCCTTCAGCGCCACGATCTGGTCGCGCGCCTCCCGCAGCGTGGCGGCCAGCCGCTCATTCTGCGCGGTGACCCCGTTGAGGCTGCCTTCGGTCTCGTGCAGCCGGTCTTCGAGCAGCCTGACCTGCCGTGGCGAGTCCGCCAGCCGACGACGGAGCACGGCGATCTCCTCGTCAAGAAACGAGATCTGTGCGGTAAGGCTCTTCACCTCGTCGTCGTGCCGTGACACACGCCCGCCGTCGTCTCTAGTGGCCAAGCCTCTCACCTCCTCCTGAACTTCTAATAAGACATTACCTATACACCGGCGTTCCCTAACCTCGCGAGGGCGTTTCGATGCGGTCTTGCCGCACATCCGGTCGCCAGCCCGTCACACCAGTATCGCTAAGCGTTACTATTCACCCGTCTCCCGGGCCTCCGTGGCAGCATCTTCGTACGCGCCCTTGGCCGGACGGCGCCTGCGGGGCGGGGGCACCACACCCGGGGCGAGCCGCCGCGCGGTGACCAGGAACCCGGTGTGTCCCACCATGCGGTGCTCGGGGCGGACGGCCAGGCCCTCGACGTGCCACCCGCGCACCAGGTTCTCCCAGGCGGCGGGCTCGCCGAAGCCGCCATGCCCGCGCAGGGCCTCCACGGTCCGGGACAGCTGGGTCGTGGTAGCCACGTAACAGCAGGCCAACCCGCCGGGCGCGAGGGCCGAGGCGACCGCGTCCACGCAGTCCCAGGGGGCGAGCATGTCCAAGATCACGCGGTCGAAGTCGGCCAGCCCCTCCTGCGCCGGGTCCATTCCCGGGCCGAACTCACCGTTCACCAGCTGCCAGGCCGGCGGCAGGCCGCCGAAGAACTGCTCCACATTCCGGCGGGCGATCTCGGCGAAGTCGGGCCGGCGCTCGAACGAGACCAGGGTCCCCTGCTCCCCGACCGCGCGCAGCAGCCAGCAGCTCAGCGCGCCCGAGCCGGCTCCGGCCTCAAGCACGCGCGCGCCGGGGAACACGTCGGCGAACGCCACGATCTGTGCCGCGTCCTTGGGGTAGACCACCGCCGCGCCGCGTTTCATCGCGAGGGTGTAGTCGGACAGCAGGGGGCGGAAAACGACGTAGGGGGTGCCGCCCGCCGCCTTGATCACGTTCCCGTCCGGGCCGCCGATGATGTCGTCGTGGCTCAGCGAGCCCCGGTGGGTATGGAAGGATGCCCCGGCCCGCAGGGTGATGAGGTGGCTACGCCCCTTGGGATCGGTCAGCTGCACCGGCTCCCCGGCCATCAACGGCCCCTGCCGCGGTTTGGTCATGGCGCCCACAGTAGCTTGGCCGGGAGGAGCTTGGCCGGGTCAGACGCCGGCGAAGGCGAGGTCGACGTCGCGGGCGGCCAGCACACCGTAGACCTGACCGGACGGCTCGACCAGCAGGTACTCGGTGGCGGGAGCTTGGCGGATCGCGTCCAGCAGGGCCATCCCGGACAGGTCGGCCGACAGGACCAGGCTCGGCTCGAGCGTCCTGGCTAGCGAGCCGGCCTCGATCCAGGGGCGCCGCTGGGGCGGCGTGGCCATCACCGCGGTCTCGTTGAGGATCGCGATCGGCTTGTCGTCGTGGTCCACGACCACCACCGCCCGGGCTTGGCTCTCGTCCGCGCGTCTGATCGCCTCGGCCAGCGGGGTGTTAGCGGCGACCGACACCGCCTTGCGGGCCAGCCTGCGGGCCTGCAGCGTGGGCAGCCGCTCACGGAGCCTAGTGGCCTTGATGGCCTGGCCCGCGCCGGTCCACATGAAGGCGGCGATCACCGCCACCCACACCACGGTGTACAGGCCGCCGATGCGGGCCTGCACCGGCGGCGCCAGCACCAGGGCGAACAGGCCAACCCCGATCACGCGCCCGGCCCAGGCGGCGACGACGGTGGACGTCGCGGGACGTCCGGTCACCTTCCAGATCACGGCGCGTAGCATCCGCCCGCCGTCCAGCGGCAGGCCGGGCAGCAGGTTGAAGCCGCCGACGACCAGGTTGGCCCATATGAGCTGGTGGATCAGCGTGCCGCCGATGGTGCCCGCCGAGGTCACGTAGGTCAGGCCGTAGCCGACGGCGGCCAGCAGCAGCGACAGCGCCGGGCCGGCCGCCGACACCAGGAACTCCCGCCCGGGCGTCTGCGGCTCCCGCTCGATCTCGGAGAACCCGCCCAGCGGGTACAGCAGGATGCGGCGCACCGGCAGCCCGTATCCGCGCGCCACCAGCGAATGGCTGAGCTCGTGGACCAGGACGGACAGCCAGAGCAGCACGACGAACGCGGCGGCGATCACGAACCTGGTCGGCCCGTGGAAGGTCGAGGCCAGGTCCCTGGCGTAGATCACGATGAAGACCCCGGCGATCACGAACCAGTACGGCGAGATATACACCGGGATGCCGAACGGGCGCGCGAGGACGATCCCAGGACCGGCGTCGCGGCGCTTCGGGTGCTTCTTCTGCGGCGTCGTGCTTGCCACGGTACCGATGCTACGTGCCGTGCTGACCCGGCGGGACGACCCACGCGGACCGCGCCGCCGGAGATCCCCCCGAATGTCGGTACGGTGCCCTACGGTTCAAGGGTGGAAGCAGTCTTGGTCCGGGACGGCGACGCCCCCGAACCCCCCGTGGAACGCCCCTTCGCGCTCTCGCCGTCGCGCGCGGCCGATTTCATGACGTGTCCGCTGTTGTACCGGTTCCGGGTGATCGACCGACTGCCCGAGCCGCCGACGCAGGCCACGGCGCGCGGGACGCTGGTGCACGCCGCGCTGGAGCGCCTGTTCGACCTGCCCGCCGCCGGGCGAACCCCGGAGGCCGCACGGGCGCTGCTCCTCCCGGAGTGGGACCGGCTGGCCGCCGAGGAGCCCGATCTGGCCGCGCTCTTCCCCGACGAGGCCGAGCGGGCCACCTGGCTGCGGTCCGCCATCGCGATCCTGGACGCGTACTTCACCCTCGAGGACCCCCGCAGGCTGGAGCCCGCCGAGCGGGAGGCTTACGTGGAGACCACGCTCGATTCCGGACTGCGGCTGCGCGGCTACATCGACCGGCTGGACGTGGCGCCCGGCGGCGAGATCCGGATCGTGGACTACAAGACCGGCCGGGCGCCGCGCGAGGCTTACGAGGCGAGCGCGCTGTTCCAGATGAAGTTCTACGCGCTGGTGATCTGGCGGCTGCGCGGCCAGGTACCGAAGCTGCTGCAGCTCATGTACCTGGCCGAGGGCGAAGTGCTGCGATACGCGCCGGAGGAGTCCGACCTGCTGGCCACCGAGCGCAAGGTCATCGCGCTGTGGCAGGCGATCGAGCGGGCCCGGGCCACGGGCGACTGGCGGCCCAGGCCGAGCAAGCTGTGCGACTGGTGCAACCACAAGGCGCTCTGCCCGGAGTTCGGCGGCACCCCTCCCCCGCTAGCCGCCGCGGATCCTGATCAGGAGCTCACTCCGAGTACGGCGTAGTTGTACATGCCGTAATAGGCCTGCACGTAGACGTTGGTGAGGTGCGCCGACCGGTACAGCACCGTCTTTTGGTAGATCCCCGGCAAGATGGCCGCGTCCTTCATCACCTGCTCGTCGATCTGGGACCAGATCGACGTCCGGGCCGCGCCGGTGGCGGTGGCGGACTGGACGAACAGGTTATTGACCACCGAGTCGTTGAGCTCTGAGATGTTGGTGTTGTCAGTGGGCGAGATGGCGTTCCCGGCGGTGAGCGAGTCCAAGAACCCGTAGCCGTTCGGCCAGTCGCCTTGCCACACGCCGGCGGCGATGCCGATGTCGTGGGAGTTCACGTACGCGGTGGAGCCGGCGGAGCTGGCGTAGTAGTCGTCGGTCGAGGACCCCTTCAAGGTGACCTTGATTCCCACCCGGGCCAGCGCGGCCTGCAGCGCGGCGGCCGCGGCGGTCTCCTGCGGTTGGTCGTCACGGTAGGCCAGGTTGGTGCTGAAGCCGCTGGGCTGGCCGCACATCGCGAGCTGCTGCTTGGCCGCGGCCAGGTCGCCGCCCGGCTGGGACAGCGCGTGGTACAGGTCGAACGACTTGTAGCCCAGGACGACGGGCGGCATGACGGTGCTCGCGAGCTGCCCGTTCGTGGCGCCGCCCCACGCGGACTGGATGGCGGCCTTGTCCGCCGCGTACTCCACCGCCTCGCGGCAGTGCACGTTGTTCAGCGGCGCGACCTTAGTGTTGATGTACGTGAACCGCGCGATCCCGTTGAGCGGGTTGTCCGCGTGGGCCTTGTCGGCCGGGTTGGACAGGATCCGCGCCTGCGACGACGATGCGACGCCCTGGCCCTGCGCATCCACGTCGATATCGCCGGCCAGCAGCCCGTTGTCGATGTCGGCCTGCTTCACGTTCAGGGTCATGACGATCTGGCTGGGCAGCTGCTTGGCGTTCGGGTCCGTGGCCGGGTTCCAGTCCGGGTTCGGCACCAGGATGAGGCGATTGTTCAGCGTGTAGCTCTTGAACATGTACGGACCCGTGGACAGCGGATGCAGCTGGTAGTTGCTGCCCTGATCCGCGCTGGGCAGCACCGGGGCGCTATTCGGGAAGGCCAGCACGTAGGGCAGGTCCGGGAACGGGAACTGCAGGTGGAACACCAAGGTGGTCGCGTTCGGGGTGCCGATCGCGGTCAGGCCCATCAGGTTCTTGGCCCGGTCCTGGTACGGCCCCGGGTAGTTCGGGTCGGTGAGCAGCACCTGGTAGTAAGTCGGGCCGTTGACCAGCACCGACCGGTCGTAGGTGCGCTCGATCGCGTACTTCACGTCCTGGGCGGTCACGACCGTGCCGTTCTCGAACTTGACGTCGGACTGGATGTGGAACGTCCAGGTCATTCCGTCCGAGCTGACCGTGCCCATGTCCGTGGCCAGGTCCGGCACGAGCTGCAGACCGCACGAGCCCGGGCAGGACTTGTAGGTGAACATCGGCATGGCGAACAGCCGGTCGAAGTTCATCACCCAGGGGAGGTAGGTGTTGCCGGGGTCGAACGAATCCGGCGTGCTCTGCGCGTCGAAGTTCAGGATCCCGCCCTTGTGGTCAGAGGGGTTGACCACGGTGGACAGGCCGCCGTTGAACGCCGCTACCGTGCTCGGCGGGGCGGCGCTGGTGCCGGTGCTGGTACCGGTGCTGGTGCGGCCAGCGGCGGACCCGGGCTTCGCCGGGTGCCCGGACACGAGCAGGCCGACCACGCTACCTACCACCGCGACCAGCACCGCCAGCGCCACCGCGGCGTAGACCCGGACCGGGCGCCGGGCGGCCGGCCGCGGCGCGGGCAGGGTCGGCCGCGGCACCGGGGGGGTGCCGTGATCCATCGTGGCCGGCGCTGAGCCCTGTGATCCCGGCGCGCGGCCCCGGCCGCCCGGTAGCGGGGCGCCGGGTAGCGCGCTGGCCGCGGCCGGTTGCCAGGTCTGGGCCAGGACCGTCTGGGTGGGAGCGTCGTAGCCGCCGATCGGCTGCGTGGAGGTATTCGTCAGCTGGCGCAGCAGGTGATCCGCGCTGGGCCGGTTCTGCGGGTCCTTGGCCAGGGCGGCCTCGACCCAGGGTCGCAGCGAGTCCGGCACCGCCGCGATGTCCGGCTCGGTGTTCATGATCCGGTAGAAAACCGCGGCGGACACGCCGGTGCCGAACGGCGGGGCCCCGCTGGCCGCGTAGGCGATCGTCACCGCCCAGGAGAAGATGTCCGACGCGGTGACGGCCTGCCCCATGATCTGCTCGGGGGACATGAACCCGATCGAGCCGACCGTCATGCCGGTCCTGGTCAGGCCGGTCGCGTCCCCGGCCTGGGCGATCCCGAAGTCGATGACCTTGGGGCCGGCCGCGGTCAGGAGCACGTTGGACGGCTTGAGGTCGCGGTGTATCACTCCGGACGCGTGAATCACGGCCAGCGCCGCGGCGAGCCCGGTGGCCAGGCCGTACAGCATCTCAGCGCCAAGCGGGCCGTGCTCGTCGACGTAGTCCGACAATGCGGGCCCGTCAATGTACTCGGTGATCAGGAACGGCCTCGGCGCCTGCGTGTCGGCCTCGATCACGCGCACCGTGCACATGCCCTTGACCCGCATGAGCGTGGTCACCTCACGGCTGAACCGGGCCCGGAACTCGGGGTCCTCGGCCAGTTCCGGGCGCAGCACCTTCACCGCCACCGGGCCGCCATCCTTCGCGGCACCCAGGTAGACCACGCCCATCCCGCCGGAACCCAGCCGACCGGTCAGCCGGTAGCGGCCAACCCGCGCAGGATCGCCAGGCAACAACGGTCCCTGAGCCAACGAGCCCCCCTTCAGCCCCAGACAATACCTGCCACGTCACAGCCGGGGTAGGGAAAACCCCAGGACACTACCGGGTGATAGCCGCATTCCGCTGGTCGGCCTGAAGTCCGTACCGTTGCCGCAGGGTTGACGGAACGTTCGGAGGGCATGATGGTCACCGATAGCCAGGATGAGATCGCCGCCTCGGTGGCCGCCCTGCAAGACCTTGGCACCGGCTATGACCAGGCACTGGCCGAGGGTCTGGTGGAACGGATCGGCGCGGAGATCGACAAGCGGATCGCGGCCGAGCTCGAAAACCGGGTCACGGCTGAGGTGGACAGCCGCGTCCTGACCCAGCTGGACCGGTACGCGGGGTGCAGGCACCAGCGCCGCCGGGCCAGGCGCATGATCCGGGCCGAACGGCGCACGATCCGGGCCGAGCGGGCCGACCAGTCCGGCCGGCAGACCTTCGCGCTGGCCCTCGGGTCCATGCTGGTCGCCCTGGCGGTGACCGCGATCGTGTTCAAGGGGTCCCCGGGCGTCGCCGCCGTGATGCTCATGGCCCTGATCTGGGTCATCGTCGGCGTCATCAATGTGGCCTACGCCATGCGCAAGGTCCCGCACCAGTAGCCCGTGGGGCGCGTCCCAGGTCCGAACCTGCCGGGCGGACCCGGCAGGTTCGGATGGGACGTCAGGTGACCAGGCCGGTCACCTGGCGGTGATTACTTCACGTAGTACCAGTCCTCCGGGTCCAGCATGAGCGTCGACGCCTGCGGGTAGACGCCCTTGAGGTTGTTCACGACCTCGGTGTACTGGTAGGGCGCGTTCGGCTGCCACTGGACCGGCAGCTGCGTCTGCAGGTAGTTCTGCCAGCTGTACATGTAGGACAGGTTGGCGCTGGCCAGCGTCTGCTTGATCAGCGAGTCGTTGGTCGGGTCGCAGAACCCGCCGGAGTTGGCGATCGCGCCGCATTCGAACAGCGTCTCGCCGGTGGGCAGCACGTCCGGGTAGAACGACCAGCCCAGACCCCAGTCGGCCATGTCCCAGTTGCACGGCAGCTTGGCCACCACGCAGTTACCCGCGGACGCCCCGACCACCGTGTCGAACGGCTCGGGCTTGAGGTTCAGCTTGATGCCCAGCGTCGCGGCGTTGGACTGCAGCTGGGTCAGCTCCGCCTGGATCCACGCCTGCCCGGTCGCGTAGGCGAACGTGAAACTCAGCGTGCTGCCCGCGGTGATCCCCGTACCGCACAGGCTCGCGTTGCTGCACGTGGTCGTCCCACCCGGGGCGATGCTCCAGCCGTGGCTGGTCAGCAGGCTCTTCGCCTTGGCCGGGTTGTACGGGAACGCCTCGCTCCCTTGCTGCGGGGACAGCCACGAGGTCTTCGGGCTGCTCGCCACCGGCCCCGTCGTGAGGCTGCCGTAGCCCTTCAGCGGACCCTGGACCACCGACTGCCCGTTCTGCAGGTAGGCCAGCACCTGCCGGAAGTACAGCTGCTTGAAGATGGCGGCATGGTCACCGATGCTGTCTTGGAAGTTCGTCACGTAGTAGCTGATGCCCCAGTCGTTCCACGGGGCCAGCGTGTAACCGGACAGCGGGTTGCCGCCGACCGCCGCGCCGGCCGGCTTGGCCGGCAGGTCTTCCGGCACGATGTAGCCGACGTCGATCTTGCTGCTGGAACTCGGCGAGCGGATGACGTTGTACTCGGCCGCGTCGGTGGTGAACGGCAGCTCCTCGAACTGCGCCAGGTGCGGCTTATCCGTGCCGGAGTAGGACTTGTTCGGCACCATCGCCACGTACCCGGACGCGTTGAACGAGGTCAGCTTCCACGGCCCGTCCACGACGCTCCACAGCGGCGAGGACACGTATCCGTTCAGGTTCCGCGACTGGGCGTCCAGGTACTTGTACACCGCCGCGCAGTCGCTGACCGTGGTCGAGCAGTGGCTCGGCCCCGACGCGGTCACGTCCCACGCCTCCGGCATCGGCGTAACCTGGCTCAGCTCGTTGTACAAGAACCACTGCTGGTTGTACGCCTTGTTCAGGTTCAGCACCAGCGTGGTGGGACTGGCCACCTTCATGCTGGTGACCTGCATGTTCGGGAACCCGGTGTAGGCGCCGTAGTCCACATCACCGACCGCGTTTTCCATGTTCAGCCAGAACTCGATGTTCTGCGCGGTCACCGGCTGGCCGTTCGACCACATGAAGGACTTCAGCGTGATCGTCACGGTCTTGCCGCCGTTGCTCCACACCGGCACGTTGGCCAGGCTCTTGGCCGTGTTCACCGTCGGGCTCGCCCCGTTGCCGAACCAGTACAGCGGCCGGTACAGCAGGTACTGGAACAGGTTGAGGTTGGAGACACTGATGTAGGCGCTGCTGACGAACGGGAAGATGTAGTTCGGCGTCGTGGCGGGCAACTCCGCGAACGTCGCCGTGCCGCCCGATATCGGCGTGCCGGTGGCCTGCGCACTGCCACTGCTATTGCTACTGCTGGTGCTGCTGCTGCACGCCGCCAGCGCCGTCACGCACGCCGCCGCGACCACCAGGCCGCCGAAGCTCTTACTCCGGAATCTCATCGGCCCTCCTTTTGCTGTGTGCTGAGGTCATCAGCCTGCGCCCCTTTCTCTCCCGGTTCCGCGGTCATCCGCTCCCCGCCGTCTCAGAGGCCCCGGATCGCGGTAGCCCCTCGGTCGATGACCGTCCGTGTCCCAGCACGTCCCTTCCGGCGCACAACAACACGGCCGGTGAGCGTCCGGCGTGCTGGTTCCTGGCAGCCTAAGTTCTGCCTGCATCGATCCTTCACCGAGAAGGTCACAACTCGTCATCAATCCCTAAGCGGGCTGAGCGGGCTTCACCGCCGGTTCGGATGCCACGGCCGGCTCCGGCTGCCGCAGCGGGAAATGACAGGCGGCGAGGTGCCCGCTGGCGGTGAAGGGCCGCAGCGGCGGCTCCTGCTCGGCGCACAGATCCTCCGCGAGCGGGCACCGGGTACGGAACCGGCAGCCGGACGGCGGGTGGATGTTGGAGGGTAGCTCCCCGGCCACGCCCTTCTGCCGGGTGGCACGCTCCTCCCGCGGGTCGGCGATCGGGATGGCGTCGATCAGGCCCTTCGTGTAGGGGTGGACCGGTTGGTAGTACACGTCGTCCGCGGGACCCACCTCGACGAGCTTGCCCAGGTACATCACGCCGATCGTGTCCGACATGTACCGCACGACGGACAGGTCGTGGGAGATGAACAGGTAGGTCAGGCCCAGGTCGCGCTGCAGGTCCTGCATCAGGTTGAGGATCTGCGCCTGGATCGAGACGTCAAGCGCGGACACTGGCTCGTCGGCGACCAGGAGCTTCGGGCTGAGGACCAGGGCGCGGGCGAGCCCGAGACGCTGCCGCTGCCCGCCGGAGAACTCGTGCGGGTACCGTTCGACGGACGCCCGGGGCAGTCCCACCTCGTCCAGCATCGCGTCGATCTTGACCTGCTGCTCGCGCCGGGTGCCGATGTTCTGGATGGCCAGCGGCTCGCGCAGGATCGGCCCGACCCGCATCCTCGGGTCCATGGAGGCGTAGGAGTCCTGGAACATGAGCTGGGCCTTCGAGCCGCGCCGCCGCCGCTCGCGGGTGCCCAGCCCGGCCAGGTCCTGACCGTCCAGCACGATGGCGCCGCTGTTCGCCCGTTCCAGGCCGACGATCAGCCGGCCGACCGTGGTCTTGCCGCAGCCGGACTCGCCCACCATGCCGAAGGTCTGGCCGGGCGGGATCGAGAAGCTGACGTCGGCGACCGCGCTGACCGTGCCGACCTTCCGCTGCACCAAACCGGAAGTCACCGGGAAGTCCTTCACCAGGTGCTCGATGGCGAGCAGCGGCTTGGCGTCGGCCGCCAAGGGCTTGGCGGTCCGGTCCGGAGCCCGCTCAACCGCGGCCAGCACAGCGGCCTCCGTGTCGTCCGAGGCGCGGCCGACAGGGAAGAAGCACCGGTAGCGGTGATCCAGGCCGTTGCCTCCCAGCGCCGGCTCATCCTCGCGGCACCTGTCCTGCGCGTAACGACACCGCGCGGCGAACTTACACCCGGCGGGCGGCCTGGTCAGGTCGGGTGGCTGGCCCGGGATGTTGTACAGCCGGCCGGAGACGTCGGCGATCTTCTCCGGCAGCGCCTCGAACAGCGCCTCGGTGTACGGGTGGCGCGGGTTGCCGAACAGCCGCAGCGTGCTCGTATCCTCCATGACCCGGCCCGCGTACATGACGACCGCGCGGTCGGCGCGGCCGGCGATCACGCCCAGGTCGTGGGTGACCAGGATCACCGCCATGCCCAGGCGCCGGCGCAGGTCGTCGATCAACTCCAGGATCTGCTTCTGGATCGTCACGTCCAGCGCGGTGGTCGGCTCGTCGGCGATCAGCAGCTTCGGCTCGCAGGCCAGCGCGATGGCGATCATCACGCGCTGGCGCATCCCGCCGGACAGCTCGTGCGGGTAGCTCTTGATCCGCTCGGCCGGCCGCGGCATGCCGACCAGGCCGAGCACCTCGACCGCCCGGGCCAGCGCCGTCTGCTTGTCCGCCCCGCGGTGCAGCCGGACCGTCTCGGCGATCTGGTCGCCGATCGTCATCGTGGGATTCAGCGAGGTCATCGGGTCCTGGAAGATCATCCCGATCTCGTTGCCGCGGACGTGGCGCATCGCCTCATCGTCCAGCGTGGAGATCACCTTGCCGTCCAGCTGGATCTGGCCGCCGGTGATGTGCCCGCCCGGCGGCAGCAACTGCATGATCGACAGCGCGGTCATGGTCTTCCCGCTGCCGGACTCGCCCACGATGCCGAGGCATTCGCCGGGCTCGACAGTAAGGCTAACGCCGTCCAGCGCGTACACGGTGGCGCTGCGGAGCCGGATCTCGGTGTGCAGATCCTCGATCTGGAGCAAGGGTGCCATGCGTCGTCGTCCCTGGGCTTTCTGCTGTGTGCTGTCTTCTTCTCGCGCGGCAAAGCTGGGTCTAGCGGCGTTGCAATCGGACCTCGACGGCATCGCGGAGGCCCTCGCCGATCCAGATGAACGCGGTGATCACGATCACGATGCAGAACCCCGCGGGGACGATCAGCCACCAGTACCCGTCGGCGACGTAGGTGACTCCGTTGCTGAGCATCGCGCCCCAGTCCTCCTCCGGCGGGCGGATGCCGAGCCCGAGGTAGCTGAGCGCCACGATGAACCCGATGGCGTCGGCCACCTGGAACGTGAGGTTGACCATGATGGTGCCGATCGCGTTCGGCGCGATGTGCCGGAGCACGGCCCGGGTGCCGCCGCCGCCCATCACCTTCATCGCCTGCACGTACTCGCGGGTCCGCAACGACAGCGCCTCGCCGCGGACCAGCCTGGCGGTGGTCAGCCACGACACCAGGGCGATCACCGCGATCAGGATGGGTTCGGTCGGGGTGATCAGGGCGGCGAGCACCAGCAGCAGGAACAGCACGGGGATCGACAGCGCCGCGTCCACGATGCGCATCATGAACGCGTCGATGACCCCGCCGACGTAGCCGGCCACCGATCCCCACAGCACGCCGATCACGGTGGCCAGCACCGCGGCGGCGAAGCCCACCTCCAGCGAGATCTGGCCGGAGGTCATCAGCCGGGCGAGCACGTCGTTCCCGTTCGAGTCGGTACCGAGCGGGTGACCGGCGCCCGGCGACAGCGTCTCGTTGCCGAAGTTCACCACGGTCGTGTTGCCGTGGTAGAACTGCGGCCCGAGGAAGCAGAACAGCAGCATGACCACGACGATGGCGGCGCCGCTGACCGCGAGTTTGTTCTCGAGGAACACCTCCAGGCCCCGGCGGAACGAGCCGCGCGGCTTGCCCGCCGGCAGCAGCCCGGCGGCGACCGCGTCCTCAGCCGACGACGTCGTCGCGACGGTACCGACGTCCGAGATCTCGGTGACGAAAGCCGTGTCGGAAATCGACGGGTCCGGCGATTCCGGCGGAATGCCCATCAGGCTCATGACTAGTACCTCACCCGCGGGTCGAGGGCTGCGTAAGCGATGTCGGCGAACAGTGAGCCGATCACCGTGGCCAGCGACACTACGACGATCACGCCGAGCAGCGTCGGGTAGTCCTCCTTCTGGGCTTGCTGGAAGAACAGCAATCCCATCCCCGGGTAGTTGAACACCTCTTCGATGATCAGCGCACCGGAGATAACGCCGGGGAAGCTCAGCCCGAGCAGGGTGGCGACCGGGATCAGCGAGTTGCGCAGCACGTGACGGAACAGGATCCGCCGCTCGCCGGCGCCCTTGGCCTTTGCGGTCCGCACGTAGTCCTCGGTGAGGTTGTCGAGCACCGCCGAACGCGCGTACCTGCTGAACAGGGCGATGGTGATCAGCGTGAGCGTCGCGACCGGCAAGATCATCGCGTTGAAGTTCGCGAAGATCACGCCCAGGCCCAGGCCCTGCGGCGCCTCGGCCGGGAAGATCGGGAACTCGATCGCGAAGATGTAGATCAGCACCAGCCCGAGCAGGAACGACGGCATCGCGTAGAAGATCGTCGAGAAGCCGTTGAAGAAGTGGTCGATGAGCTTGTTGCGCCGCACCGCCTGGACCATGCCGATCGGGACCGCGATGAGCACGGCCAGGACCAGAGAGATGCCAACCAGGATGCCGGTCTTGAGGATCCGCTGGCCGAGCAGTGAGGCCACGCTCTGGTTGAGGTTCCACGAATAGCCCAGGTTGCCCTGGACCAGATGGCTCAGCCAGAGCAGGTACTGGCTGTACCAGGGCTTGTTGAACCCGTACGTGTCGTCGAACAGCTTGATCGCCGCGGGATCGCGGTACACGTTGGGCCCCATGACGGCGGCGGCCACGTTGCCCGGGATCGACCGCAGCAACGCAAAGGAGATCAAGGTCACCAAGAGCAGCACCACGATCGCCTGAAGCAGCCGGCGCACTATGAATAGCGCCACCTGTCTCCTTCTTTCCCTATGCGCCCGGGAGTGCCGCGGGTACCCGGCACTCCCGCATCGTACGACAGGTGACCAGGCCGGTCACCTGTCGGTGCTTACTTCACGTAGTACCAGTCCTCCGGCGTGAGGTTCAGCGTCGGCTCCTGCGGCAGGACGCCCCTGAGGTTGCTCACGACCTCGGTGTACTGGTACGGGGCGTTCGGCTGCCACTCCACCGGCAGCTGCGTCTGCAGGAAGTTCTCCCAGCTGTACATGTAGGACAGGTTGCTGCTGGCCAGCGTCTGCTTGATCAGCGCGTCGTTGGTCGGGTTGCAGTACCCGCCGGAGTTGGCGATCGCCCCGCACTCGAACAGCGTCTCGCCGGTGGGCAGCACGTCCGGGTAGAACGACCAGCCCAAGCCCCAGTCGGCCATGTCCCAGTTGCACGGCAGCTTGGCCACCACGCAGTTACCGGAGTCGCCGCCGACCACCGTGTTGAACGGCTCGGGCTTGAGGTTCAGCTTGATGCCCAGCGCCGCGGCGTTGGACTGCAGCTGGGTCAGCTCGGCCTGGATCCACTCCTGCCCGGTCGCGTAGGCGAACGTGAAACTCAGCGTGCTGCCCGCGGTGATCCCCGTACCGCACAGGCTCGCGTTGCTGCACGTGGTCGTCCCACCCGGCGCGATGCTCCAGCCGTGGCTGGTCAGCAGGCTCTTCGCCTTGGCCGGGTTGTACGGGAACGCGTTGTTCGCCTGCTGCGAGGACAGCCACGAGGTGGCTGGCACGGCCGCTACCGGCCCGACCGTGAGGCTGCCGTAACCCTTCAGCGGACCCTGGACCACCGACTGCCCGTTCTCCAGATAGGCCAGCGCCTGCCGGAAGTACAGCTGCCTGAAGATGGCCCCGTGGTCACCGATGGTGTCCTGCTCGTTGAGCGTGTAGAAGCTGATCCCCCAGTCGAGCCACGGGGCCAGCGTGTAACCGGACAGCGGGTTGCCGCCGACCGCCGCGCCGGCCGGCTTGGCCGGCAGGTCTTCCGGCACGATATAGCCGACGTCGATCTTGCTGCTGGAACTCGGGGCCCGCAGCACGTCGTACTCGGCCGCGTCCGTGGTGAACGGCAGCTCCTCGAACTGCGCCAGGTGCGGCTTATCCGTGCCGGAGTAGGACTTGTTCGGCACCATCGCGACGTACCCGTCCGCGTTGAACGAAGTCAGCTTCCACGGGCCGTCCACAATGCTCCACAGCGGCGAGGACACGTACCCGCTCAGGTTCCGCGACTGGGCGTCCAGGTACTTGTACACCGCCGCGCAATCGCTGACCGTGGTCGAGCAGTGGCTCGGCCCCGACGCGGTCACGTCCCACGCCTCCGGCATCGGCGTAACCTGGCTCAGCTCGTTGTACAAGAACCACTGCTGGTTGTAGGCCTTGTTCAGGTTCAGCACCAGCGTGGTGGGGCTAGCGACCTTCATGCTGGTCACCTGCATGTTCGGGAACCCGGTGTAGGCGCCGTAGTCCACATCACCGACCGCGTTTTCCATGTTCAGCCAGAACTCGATGTTCTGCGCGGTCACCGGCTGGCCGTTCGACCACATGAAGGACTTCAGCGTGATCGTCACGGTCTTGCCGCCGTTGCTCCACACCGGCACGTTGGCCAGGCTCTTGGTCGAGTTCACCGTCGGCTGGTTCCCGGTGCCGTACCAGTACAGCGGCCGGTACAGCAGGTACTGGAACAGGTCGGTGTTGGAGACGCTGATGTAGGCGCTGCTGGTGAACGGGAAGATGTAGTTCGGCGTGGTGGCCGGCAACTCCGCGAACGTCGCCGTGCCGCCCGATATCGGCGTGCCGGTGGCCTGCGCACTACCACTGCTATTGCTACTGCTGGTGCTGCTGCTGCACGCCGCCAGCGCCGTCACGCACGCCGCCGCGACCACCAGGCCACCGAAGCTCTTAATCCGCAATCTCATCGGCCCGTCCTCCTCGCGCTGTCCGCGACGTGGTTATGTGCTGAGGTCATCAGCCTGTCGCCCTTCTCCGGTTCCGCGGTCATCCGCTCCTCGCCGTCTCGGGGCCCGGGTCGCGGTGCCCCCTCGATTACGGTCCGTATCCTGGGTCTCTCGCCGTTGGCGCATGATGAGCTAGCCGGTAAGCCACCGGTGTCAGCGGAAGCGTAGGCACCGTACGGCATCAATCCCTACGAGAAAACGTCACAACTTGTCATCAATCCGCGTCGACGCAACCGTAACGCGGTGATGCCGTGGCGGCGCAGGGGGCCGGCCGGTCAGGTGATGCCGTGGCGGCGCAGGATATCCTCGACGTCCCCGAGGTCGTCGTCATCGCCGGCCGCGTTCTTGCCCTTCCGGGCCTTGACCGCGGTCCTGGCCGACTCCGTGGTGGCGACCGGGGCCGTCCGGGGAGCGATCTCCCGCCCGGCGGCCGCGTCGGCCCTGGCCCCGACGGCCTGCTGGTCCTGGCCCCGCTTTCCCCGGCGTCGGCGCAGCGGGCCGGACACCACGAACAACAGGGCGGCTACCCCGGCGACCGCGATGCCGGACCAGACCTCGGTCGAGAACACGAAGCCCTTCGCGAAATCCGCGATGGCGACCCCGATTTTCCAGAACATCTTGATCGAGCCGGTCAGGTACGCGGCGAGCGGCAGCAGCGACCAGGCCGCCCCGCGCAGGCCCGACCCGAGGCCGCGGCGCCGCATGACGAGGTAACTCAGCACCAGGCCGAGCGCGGTCAGGCCCGCGCACAGCGGCAGCGACACGATCTGGTTGTAGGTGGACATGCGCACCTCCCCGCGGTTCTAGGAGCAGTCTAGGTCGTGATCGGCGCGGAATCCCTGGGGCTAGCCCCCCGGGTTGACCCGGGGGCCAGATTCTGCGATCCCGGCCCCGTCTGCGGTCAGGTCGAGCAGGGAACGTACCACGGTGCGGCCGGCGGCGGCCGGGATGGGTACCAGCGACGGCACCGCGAACACCCGGCAGCCCGCCGCCTCCGCCGACGCGACGCCGTTAGGTGAATCCTCCAGGGCGAAGCAGTCCCCGGGATCCACGCCGACCAGCTTGGCCGCGAGCAGGTACGGCTCGGGGTCGGGCTTGGTGGCGGTCACGTCCTCGGCGCACACCAGCACGTCGAACCGCATTCCCGTGCTGGCCAGCACGGCGTCCATAAAGCCGCGCTCCGACGAGGTCACCAGTGCGTTCGGCAGGCCGGCCCGCCTGACGGCGGCGAGCAGTTCACGCGCGCCGGGCTGGACCGGCATGCCGTCGCGGCGGACGCGCTCGGTGATGTCGGACATGAGCCACTCGGCGACCAGTTCCGGCGGCTGGGGCCGGGTCGCCTTCGATAGCAGGTACCGCAGCGAGCGCTCCAAGCTGCCGCCGAGCAGCTGCGCCTGGTCGGCCTCGCTCCAGTCCGCACCGAGCCTGGCCATGATGGCCGTCTCGGCCTCGAGCCAGATCGGCTCGGAGTCGATCAGCAGCCCGTCCATGTCGAACAGGACCGCGGCGTGAGCTCCCATGGTTCAGACGCTGAAGTACTTCGCTTCGCGATGGTGCAGGACGATCGCGTCGGTGGATTGCTCGGGATGCAGCTGCATCTCCTCGGAGAGCTCGACGCCGATCCGGGACGGCTCGAGCAGACGCACCACCTTGGCCCGGTCGGCCAGGTCCGGGCAGGCCGGGTAGCCGAAGGAGTACCGCGCGCCCCGGTAGTCGACCCGGAAGAAGCCATCCAGATTGTCCGGATCCGAGCCGTCGATGCCGAGCTCACGCCGGATCCGGGTGTGCCAGTACTCGGCCAGCGCCTCGGTGAGCTGGACGGACAGGCCGTGCAGTTCCAGGTACTCGCGGTAGGCGTTCTTGGCGAACAGCTCGGCCGTGGCCTCGGATATCCGCGAACCCATCGTGGCGAGCTGGAACGCCACCACGTCGGTCTCGACCCGATCACCCCCATTACCCGACTGCGCAGGCTTGAAGAAGTCGGCCAGGCACAGCCGCCGGTCGCGCCGCTGCCGGGGGAAAGTGAACCGCTCCAGCTCGGTGGTGCCATCCTCGCCGAGCACGATCAGGTCGTTTCCCGAGCTGACGCACCGGAAGTAGCCGTAGACCACCGCCGCCTCGAGCAGTCCCTCGGTCTGCGCCCGCTCCAGCCACATACGCAGCCGAGGCCGGCCCTCGGTCTCGACCAGTTCCTCGTAGCTCGCCCCACCTCGCCCTCGCGTCGGCTTGAGCCCCCACTGCCCCATGAACAGCGCCCGCTCGTCCAGGTAGGCGGCGTACTCGGCTAGCGGAATGCCCTTGATCACTTCGGTGCCGAGGAACGGCGGGTCCGGTACCGGACCATCGGTCGATACGTCCGAACGGGCCATGGTGGCCTGATCCGGGACATCGGTCGCGCTAGCCACGGAGGCGACGGCCCGGACCCGCCGGGTCCGCAGCTCGGGCAGCTTGGCCCCGGGGTCGCCGCGCTTGACCGCCATCGCGGCATCCATCAGGCGCAGTCCCTCGAACGCGTCCCGGGCGTACCTGACCTCGCCGTCGAACACCGCGGCCAGGTCCTGCTCAACATAGGCACGAGTCAGCGCGGCGCCGCCCAGCAGCACCGGCCAGCGCTCGGCCAGGCCGCGCGAGTTCAGCTCGGCGAGGTTATCCCGCATCACCACGGTCGACTTGACCAGCAGGCCCGACATCCCGATGACATCCGCATCGTTCTCCTCGGCCGCCGCCACGATGGACGAGATGGGCTGCTTGATACCGATGTTCACGACGTCGTAGCCGTTGTTGGACAAGATGATGTCGACCAGGTTCTTGCCGATGTCGTGCACGTCGCCCTTGACCGTGGCGAGCACGATCTTGCCCTTGCCCGCCTCGTCCGTACGGACCATATGCGGCTCGAGGTAGCCGACCGAGATCTTCATCACCTCCGCGGAGGTCAGCACGAACGGCAGCTGCATCTGCCCGGAGCCGAACAGCTCACCGACTGTCTTCATGCCGTCCAGCAGCACGTCGTTGATGATCTCCAGGGCGGGCCGCTCGGCTAGGGCGGTCTCCAGGTCGGCCTCGAGACCGACCCGCTCTCCGTCGATGATCCGTCGCTTAAGCCGGTCCCACAGCGGCAGCCCGGCCAGCTCCGCGGCCCGGCTGGCCTTCAGGTCGGCCGCGTCCACGCCCTCGAACAGGTCCAGCAGCGTGGCCAGCGGGTCGTAGCCCTCACGTCGCCGGTCGTACACCAGGTCCAGTGCCACCTGACGCTGCTCATCGGGGATCCGGGCGATGGGCATGATCCGCGCCGCGTGCACGATCGCCGAGTCGAGTCCGGCCCGCACGCATTCGGCCAGGAAGACCGAGTTCAGCACCGCACGGGCGACGGGCTTGAGGCCGAACGACACGTTCGAGACGCCCAGCGTGGTCTGCACGGTCGGGTGGCGGCGCTTGAGCTCGGCGATCGCCTCGATGGTCTCGATCGCGTCGCGGCGGGTCTCCTCCTGGCCGGTGGCGATGGGGAACGTCAGGCAGTCGACGATGATGTCCTCGACGCGCATCCCCCAGTTCCCGGTCAGGTCGGCGATCAGCCGCTCGGCGACCGCCACCTTCCACTCCGCGGTTCGCGCCTGGCCCTGCTCGTCGATGGTGAGCGCGATGACCGCGGCGCCGTGCTCGCGGAGCATCGGCATGACCCGGGCGATCCGGGAGTCGGGCCCGTCGCCGTCCTCATAGTTGACCGAGTTGATGACGGCCCGGCCGCCGATCAGCTCAAGGCCGGCCTCGATCACCGGGGGCTCGGTCGAGTCGAGCACCAGCGGCAGCGTGGCGGCGGTGGCGAGCCTGCCCACCACCTCCTTCATGTCGGCGACGCCGTCCCGGCCCACGTAGTCGATACACACGTCGAGCAGATGGGCGCCGTCCCTGGTCTGGGCCCGCGCGATCTGGACGCAATCTTCGAACTTGCCCTCCAGCATCGCGTCGCGGAAGGCCTTGGACCCGTTGGCGTTGGTCCGCTCGCCGATGGCCAGGAACGCGGTGTCCTGGCGGAACGGCACGTGCGCGTACAGGGAGGCCACTCCCGGCTCGGGACGCGGCCGACGCGCGGCGACCGGCCGTCCGCCCACCCGGTCGGCCAGCGCCGCGATGTGCTCGGGTGTGGTGCCGCAGCAGCCGCCCACCAGCGACAGGCCGAACTCCCTGGTGAACCGCTCATGAGCGTCCGCCAGCTGCGCCGGGGTCAGCGGGTAACTCGCGCCGTCGGGGGTAAGCATGGGCAGGCCGGCGTTCGGCTCGCAGGAGATCGGGATCCGGGAGTGGCCGGCCAGGTAACGCAGGTGCTCGCTCATCTCGCCCGGGCCGGTCGCGCAGTTCAACCCGATCATGTCGATGCCGAGCGGCTCCAGGGCGGTCAACGCCGCGGCGATCTCGCTGCCGAGCAGCATCGCGCCGGTCGTTTCGATCGTGACCTGGGCGATGATGAGCGAGTCCGGGGCCAGCTGAGCCGCCGCCCGCTTGCACCCGATGATGGCCGCCTTGGCCTGGAGCAGGTCCTGGCAGGTCTCGACGATCAACGCGTCGGCGCCGCCCCGCAGCAGCCCTTCCGCGTTGGCCTGGTACGCGTCGCGTAGCTCGCGGAACGTGATATGCCCGAGCGTGGGCAGCTTCGTGCCCGGGCCCATCGAGCCGAGCACCCAGCGCGGGCGATCCGGCGTGGCCCAGCGGTCGGCCGCGGCGCGGGCCAGTTGGGCGGAGGCCAGCGAGAGTTCCCCGATGCGGTCGCCGATCCCGTACTCGCCGAGGTTGGACAGATTGGCCCCGAACGAATTGGTGGTGACGCAGTCCGCGCCGGCCTCCAGGTAGGCCTCGTGGACCCCGGTCACGATGTCGGGCCGGGTTACGTTCAGTATCTCGTTACAGCCTTCATAATCGGCGAAATCGTCGAGAGAGGCATCGCTGGCCTGGAGCATGGTGCCCATTGCGCCGTCAGCTACCACCACTCGCTCGGCCAATGCGGCCCGTAGCGTGCTCATCAGCCCCCCCAATGCAGGCAATTACCGCCAGGACTCCCTAGGCTACGTTGCCTCGCAGGTACCCGCCAGACGTCACCCAACGAGTAGAGCCGACCACGTAGGCTTGGGGGGAACAGTCTAGGCGGTGATGTGGGAGGTGGAGGGTCATCGAGTTCAACGACGTCGGCGAACTCACCTCTCCGGTCGCCATCGCCGGGTTCGAGGGCTGGAATGACGCGGGCGAGGCGGCCAGCGGAGTGGTCAACCACCTCGGCATCGCCTGGCAGGCGACCCCGATCGGCGCCATCGATCCTGAGGATTTCTACGACTTCCAGGTCAACCGGCCGGTGGTCGAGATCGAGGATGGCCACACCAAGCGCCTGATCTGGCCGACGACCAGGATCTCCCTCGCGCGGGCTCAGCCCCGGGACCCCGCTGACGCGTCGGCACCGCCCACCGGCCTATCCCGGGACGTGATCCTGGTGCACGGCATCGAGCCGAACATGCGCTGGCGGGCGTTCAGCGAGGAACTCGTACACAGCCTGGAAAGCCTGGGCGTCGAGCTGGTTATCCTGCTCGGCGCGCTGCTGGCCGACGCGCCGCATACCCGCCCGGTGCCGGTATCGGTCGGGTCCTCCAACGCGAACCTGGCCAGCGAGGTCGCGGGCGGCGGGGTCAGCCGGGTGGACTACAAGGGCCCGACCGGGATCCTCGGGGTGCTCCAGCACACCTGCACCGGCGCCAGCTTGCCCACGGTCTCGCTGTGGGCGCAGGTGCCGCACTACGTGGCGCAGCCTCCCAGCCCGAAGGCCACCCTCGCGCTGCTCCGCGGCGTGGAGGACATCCTGGACGCGCCGCTGCCGCTGGCCGACCTGCCCGAGGAGGCCCGCGCCTGGGAGCGGGGCGTGGACGAGCTCGCCCAGCAGGACTCCGAGGTGGCCGACTACGTCCGGACGCTCGAAGAGGCCAAGGACGCGATGGACCTGCCCGAGGCGAGCGGCGACGCCATCGCCCGCGAGTTCGAGCGCTACTTCAGGCGGCACGGCGGCGCCGGAGAGTCAACGGGCCCGGGCGGTATCTGAGCCGCCACCGCTCTGGGCGGCTGGATCCCGGGACCCTAGATCGGGGGCCAGGGGACAGCGGGCCAGTCAGTCGGCGGATAGGGGTGGACCCGGTGCTTGAGCAGGGTCTCGACCCTGATCCTGGTGGCGTCGATCTCGCTCTCGGTCAGCAGTCCGGATAGCTCGGCGGCCAGGGTGCCCGCGGTGAGTTCGGAGTTCAGGCGGCGCAGCGCCTCCACTGAGCGCCGGGGCAGGCTCTTGCCCCGCCACTGCCACAGGACGGTGCGCAGCTTGTAGTCCTCAGCGAAGCAGACCCCGTGGTCACAGCCGAACAGGTGCCCGTCGACCACGGGCAGCAGGTGACCAATCTTGCGGTCGGCGTTGTTCACTACCGCGTCGAATACGGCCATGTTGCGCAGGCCGGCATGATCGGTGCGGCGGGACAGGGAGATCAGGTCCACGCCGGTGTCGTGGTCGATCCACAGCTGGCACATGCCGGGCCCGAACGGCCCGTCTCGCATGACCGTCGGCGGGACCACATCCCAGCCGGCCGCGTGGGAGACGGCGTAGGCCGCCACCTCCCGGCCGGCCAGCGTGCCCGAGGGGAAGTCCCACAGCGGCCGCTCGCCCGCGATCGGCTTGTAGACGCAAGCGACGGTGGCCTGCGGGGTCCGGGCGTTCTTGGAATTCCTGGCGTTCTTTGTGTCCTTGGCGCCCTTGGCGTTCTTGGCGCCCTTGGCCGGCCGAGGATCCGGCCTGCCGGTCTTGATCGTGCAGTACAGGGTGGCATTGGACGCGTCTACCAGCCGCCCCTGGACCTCCAGCGTGCCGCGGGTGAGCAGGTCAAGCGTGGCCTGCTCGGCGCCATCAGTTTCCGGGCCGTCGGTTGCCGGGCCGGCGCTGTTCGGGTCAAACATGGCTGACGCGGTGACCGTTCTGCCGCGGGCAGACATGCCCGTCGGTATCCAGCGGCAGGCCGCACAGCGGGCACGGCGGGCGGCCCGCGGCGACGATCTTAGCGGCGCGCTGGGCGAAGGCGCGCGCGGCCCGCGGCGTGATGCGCACTCGCAACACCCCCGGGCCATCGGCGGGGAGGTCGTCGGCCAGCGGCTCCACCGGCTCGTCCGATTCTTCCTGCGCCTCGATGACGACCATGCCACCGTCGCCGTCCCAGGCCAGGGCGATAGCGCCGACGCGGAAGTCCTCCAGCAGCGGCAGGTCGAGCGGCGCGTCATCCTCCAGCCCGGTGGGTGCGGCAGCCGGCACCTCGGGCGACCCGCTGGTACGCCTGAGCACTTCGTCCAAGAGCTCATCGATACGCTCGGCCAGCAGGCTGACCTGGAACTTCTCCAGGACCACGCTGGTCACCCGACCGCTCGCGGTCGCCTGCAGGTAGAAGATCCGTTCTCCAGGCTGCCCCACCGCGCCGGCCACGAACCTGTCCGGCGGGTCATAGAAATAGACCGGCATAAGTTCTATCCTCGCGTGTCCGCCAACGGTTGACGACTATCGGGGTCTGAGAAAGTCGGGGCGGTCGAAGGTGCGGCGTTCGCCTGGCCGTTCATGTGGCCGGCTCCGCCGGAACCGCCCCCGACCGCCGCGTCACTGGCCGCGGCGCCGTCCGTCCCGGGACCGTGGCCCCGGACGTGTGGCATGAGGTCATCGACTCCACCCCCTCTGTCGTTCATCCGGACCAGGAACGGCCGCAGCGGCGTATACCTGATCACGGTCAGTGAGCACGGATCGGCCTGAATCCGCTGGCACTGATCGAGGTGCAGTCCCAGGCTATCGGCCACGATGGCCTTGATGACATCGCCGTGGGAGCAAATCAGGTAGGTGGCGTCCGGGCCGAGCTTGGCGTTCCAGTCCCGGACCGCGGCCACGGCCCGGTGCTGCATGTCCGGCATGGATTCCCCGTCGGGACCGGGGAACGTCACCGCGCTGGGGTGCGCCTGCACCACGCGCCAGAGCTTTTCGGTCGCCAGCTTCTTCAGCGGCTGGCCGGTCCAGTCCCCGTAGCGGCACTCCCCCACCCGGTCATCGGTGAGCACCTGCTGACCGTCCCGGCCCGCGGCGATCGCCCCCGCGGTCTGCGCACAGCGTTCCAGCGGGCTGCTGATGATGGCGTCCAGGCGGAGCGGGGCGAGCCGGGCCGCCAGCGCGTCCGCCTGAGCCCGCCCGCGATCATCGAGCGGGATGCCGGGCGTCCAGCCGGTCAGCACATGACCGGTCGTCGCGGTGAGCCCATGTCGCACCAGCAGAACCGTCGTCACGGTGTTGACTCTACCGGGGGGACACCCCCCGGACTCCCCGCCACGGGGGGCTACCCGCCCCCCGTACCCCCCGGCCCCCCTGGGCCCCCTCAAGGGGGGAAGCCTGTTCCTGCTGGGGTCCTGCGCTTACTTGGGATCTGCAGGGTTCTCCGGGCCCTGGGGACCCTGGATGACGAACATCGCGGACCCGAACTGTAGGACGTCGCCGGGGCGGACCGGGACTGGCTCGCGGACTAGCCAGCCGTTCACCCTGGTGCCGTTGTGGGAGCCCAGGTCGCTGAGCAGCCAGCCGTCGTCGCCGCGGTCCAGCTGAGCATGACATCGCGATACCGACAGGTCCGCGATGCGCAGATCACAGTCCTGGGTCCGTCCGATGGTGAAGCTCGTCCCGCTGCCCGGCGGGAAGACCATCGGCGCTGGCCGGCCACCCTCACCCGGTCCGCCGGGCTCGCCGTGAACGCCCGTCCAGCGGGCGGGCGGCGGGGGCCATCCCGCGGCATCCGCCGGGCCGGGTACCGCCCACATGCCCGGCGGGGCTTGCGATGCCGGGCGCCAGTCCGCGCCCGCGCTGTCCGGGTTCGGGTCCCGGCGGCGGAAGGCGGCCCGGACCCGGTCCAGCAGCTTGGGCCGCCGGGGCGGCAGGTCGGTGAACAGCCCGACCAGCTGACCGCGGTGCCGCGCGCCAAGCGCGCTGTGCATGCGGAACATGAACGTCTCGTGGGACAGCCGACCCTCGACGAACTCCTGGCGGAGCGCGCTGATGGCGAGATCACGCTCCGCGTCGGAGGCGCGCAGATATCCGGGCGTTGCGGGCGTGTCCGCGGCCGACCCTCCCATGAATGGAGTATCGACATCATCCGCGCCCGGGGCAAGGGAAAGCCGCGGATATGTGCGCCGTGGCCCGAGGTTTACGGGGCCGGAACCCGCCCGGCGCCGAGCCTCAGGCCGTGGTCATGGCGGGCGTGCTCACGTCCGAACCATCCGGGGTCTGCAGCGGGAAGTGGCAGGCGGCCACGTGCCCCGGGCCGAACGAGCGAAGCTGGGGCTCCTCAGCGGCACAGATCTCCTGCGCGTACGGGCACCTGGTGCGGAACCTGCACCCCGACGGCGGGTTCACCGGGCTGGGCAGCTCGCCGCGGATGGCCACGTCCTTCTTGGCCCGCTCCAGCGCCGGCTTGGGCACCGGGATGGTGGCGATCAGGCCGGCCGTGTACGGATGCGCGGCCCGCTCGTAGATATCCTGCGCGGAGCCGAGCTCGACCAGCTTGCCCAGGTACATGACGCCGATCCGCTCGGCCATGTACTTGACCACCGCCAGGTCGTGCGAGATCACCACGTAGGTCAGTCCGTGCGAGGCCTGCAGCCGCTTCATCAGGTTCAGCACCTGCGCCCGGATCGACACGTCGAGCGCGCTCACCGGCTCGTCGGCCACGATCAGCCTGGGGTTCAGGGTCAGCGCCCGGGCCAGCCCGATGCGCTGCCGCTGGCCGCCGGAAAACTCGTGCGGGTAGCGCTCCACCGCGTTCCGCGGCAGCCCGACCTCGCCGAGCAGCTCGAAGACCCGGTCCTGCTG
>Ga0302181_10000492_pt1 | contig 32222 bp, 23 predicted proteins | sample I_Palsa_E3_3_FD_198786 | JGI IMG/M metagenome (GOLD analysis project Ga0302181, IMG submission 198786) | Peat permafrost microbial communities from Stordalen Mire near Abisko, Sweden - I_Palsa_E3_3 | ecosystem: Environmental > Terrestrial > Soil > Palsa > Peat permafrost | place: Sweden...
CCGGCGGAGGCGGCGGTGGCGGTGGCGGCACCGGGACCACCGGCCCGATCGTCGGCTACGGCGGCCTGCGCGTGGACGTGCAGGGGGCCAACACCGCGAACTTCACCCCGGTCCAGGTGTACACCTGGACCGGCACCGCCGCCCAGCAGTGGACGGTGGTCCAGGCCGGCAGCACGCTGCAGGCCCTCGGCAAGTGCATGGATATCAACGGCGGCGGCACCGCGGACGGGACCACAGTTGACCTGTACGACTGTAATGGCACCGCCGCGCAGGTCTTCATCCGCAATCCAACGGGTCGCTCTATAACCCGCAATCCAATAAGTGCCTCGACGACACGAACTGGTCGACGACGCCGGGCACCCAGCTGCAGATCTGGGACTGCACCGGCAACGCCAACCAGCAATGGTCCCTGCCCTGACCGGCTAACGCTGCCCGGGCCCGCCTGAACGGAGACGGCCAGCTTCACCGCCACGGGAAGCTGGCCGTCTGGTTACGGGGGCACCCACCCCGGGCGGCCGCTCCGGCCCGCGGTTAGGGTCGCCTGTAGTGCCATTCGGATCGGAAGCTATGACCCGGGAGCTATCCATGAGTGCAGGCAGCGAGGGCCGCGAAGGCAGCGCAGACCGCAAGGCAGACATCGGCGTCACCGGTCTCGCCGTGATGGGCCGGAACCTGGCCCGGAACCTGGCCCGGCACGGTCACGTCGTCGCCCTGCACAACCGCTCGCCGGAACGTACCCGCAGCCTGGTCAAGGAGCACGGCGACGAGGGCACCTTCATCCCCAGCGAGTCCATGGAAGACTTCGTGGCCAGCCTGGAGCAGCCCCGCGCGGTCATCATCATGGTCCAGGCCGGGCCCCCCACCGACGCGGTGATCGACCAGCTCGTGCCCCTGCTGGACGAGGGCGACATCGTGGTTGACTGCGGCAACGCCTACTTCATGGACACCCGGCGGCGCGAGCACGCGCTGCGGGAGCACGGCCTGAACTTCGTGGGCTGCGGCGTGTCCGGCGGCGAGGAGGGAGCGCTGAACGGGCCCAGCATCATGCCCGGCGGCTCCAAAGAGGCTTACGCGAAGCTCGGCCCGATCCTGGAGTCGATCGCGGCCCAGGTGGACGGCACGCCCTGCTGCACGCACGTGGGGCCGGACGGTGCCGGGCACTTTGTGAAGATGGTGCACAACGGTATCGAGTACGCGGACATGCAGCTGATCGCGGAAGCCTACGACCTGCTGCGGGCCGGCCTCGGGGCGGAGCCCGCCGAGATCGGGGAGATCTTCCGCACCTGGAACGAGGGTGATCTGGACTCCTACCTCATCCAGATCACCGCCGAGGTGCTGTCTCACACCGACGCCGAGACCGGCAAGCCGTTCGTCGACATCGTGCTGGACCAGGCGGAGCAGAAGGGCACCGGGCGCTGGACGGTGCAGAGCGCGCTCGATCTCGGGATCCCGATCACGGGGATCGCCGAGGCGACGTTCGCGCGCTCGCTGTCCGGCCACGCCGACCAGCGAGCGGCGGCCCGGGAGGCGTTCGGCACGGAGCTCACGCCGCTCAGCATCACCGACCGGGACAGCTTCGTCGAGGACGTCCGCCGGGCCCTGTACGCGTCCAAGGTCGTCGCCTATGCGCAGGGCTTCGACCAAATCGGCGCGGGCAGCGAAGAATACGACTGGAACATCAACCGCGGTGCGATGGCGACGATCTGGCGCGGCGGCTGCATCATCCGCGCCCGTTTCCTCGACCGTATCCGCACCGCCTACGACGAGAACCCTGCTCTGACCAGCCTGATGGTCGCCCCGTACTTCGCGGCCGCGATCCGGGACGGCGTGGACAGCTGGCGCCGGGTCGTGGCCCAGGCTGCATCGGGCGGGATCCCGACGCCTGCGTTCTCCTCCTCGCTGGCCTACTACGACGGGCTGCGTAAGGAGCGCCTGCCTGCGGCACTCATCCAGGGCCTGCGCGACTACTTCGGTGCGCACACCTACCGCCGGGTGGACAAGGAAGGTACCTTCCACACCGAATGGGCCGGCGACCACGGGGAGCACCCCGCCTGACGCTGGGCCGCTGGGCGGTTTCTTTGGATCACTGGCGCTGGGCACGCTTGCTCTGAGAGCGTTTGCGGTGAGTACGCTTGCGCCGGTGGTGAAGGGAGAGGCGGGAAGGCACTGGCGCGGGGTATCTCCGCATACGTCTAGGACGGACGTTTATCAGCCGACCTGGTCAATGGGCTCTTGCCTACCGTGAAGTGCGCCACAATAGGCATGTCGCGGGCCGTGGGTCCGGGTATGGCGCACGGGCGGGTAAGGTCGCTCCCGGGCTGGGCCCGGGCGTCGTGACCCGCGCCAGACGCGAGGAACGGGAGCGGGTGTGGTGGGTCAGCGATGGTCATGGTCATGAACGTAATCGTGGTGAGCGACGGTGACCTCAAGAACACGTTTGAGGGACGTGATCACGAGGAACTTAACCTCGGCTCAGTGGCGGGTGTCACCGATCGTGGCATCAGGCACGAGCGGAACGAGGACGCGCTCGCGCTCGCCGCGGTGCAGAGCCCAGCCGGGCCCGCCGTCGTCGTGATCGTCAGCGACGGGGTATCCAGCGCCGACCGCCCGGATGAGGCCTCGCTGGAGGCCGCGCGGACCGCGGTGCACGAACTGGCCGAGGCAGCCGAAGCCGGAGCGGATCTGGGCGCGGCGTCCGAGCAGGCGATCACGTCGGCCCGGGACGCGGTCATCGCCCTGGCCGAGGATGCCGGGGAGGCGCCGGCCGCGACGTACATCTCCGCGGTCGTCACCACGGACCTGGTGACGCTGTGCTGGATGGGCGACAGCCGGGCCTACTGGCTGTTCGCCGAGCCCGAGCCCGCGGCCCAGCAGCTGACCCGGGACGACTCGCTCGCCGAGGAGATGGTCGCGCAGGGGATGCTGGCGGAGGCCGACGCGCTCGAATCGCCGCAGGCGCACGTGGTCACGCGCTGGATCGGCCCCGGGGCCAGGGACGCGGAGCCGCACATCGCCCAGTTCACCCCGCCCGGCCCGGGGGTGCTGCTGCTGTGCTCGGACGGCCTGTGGAACTACGACCCCGACGGCGGGAAGATGGCCACGCTGGCCATGCCGACCGCCCTGCACAATCCCCGCGCGGCGGCCATGGCGCTACTGCTGTACGCCCTGGAAGCCGGCGGTGTAGACAACATCACGGTCGCCGTCGTGCCCTACCCGCTCGGCGTCCCGGCCGCCGAGCCGGGCTCCGCCCCGCAGGAGAGCGAGCCCCAGGGCGATGAGACACAGCGCAATGAGACACAGCGCAATGAGACACAGCGCAACGAGCCGGTGGAGGATGAGGGAGCGGGGAACGAGCCGGGGGACCCTAGCTGAAGTTCACTGTCACCTGCCGGAACCCCTAGCGACCGCAGCATGCCCTGCAGCATGGACTGAGTGTTCTTCTGCGCCTCGGACAGCGGCGCGCTCTGCCCGGCCGCGTTCTGTATCTTCTGCTGCGCCGCGACGTACACCTGCTGCTGGCTGTTCGGGTTGCCGGAAAAGAAGTTACCGATCCGGTTGGCCACCCCCTGCTGCTGGGCGTAGACGTAGGACTGCTGGACGTTCAGCACCGCGGGTTCCAGCTGCGCCTTGGGCAGCGTGACCGTTACCGCCGTCCGGTCCGAGGACACCTTGATGGCCTGGCCCTTGAGGTGTGAGAAATCGACGTAGGCGATATCGGTGCCCTGGCCCACGAATAGCGTGTCGGGCCGGGGGTGACCGCGCTGGCTCCCCACCCACCACTTCCGAAACGCGGCCTAGGCGTGCCGGGCCTGCGCCGCCTGCTGCAGGCCGAGCAGATCGACCGACTTCTCCCGCATCTCGACCTTCCGGACCTTGCCGGTCACGGTCATCGGGAACTCCTCGGTGACGTGCACGTACCGCGGGATCTTGTAACGGGCGACCTTGCCCGTGCAGAATTCGCGGATGTCCTCGGCCGTGAGCGGGCTGACCCCATCGCGCATCCGCACCCAGACCATCAGCTCCTCGCCGTACTTCTCGTCCGGTACCCCAATGACCTGGGCGTCCAGGATGTCGGGGTGAGCATAGAGAAGCTCCTCGACCTCCCGGGGGTAGATGTTCTCCCCGCCCCGGATCACCATGTCCTTGATCCGCCCGGTGATGTTCACGTACCCGTCGGCGTCCATGACCGCGAGGTCCCCGGTGTGCATCCACCGGGCCTGGTCGATCACCTCGGCCGTCGTGTCGGGCTGCTCCCAGTAGCAGAGCATGACCGAGTACCCGCGCGTGCACAGCTCGCCTGGCTCCCCGTAGGGGGCGGTCAGCCCGGTCGCCGGGTCGACGATCTTGACCTCCAGATGTGGCCCGACCCGTCCCACGGTGGATACCCGGCGCTCGATCGAGTCGTCGTACCGGGTCTGTGTCGACACCGGGGATGTTTCGGTCATCCCGTAGCAGATGCTCACCTCGTCCATGTGCATCCGCTCGACGACCTGCTTCATCACCTCCACCGGGCACGGCGACCCGGCCATGATCCCGGTGCGCAGGCTGGTCAGGTCGTAGGACGCGAAGTCCTCCAGGGCCAGTTCCGCGATGAACATGGTCGGCACTCCGTACAACGACGTGCAGCGTTCCTCAGCCACCGAACGGAGCGTCGCGGCGGGGTCGAACGAAGGCGCGGGGATGACCATGCACGCGCCGTGGCTGGTCGCCGCGAGGTTGCCCATGACCATGCCGAAGCAGTGGTAGAACGGCACCGGGATGCAGATGCGGTCTTCCTCCGTGTAGCGGCAGAGCTCGCCGACGAAGAAGCCGTTGTTCAGGATGTTGTGGTGAGACAGCGTGGCGCCTTTGGGGAAGCCCGTGGTGCCCGAGGTGTACTGGATGTTGATCGGATCGTCCGCGCTCAGCGCCGCCTGCGCCGCGTCCAGCGCCGCCCGGTCCCGGCCGGGCCGCCCCAGGTCCTGCCAGTCCTCGCTGCCGAGCAGCACCACATCCTGCAGGTCCGGGCAGCGCGGGCGGACCTCGGCGATCATCCCGGCGTAGTCCGAGGTCCTGAACGCGCGGGCCGCCACCAGGGTGCGGACGCCGGACTGGCGCAGCACGTACTCCAGCTCGCGGGAGCCGTAGGCCGGATTAATGTTGACCAGGATCGCGCCGATCTTCGCCGTCGCGTACTGGACTATCGTCCATTGGGCGCAGTTCGGGGCCCAGATCCCGACCCGGTCGCCCTTGGCCACGCCCCGCTCCAGGAGCCCCAGGGCGACGGCGTCCACGTCGCCGGCCAGTTCGCGGTACGTCCACCGGCGCCCGGCCGCCACGTCGGCCAGCGCCGCACGGTCGCCGAACCGGGCGGCCGTGCGGTCGAAATTGTCACCGATCGTGTCGCCGAGCAGCGGCACGTCAAATGTTCCAGATGCGTAGCTGCGCCCTGCTGGCGCGCTGGACTGAGACACCGTCGTCCCCCTTTGGGCTGGTCGCGCTATGAACGATCACACCAGCCGGCGGGGGGTGTCAACGGGCCGCCTCAGGCCGTGCCGCCGCTCTCTTCCTGCTGCTTGGTGACCTCGGCCCGGACCACTTCCATGTCCAGGTCGCGGACGGCCGTGATGACCTGCTCGAGCGCGGGCGCGGGCAGCGCGCCGGGCTGGGAGAAGACCAGGATGCCGTCGCGGAAGGCCATCAGCGTGGGGATCGATGTGATCTGCGCCGCGGCGGCCAGCTCCTGCTGTTCCTCCGTGTCGATCTTGCCGAACCGGACGTCGCTGTGCTCCTCGCTGGCCGCCTGGAATACCGGGGCGAACATGCGGCACGGACCGCACCAGGACGCCCACCAGTCGACCAGGGTGATCCCGGGCTGGGTGACGGTGTCCTCGAACGTCTCCTTGGTCAGCTCGATGGTGCTCATATCTCCTCGTTCACTGCTTGTCGGGGGATGCACTGCTTACTGGGGCACGGGGCGGCACCCGTGGCGGGACCGTTCGTAGCCCGGGGGAAATTCTCGGCGCTATAACGCGGTATAACGCAGCCGCGCCGCCGTAATTCCTGGGGCGCCGGCGGGAAGGCTTGATCGCGTAGGCTCGTTGTCCGCGAGATAGATGTCCCGCTACCGGAGGTGAGGAAACAGTGGCCCTGCCCAATGATGCCGCGGCGAAGTTCCAGGAGTACGCGCATCCGGAGATGCTGGTCTCCACGGAATGGCTGGCCGCGCGCCTGGACGACCCCGGGCTGGTCGTGGCGGAGTCCGACGAGGACGTCCTGTTGTATGAGACCGGTCATATCCCCGGTGCGGTCAAGCTGGACTGGCACACCGAGCTGAACGACCCCGACACCCGGGACTACATCGACGGCGCTCGCTTCGCCCGGCTGATGTCGGAGAAGGGGATCTCCCGCGACACCACGCTCGTGCTGTACGGCGACCGGAACAACTGGTGGGCCGCGTACGCGCTGTGGGTGGCCACGTTGTTCGGCCACCCCGACGTCCGCCTGCTGGACGGCGGCCGGGCCAAGTGGATCGCCGAGGACCGGCCACTCAGCACCGAGGAGCCGGAGCGCCCGCACACCGATTACCCGGTCGTCGAGCGGGACGACTCCGCGGTCCGCGCGTTCCGCCGCGAGGTCGAGGAGCATCTGGGCCAGCCCATGATCGACGTGCGCTCGCCGGGGGAGTACAGCGGCGAGCTGCTGCACATGCCCGACTACCCGCAGGAGGGCGCGCTTCGGGGCGGGCACATCCCGGGTGCGAAGAACGTGCCCTGGGCCCGCGCCGCCGCCGAGGACGGTACGTTCCGCGGCCGCAAGGAGCTCGAGGGCATCTACGCGGGCGAAGCCGGGCTGGCCCCGGAGGACGACATCGTGGTGTACTGCCGGATCGGCGAGCGATCCAGCCACACCTGGTTCGTGCTGCAGCACCTGCTCGGATTCCCGCACGTCCGCAACTACGACGGGTCCTGGACCGAGTGGGGCAACAGCGTCCGGGTGCCGATCAAGCGCGGGACGACGCCGTGACCACCGGCACGCTCAACCCCCGGCTGGCGGAGATCGTCGAGGACTTCACCTCGCTGCCCGGCAAGGAACGGCTGCAGCTGCTGCTGGAGTTCTCCGACGACCTGGCGGCCCTGCCGGAGCGCTACGCGGGTCACCGGGACCTGCTGGAGCAGGTCCCGGAGTGCCAGTCACCGCTGTTCCTGGCCGTCGAGGTGGACGATGGGGACGCCGTGCACCTGTTCTTCGACGCGCCGCCGGAGGCGCCGACCACCCGCGGGTTCGCCGGCATCCTGCAGGCCGGGCTGGACGGCCTGGATGCGGACGAGGTGCTGGCCACCCCGGACGAGTTCACCGGCCAGCTCGGCCTCACCGAGCTGGTCAGCCCGCTGCGCCTGGGTGGCATGTCCGCCATGCTGTCCCGCATCAAGCGCCAGGTCCGGGCCAAGCGCGGCTGACCGCGTGCGCTGGCCGTCCGCTTCGGCCGGCCGTCCGCGCCGGTGGTCTGAATCGTTAATTAATTGGTCCCCTGATCGGGCCAGCTCATCAGCTCAGCTCATCGGGCCGGCGCACGAGGTCCAGCTCGCCGGGGCTCATCCGATGGCCGGCGGCGCAGCGCAACTCCAGCTCAACCGGCTCACCGCAGTCCCGGTGCCGCAGCCCGATCGGGCCGCCCGATGCGTTCAGCCACCGGTCGCCCCACCGCATCAGCGCGGCCAGTACCGGGAACAGGTCCGCGCCCTGCTCCGTCAGCCGGTAGGCCAGCCGGGACCGCTGGCCCGGCTCGCGGTACTCCTCGCGGGTGAGCAGCCCGGCCGCGACCAGTTCGCGCAGCCGGGCGGCGGCCACCGGCTCGCTGATCCCGGCCCGCTCCGCGAAGTCGTCGAACCGCGACGTGCCGTAGAAGGCCTCGCGCAGCAGCAGAAAAGCCGAGCGCGTGCTGACCACATCCAGCGCCCGCGCCATGGAGCACTCGGTCGCTGTCCACGCGGCCCGCGGTTCCAGCCTCCCGGTCAGCCGGGGGAGGCCCGCCGCCGTCCCTGGGGTTCCAGCCATGTCCTCAGCCTATCTGACTTGTGCTCGGCTAAGTTAGTGCTCTACGGTCTAGCTATGGCAGAGCTAAGTCAGGCGACCGCAGGCGGCTCCGGCACCGCGGGGAACGCCGCCGCCAGCGGGACGGCCGGGGCACCGGGCGAGCCGACTGCGGGCCGTCCCGAGGTCCTGATCATCGTGTGCGCCGGGGTCGTGCTGGCCAGCCTGGACCTGTTCATCGTGAACGTGGCCCTGCCGGCGATCGCCCGCGATCTGGGTACCCGCAGTCTGGGCGACCTGTCCTGGGTGCTGAACGGCTACGCGATCGTGTACGCCTCGCTGCTCGTGCTGGCGGGCAAGCTCGCCGACCGGCACCGGCGCAAGTACGGCTTCCTGCTGGGGGTGGCCATCTTCACGGTGGCCTCGGCCGCCTGCGGGGCCGCCAGCAGCGTGGCCATGCTGATCGCCTTCCGGCTGGTGCAGGCGGCCGGCGCGGCGCTGCTCACCCCCACTTCACTCAGCCTGGTGCTCGCCTCGTACCCGCCGCAGCGGCGCAGCGGGGCGGTCCGGGCCTGGACCGCCACCGGCGGTGTGGCGGCCGCCTTCGGGCCGGTGATCGGCGGCCTGCTGGTCGCGGCCAGCTGGCGCTGGGTGTTCCTGGTCAACGTCCCGATCGGGATCGCGGCCCTCGTGGTCGGCTGGCGCCGGCTGCCCGATGTGCCCGGCCATCCCGTTCCGCGCCCGGACGCTCTGGGGGCTGTCCTGGTCACGGCGGGCGTGGCCGCGCTCACCCTCGGCCTGGTTCAGGGCGGTGCCTGGGGATGGGCTTCGGCCCGGACGGTTGCGGTGCTGGCCGGGTCGGCCGTTTTGCTGGCCCTGTTCGTGCTGCACTGCGCCCGGGCCCGCAACCCGCTGATCGAGCCGTCCCTGTTCCGGGTGCGCAGCTTCACGGGCGCGGCCACGGTGATGCTGCTGTTCTCCATGTCGTTCGGCGGCATGCTGCTCTCGCTGGTCCTGTGGCTGCAGGACGAATGGGGCTGGTCGGCGCTGCAGGCCGGGCTGGGCATCGCCCCCGGCCCGGTCATGGTCCCGATCTTCTCGTTCCTCGTCGCGGGCCGCCTGATCGCCCGCTTCGGCCCGGCCGTGGTGGTCGCGGCCGGCTCCAGCGTGCTCGCCGCCGGCGTCGTCTGGTGGGCCCTGGCCATCGGCCTGGCCGTCGACTACCCGGGCGGCGTCCTCGGCGGCATGCTGCTGACGGGGGTGGGCGTCGGGCTGACCCTGCCGACCCTGATGGCCACCGCCGCGGGCTCGCTGCCCGCGCACGCCTTCGCCACCGGATCGGCTGTCGTCAACATGATCCGGCAGGTCGGGATGGCCATCGGGGTGGCCGTTCTGATCGCGGTCCTCGGGACACCGGACACTCCTGTCGGACGGCTCACCGCGTTTCAGCATGGCTGGTGGGTGATCGCCGCTACGGCCCTCGCCGGCGCCGCCGCCGCCCCCCTGCTGCGCCGCCGGCCGGCCCCCGCGCCGGCCGCGGCGCCCCCCGGCCAGTCCGCTCCGCGAACCGGATGAAACCGGGCCGATCGCTGGCCGTCCCCATGTGCCCACTGACTGTGTTCGCCCGAGCCAGGCCGCGGCTCCGCGGGCCACTTCGCGCAATTGCGTAATAGGTGGCCGCGAATTATGGCCGCATTGGCCCGCAAAGGCCTGGCCTTTTACCCTGCCACCTAGGACTTAGTAGAAAGTCAAAATAGAAATTGCGCGGGGCGGGCCGCCAGCTATTGACGGCCAAGCCTCACATGGCCGCGGCGTTTTGCCGGCGGTGCCGCCGCGCCCGCCGGGGACGGTGCTGCTGCGCCCGCCGGGGACGGTGCTGCTGCGCCCGCCGGGGACGGTGCCGCCGCGCCCGTCCCGGCGGCCTGGCGCGGCCGTGCACAGCCCGCTTATCGGCCAGCCAATGCGGAGAAAAGCCGCAGTCGGCCGACCAGCGGAGAGATGGGAAATATTGCTCTTCCCGTACATCCCGGTACAACTGTGTCGGGTCATCTCTGACGTGGGTTTTTACGCACAATGGCGGCCCATTCGGCGCTATGCTCATTGCGTTCACCGGACGGCTTATTGCGTTCACCGGATGCGGCGGGCCCGCACGGCCCGCGCTACGTGCAGTGAGATCGGCGGCGCGAAGGGGACTCGCACAGCCGCCGAGGGGAGGCTACGTGTGGGTATTTCAACTGGGTCATTTTGTTCCCGCCGGAAAGTGACCGCGCTGTGAGGCCGGGCACCGTCCCGGCCCGGGACCTGCCCAGGCCCCGGGCCGTCGGCGGCGCCGACGCAGCCATGAGCGCGGGCATCATCTGGTCCGCGGGCCCGGCGAGTCCCGGGAACTCCGCTGGCTCGGACTTTCCAGAGTCTCGGTCGTTTCCGGCTGGTCCGGCAGGCGTGGCCGGTCCCAGGTCCCCAGCGGTCTCCACGGGCCTCGCAGCCCCGGATCATCCGTGGGCCGAGCCGGGCTCGCGGCCGGCCGTGGTGTTCCGCCGGTGTGTGACCAACGTGACCGCCGGGATTTTCAGCTGGGACATGAACACGAACGAGGTGGTGCGCGAGCAGGGCACCTACGAGCTCTACGGCCTGCCCGAGGACGGCCCGGCCACGATGGAGACGTTGCTGTCCCGTGTGCCCGAAGAGGACCAGGCTGACGTGATCGCCGCGATGCGGCAGATGATGAGCTCCTGTGGCACCTACGAGATTAAGTACCGCGTGCTGGCCCTGGACGGCTCGCTGCGCCCGATGGAGGCCCGCGGCCGGGTCCTGCCGGGACCGGACGGCCGTCCCGCCCGGATGACCGGCTTTGTCATGGACACGACCAGCCTCTGGGCCAGCAGCGAGGCCGACCCGCTGCGACTGCACGAAGGTGCCGAACGCACCGCGCTGACGCAGAAGTTCAGCGCCGCGCTCGCCTCCGCGGTCACCGTGGACGCCATCACCGCCGCGGCCCGGGCCGGCCTGGCCGCCTACGGCGCGAACGGCCTGATCATCGTCACCGAGCACGAGGGCCTGCAGGCCCCGCTCACCTTCTACGGTTTCGACGCCGCCGCCGCGCGCCTGCTCGGCGATCCCGCGCCGTCCCCGGGTTCACCAGTCGCGCACGCCATCGCCGCTGAGACGCCCGTCTTCGTGTGCTCCGCCACCGACCTGGCCCACCGCTATCCGCATCTGGCTGCGATGGCCGCCGGTTCGGCCCACCAGGCCTGGGCGGCGGTGCCGGTCCCCGACACCAGGGGGCGGTTCGGCGCGTGCCTGATGGGCTTCGCCCGACCACGGGAGTTCGGCACCGGGGAACGGGCCCTGCTGGTGGCTGCCTCCGGGCTGCTGGCTCAGTCGCTGCAGCGTGCGCGGATGTACGAGTCAGAGCATGCGCTAGCCCGCGACCTGCAGCGCGGGCTGCTGCCGCGGGGCCCGCTGCAGGCACCCGGCATGACGATCGCGGCCCGCTACCAGCCGGTGACCTCCGGCCTGGAGATCGGCGGCGACTTCTACGACGCGATCGAGCTGACCGGCGGCCGGGTCGCCCTGGTGATCGGTGACGTGCAGGGGCACAACCCGATTGCGGCGTCCATGATGGGGCGGCTCCGCATGGTCGTGCATGCCTACGCCCGCGAGGGTCACGGACCGGCCGAGGTGATGACCCGGGCCAACCAATGGCTGGTCGAGCTGAACACCGATCCGGACCTGGCCCTGTTCGCCAGCTGCTGCTTCGTGGTGATCGACCCGGCCGCCGGCGAGCTGGAGATGTGCCGGGCCGGTCATCCCGCCCCGGTGCTGGTATCCCCCGGGGCCGCACCGGTGCTGCTCGACCAAGGTGATGACCTGCTGCTGGGCGTGGAGCGCGCCGAGCGGTACAGCACGGTCAAGCTCTCGATGCCGTCCGGCGCGACACTGCTGCTGGCCACCGACGGGCTGCTCGACGCGGACGGCGCCGACTCCGATGGCCACCTGCGCACCCTGCTCGGCGTGCTGGCCGACGGCGCCGGGGAGGACCTGGAGACGCTGGCGGACCGGCTGCTGGCCAGCCCGCGCCGCACCCAGCACGGCGACGACATCGCCCTGATGATCGCCCGCGCCGGCCGCGCCGCCCGGCCCGCCGGGTGCGAGCCCTACTCCTCGTCCTCCAGGGACAGGTAGGACCCCCGCCAGAAGAGCAGCGGGGCCCCGGCGTCGGCCGACGTCTCCGCGTACCGGAGCCGCCCGATGACGATCTCGTGGTCCCCGCCGGGCAGGCTGTGCTCGACCGTGCACTCCAGCGCGGCGAGCACTCCGTCCAGTCGCGGGCTGCCGGTCGGTCCCGGCTGGTGCGCCACCCCGTCCCAGGCCGCTGCGAGCCCCCGCCGGGCGAAGTTCGCCGAAAGCTCCTGCTGCGGTGCGGCCAGCACGTTCACCACGAACGAGCCGTGGCTGCGGATCGCCTCCAGGGTCAGGCTGTTCCGGTCGAAACAGACCAGGATGAGCGGCGGGTCCAGCGACAAGGCGCTCACCGCGTTGGCGGTCGTTCCGACCGGCTCCCCGTCCGGCCCGACCGAGGTGACGACGGTGACCCCGGTGGCGAAGTGGCCGACGGCACGGCGGAACTCTTCGCTGGTGATGTCAACATCAGCAGGGGTGGATGCCGTCATCGTCATATCTGTCCGTGGTTGGCCGGGGGCACATTACTGTGCAAGTAGTTTCCGGTGCCGTGATATTTCCGGCCGGCCCGATCATGACGGCCCAGGGTGCGTGAGTTACACCATGGACAGCTGAGATCATGCCGCCGAACAGGCCCTGAGGTAACGGTCACCGCCGTCCGGGTTTCTCCCCGGCGGATGATGGTCACGTGTCGCCCTCCGGATCGTGTTGCCGCGTCATACCAACCAAATCGATCGGCAAACTGGCCTTACCCATTTCCGGCTAACCATCACAGCCTCCCCGCTGTTCCCGGCCACATACCGTCTCCGGTGTTCCCAGTGCAGGCGGCTCCGGCTACCCCCTGGCGCCCCGGGCTATCCTCCGGCGCCCGCCGGTCCCGCCGGCCGGGCCTTCCCGCGCGGAGCGGTTCGGCGCCGTGACCCCACGGGCGTGGAGCGGACCGGGGCATGGCCCGGTTTGCTGATCATTTTCCTGAGCAGCAGATCCAGAGGGCCGTGGCACTGCTGGCCAGCGGACGTCCCTATGATCAGGCCCTGGGAGCCGTCCTGGGCTGGCGGAACGTGGCCCCTTCCAGTCAGCGGCCGGTCTAGCGGTGTGTGTCCGGGCAATCCCGGGAGAAAAAAGTGCAGAATGTGACCGGATGCGGACAGTGAGAGGAGGCGGTCACCGAAATGGCAGCCCAGGAGGTCTTCACGTCCCGGCTGCTGGGCCGCCCGCTGCTGGACAGCGAGCAAACGCCGATCGGCCGCGTCCGCGACGTGGTGCTCCTCCCAGCGGCCCAAGGTGACGCGCCCCGCGCGCTGGGGCTGGTCGTGACGCTGCAGCGGCGGCGGATCTTCGTCAACTTCGGCCGGATCGCAGAGATGTCGATAGACGGCGCCCACCTGCGCGGCGGCACTGTCGACCTGGACCGCTTCACCCGGCGCACCGGGGAGATCCTGGTCACCGAGCTGTTCGGCCAGCCCGCCGGGACCGGGTCCGTGGTCGACGTGGCGATCACCCCCTCCTCGACCGGCCGCGGCTGGAAGGTTTCCTCGCTGGCTATCACCCGCGGCCGGGGGCTGCGGCTCCGCTCCACCCAGATCGTGCCGTGGAGCGACTACCCGGAGCTGTTCAAGGCCGGCACGCTGGCTGATCAGCTCGTCGATCTGCGCGAGATGCACCCGACGGACCTGGCCAACGCGGTGGAGGGCATGACGCCCACCCGCCGCGACGAGCTCGCCGCCGCGCTGGAGGACGACGAGCTGGCCGACCTGCTGGAGGAGATGCCCGAGCAGGACCAGATCCGGCTGCTGGCCAGCGTGGGCCTGGAGCGCAGCGCCGACGTCGTGGAGGAGATGGAGCCCGACGACGCCGCGGACCTGCTGGCCGAGATGGCGCCCGAACAGCGGGAGCGGCTGCTGACCGCGATGGAGTCGGTCCAGGCCGCCGACCTGCGCCGGTTGCTGCGGTACGACGCCGGCACGGCCGGCGGCCTGATGACCTCCCAGCCGCTGATCGTCGCGCCCGACGTGCCGGTGGCCGAGGCCCTGGCCCGGATCCGCGAGCCGGACCGGCCGATCACCGAGGCCGCGCAGGTGTTTGTCTGCGAACCGCCTACACTGGCCCCGACCGGGCGTTACCTCGGCAGCGTCGGATTCCAGCTGCTGCTGCGGCAGCCTCCCGCCAAAACCGTGGGCGAATGCGTCGAGGCGAGTACCTTCGTCCGGCCCGAGCTGTCCGAACGCGAGCTGGCGGCCCGGCTGGCCGCCTACAACCTGATCAGCGTGGCGGTCTGTGACGAGCTCGGCCGCCTGCTGGGCGCGGTCACCGTGGACGACGTCCTTGACCATCTCCTGCCCGTTGGCTGGCGAAGAACTGGAGGCTGAGCATGATCCGAGCCTCATCGCGGCGTTTCGGCGAACGACCGGACCTGTCCGTCCCCCGCGCGCCAAGCCTGCGCATGGGCACCCACTACGACCCCGACGCCTTCGGGCGGTTCTCTGAGGCCCTGGCCCGGTTCCTGGGCACCGGGCGCTTCCTGGTCGCCCAGACGGTCCTGGTCATCGCCTGGATCGTGCTCAACACCGTCGGGCTCGTCCAGCACTGGGACCCCTATCCGTTCATCCTGCTGAACCTGGCCTTCTCCACCCAGGCGGCCTACGCGGCCCCGCTGATCCTGCTGGCCCAGAACCGGCAGGACGACCGGGACCGCGCCAATATCGACCGCGACCGGGAGGTGGCGGCCCGGACCCAGGCCGACACCGAGTTCCTGGCCCGGGAGCTGTCCGCGGTGCGGCTCGCGCTGGCCGACGTGGTGACCACCGAGGATCTGGACGAGTCACTGATCCGGCTGGCCAGGATGGTCGCCGACGGGCAGCTGCGGCCGAATGGGCCGGCGGAGCAGAATTCGGCTGCCTCCGCTGACCGTGTCACCTCTCCTGGCGCACCGCCAAGCTCCAACCACCGGGCGAGCACGCCGCCGAGCTCCCACCGCCAAGGGGAAGCGGACGGACCCGGGGGTGCCCAGAATTAGCCGGAATTTAACCCGGCCGCCCGCCGTGGCCCGTGCCGCCTCCGCGCCTGCGGTAACACCCGCAGCGGGTAACAACAACGGGCCGTTCGCCCGGCTGCGCGGCAGTACCTGATCTCAGGCTGGTCCCGAGCGGGCCCCGGCCGCCAGCCGGTCGGCGGCCCGCGCGGTCACCGCCATGATCGTCAGCGCCGGGTTCGCGCTGCCCTGGGTCGGCAGCACGCTGCCGTCAGTGATGAACAGGTTGGGCACGGCGAAGCTGCGGCAGCACTCGTCGACCACGCCGTGCCGCTCGTCCCGGGCCATCCGGGCCCCGCCGACCAGGTGCGCGTAGCGCTGGATCGTGATGACCTCGTCGGCGTCCGCGGCGTGCAGGATGTCCTCCATCACCGACTGGGCCGCTTTGGCCAGGGCCCGGTCGTTGTCGCACTGGGAGTAGGCGAACTGTGCCACCGGCAGGCCGTAGCCGTCCTTCTCTCCGCCCAGCGTCACCCGGTTCTCCGGCTGCGGCAGGAACTCACACAGTGCGCCCAGGCAGGACCAGTGCACGTAGTCGCTCATGTACTCGCGCAGCGCGCCGCCCCAGTGGCCCTGCGCGGCGACGTGCTCGGCCCAGGTGATGGGCAGCGGCGAGACCGTCTGGATGGAGAACCCGCGCTTGTAGTCCTTGGCCGGGTCGGTCTCGTAGAACTCTTCGGTGCTGACCTCCGGTGGCGGTGCCTTGTACATCCGCACCTCGCCGTCGAACCGGCCCGCGGTCTGCGGCGCGCCCTGCACCATGAGGTAGCGGCCGACCTGGTCGAAGTCGTGGCCCACCCCGTCGGGGAACCGCTCGCACGCCGAGTTGAGCAGCAGCCGGGGCGTCTCGATCGAGTACCCGGCCACCGCGACCATCGAGGCCCGCTGGAACCGCTCTTTGCCGTCCTTGACGTAGTGCACGCCGAGGGCCCGCCCGGATTCCCGGTCGATCGCGATCCGGGTCACCATGGCGTCGGCGCGGACCTCCGCGCCGTGCGCCAGCGCGTCGGGTATGTGCGTGATGAGCGGCGAGGCCTTGGCGTTCACCTTGCAGCCCTGCAGGCAGAATCCGCGGTAGATGCAGTGCGGCCGGTTGCCGAACCGGCCGTTGGTGATGGCCACCGGGCCGACCTTGGCGGTGATGCCGAGCTTGTACGCCCCGCGCAGGAAGATCTCGCCGTTTCCGCCGACCGGGTGCGGCCGGTACGGGTACCCGTGCGGGTCGCCCCACGGCCAGTGGTCCCCGGCGACCGGCAGTTCCTGCTCGATCTGCTCGTAGTAGGGGCGCAGCTCGGGGTAGCTGATCGGCCAGTCGGCGCCCACCCCGTCCGCGGTCCGGGCAGCGAAGTCGCTGGGATGGAACCGCGGTGTGTAGCCGGCGTAATGGACCATCGAGCCGCCGACGCCGCGGCCAGAGTTGTTGGAGCCCATCGGCACCGGGTCGCTGCCCGTGATGACGCGGGGATCGGTCCAGTACAGGTGGTGCGAGCCCGCCTCGTCGCTGACCCAGTCGGCGTCGGGGTCCCAGAAGGGCCCCGCGTCCAGGGCGGCCACCCGCCAGCCCGCCCGGGCCAGCCGCTGCAGCAGCACCGAGCCGCCCGCCCCGCAGCCCACGATGACCAGGTCGATCTGGTCCTCGTCGGCGAACCGGCGCATGTCCCGGCGCAGCCGGTGGTTGGTCCGGGAGCCGTCGTTGGGCAGCAGCCAGGCCGACTCGTTGCGCTCGCGAACGGCGGGCATCAGGCTCCCTCCCGGACCGGGTCACCGGCCGGGCGCGCGTCCCGGACCTCGAACGGCTCGAGCTTGTCCACGCCGGCGTTCTTGTAGCCGCGCGGGTAGGCAGGCCCGGGGAAGCCGATCTCGTTCCAGGCCTGCGGGTGCGCGTACAGTGCCGTGCAGGCGTACCGCGTCCACAGGCTCCACACGCGCGCCGCGTTCAGCCCGTGCCAGTCGCCGGTCTTCAGATCCTGAACGCCCTGGATCAGGGCCAGCTGGTCCTCTTCGGGTGCGCCGGCGAACGTGGTGCCGCAGCGCTCCGCCGCGTCGGCGTCCAGGTAGGCCAGGGTGTCCCGCCAGGCCTGGCCGTCCTCGGGCATGTCGGCGTAGCGCCAGCCGTCGGTCTCGCCCGCCGCCAGCCGCGCGTCGACCATCTCCAGGATCGGCATCAGGGGCTCGTCTTCCTGGCCGGTCAGCAGGTTGAGCAGCACACGTGCGCAGGCTTCCTCGGCGCCGGTGAAGAACGTGACCGGGTCGTGCGGGCCCAGCCGGGAGCTCACGAGATCGGCGGTCACCGCATCCCAGTGCCTGGCCTGGCCCATGACGTCGAACCCGGGAAAACGGTTCTTCGCTCCGTCCTGCCGGCGGCTGTACACGCCGTGTTCCCCGGGACCGACGGTGCGGCCGTTACCGTCATCATGGCGGGTTCCCGGGTCGCTCTGCTCTCCGGGAGCGCTCTGGCGGGGGGCGGTCACTTCTCCCGCCGCAGGATCGCCGCGAGCAGGCCCATGCCGCCGACCATGGTGACCAGCAGCGGAGCCAACAATGGCGGGCCCATCTCCATGTTGTAGCGGGCATTGGACCAGCCGCCGGGCTTCTGCGCGATCCCGCGCGCGTGCAGGTAAGTGCCCTGCAGGCCGTTGGCCACGATCGCCGCCGAGGCGATGGGCAGCGCCGTCTTCGCCATCCGGCGGCTGAAGAAGCCGGCGATTCCGGCCGCGGCGCCCACCGGGCCCATCGCGACCGGGATCCACATCATCTTGTTGCCGAAGCTGGCGCTGTCGTGCTCGAAGAAAATTTCGCCCGCGGTGACCAGGGCTCCCACCGCCGTCAGGGCCGACAGGCTGCGCTCGAAGCGCCCGGTTTCCACGTCCTGGATGAAGCGGTCGATGCCTTCTTCGGTGCCCTCCACCGCGCTGCCGTGGGACCGCCGGACCCTCATGCTGATCTCCTTCTTATCGAGAGCGGGACGCACCCGGCCCGCGCCGCCGGGCCGCCGACATACCTGCGCGGCATCTGCACTACCCACGGCCGGTGGCCCAAACCTGAGTGTTCGGCGCGCCGCAACGCGGTAATGGGCGTGCTAAAGCCTCAGAGGGGTAAAGGGAAGCGTGATGGACACGGAGAGACAGCGCATTCAGGGTTTCGGGCCGCTGGAGAAGGGCCTCCGGCAGGCCAGCGACTGGTACCTGTGGGGCCCGTACCTGACGGAGCGCCAGTGGGGGACCGTTCGCGAGGACTACAGCGTCGACGGCTCGGCGTGGGACTACTTCCCGCACGATCACGCCCGGTCCCGGGCCTACCGGTGGGGCGAGGACGGGCTGGCCGGCTTCTGCGACATCGAGCAGCGGCTGTGCCTGGGGCTGGCCCTGTGGAACGGGCGCGATCCCATCCTCAAGGAGCGCCCCTTCGGGCTGACCGGGCCGCAGGGCAACCACGGCGAGGACGTCAAGGAGTACTGGTGGTACCTCGACGCGCTGCCCAGTCACGCCTGGAACCGCTGGCGGTACCACTACCCGCAGGGCGAGTTCCCGTACAACGATCTGGTCGCCACCAACGCCGCGCGTAACCGGTTCCAGCCAGAGTACGAGCTCCTCGACACCGGGGCGTTCGACGGCGACCGGTACTGGATCGTCGAGGTCTGCTACGCCAAGGCCGACCCGGGCGACATCCTGATGGATGTGCGGGTCACCAACGCCGGACCGAACGCCGAGACGCTGCACGTGCTGCCGACCGCCTGGTTCCGCAACACCTGGTCGTGGGACGTCGGCGCGCCCAAGCCCGGGCTGGAAGCGGCCGGTCCCGCCGCGGTCCGGGTCGGCCACCCGTTCCTCGGCGAGCTGGAGCTGCTCGCCGCCGACGGCCCCGGCGGTACGACCCCCACCCTGCTGTTCTGCGAGAACGAGACCAACCTGGCGCGGCTGTACCAGGCGGCGCCCGGCACGCCGTATCCGAAGGACGGGATCAACGACCACGTGATCTCCGGCGCGGCCACCGTCAACCCGGAGCGCCACGGCACGAAGTGCGCGTTCTGGTATCAGCTGACCGTGGCGCCGGGCGCCACCGTGGAGTTGCGGCTGCGTCTGCGGCCCCAGGCGGGCGAGCCCGGCCGCGGAGATCCCCTCGGGGACGGGTTTGCTCAGGTGCTTGATCAGCGCCGCGCCGAAGCCGACGAGTTCTACGCGGACCTGCGCCCGGACAGCGCGACCGACGACGAGGCGCGGGTCATGCGCCAGGCCTTCGCCGGGCTGTTGTGGTGCAAGCAGTTCTACTACTTCGACGTGACCCGTTGGCTGGACGGTGATCCCGCCCAGCCGCCCCCGCCGCCGGGCCGCGAGCTGGGCCGGGACGCCAAGTGGGGCAACTTTGACGCCTTCGACATCATGTCCATGCCGGACAAGTGGGAGTACCCCTGGTTCGCCGCCTGGGACCTGGGCTTTCACTGCGTGGCCCTGGCGCATCTGGACCCCGCGTTCGCCAAGTACCAGCTCATCCTGCTGTGCCGGGAGTGGTTCCAGAACCCGAGCGGTGCCCTGCCCGCCTACGAATGGGACTTCGGTGACGTCAACCCGCCGGTCCAGGCCTGGGCCGCGCTCGAGGTGTTCGCGATCGACGGCGGCCGCGACGTCGAATTCCTCAGCCGTCTCTTCGACAAGCTGCTGATCAACTTCACCTGGTGGATCAACCGGGAGGATTCCGGCGGCAACAACGTGTTCGAGGGCGGCTTTCTCGGCTTGGACAACATCGGGCCGATCGACCGCTCCCACCTGCCCTACGGGGACACCCTGGAACAGTCCGACGCCACCGGCTGGATGGCCTTCTACGCCGTCAGCATGGCCAGCATCGCCACCGTGCTGCAGCGGAGCGGGCGCCGTCCCGCCGACGACATCACGCTGAAGTTCCTGGAGCACTTCGCGGCGATCTCCGACGCCATGGACGCCCAGGGCATGTGGGACGACACTGATGGCCTCTACTACGACAAGCTGCTCACCCAGGACGGCACCGCCATCCCGGTCAAGACCCGGTCGATGGTCGGCGTCATCCCGGTTCTGGCCGCCGCGGTCATCGACGAGGGCATGCTGGACAGCTCGCTGCGGCTCGGCAAGCAGTTCGCCGACTTCCTGCACCGCGAGGGCCTCGGCGACCCGGAGAAGATCGCGGCCAGCGGCCTGATGCGCGGCCAGCCCGGCGGCCAGCGGATGCTGCTCACCCTGGTCAACCTGGAGCATTTGCCGAAGCTGGCCGCCATGCTGTTCGACGAGAGCGAGTTCCTGTCGCCCTACGGGCTGCGGGCCCTGTCCGCCTACCACCGTGACCATCCGTATGTGCTGGACGTCGAAGGCCAGACGTCCACGATCGACTACGAACCGGCCGAGTCGACCACGGCCATGTTCGGCGGGAACTCGAACTGGCGCGGGCCGCTGTGGTTCCCGCTCAACTACCTGCTGGTCAACGTGCTGGAGCGGTACTACCGGTTCTTCGGCGACGACCTGACCCTCGAGTACCCGACGGGCTCCGGGAAGAAGGTCACGGTCGACGTCATCGTCCGCGACCTGCAGGACCGTCTCATCTCGATCTTCACCGTCGGCCCGGACGGGCGCCGGCCCTGCTTCGGCTGGGTCGAGCGGCTGCAGCAGGACCCCGAGTGGAAGGACAACCTGCTGTTCAATGAGTACTTCCACGGGGACAACGCGGCCGGCCTGGGCGCGTCGCACCAGACTGGGTGGACCGGCGTGATCGCCGACCTGATCCGGCGGCGGCACGGCACGGTCCCGTCGCTCGACGACATCATCGGCGACATCGGCCAGCGGGCTCCCGGCTCTCCGCCCGGCACCCCGCCGCCCGCCGCCACCGAGGCCCCGCCGGCCAGCCCGGCCCCGGGTAGCAGCCAGTGACCGCGCCCGCCGGTTCGCCCGGCGCCACCTACACGCCCAGCAACCTGGACTCGGCCTGTCCGCGTGGGCCACGGTGGCCACTGGTGGCCACCTCGACGTCGGCCCCCGCTCCGTCATCGTCTGCCGGGCCCCCCGCAGCTGAGCCACCCCCGGACCTAAGTCACCCCGCAATAGATCACCCGCCAGGCATGAGGTCCGCCACGGCGGAATGCCTCATTCTGCTTTTAGGCCACGTGTTCGCTTTTTATCCGGCCACGTACGAAAGCGGCTTGCCATGCAGACCTGGGCACTATCTCTTCCGGTGCGTTTCCCCCTCCTGCGGAGCACAGCGGCATGGTCGCGCGTAGCTGCCCGGGACCGGCGCCGGGCCAGCCTGGCACCAGGACAAGTCATGTGCCTGCGGCTCAGCGGCCAGCTATGCGCCGGTACCACCGGTGCGCTCCTGGACGCGGTGGTCGCCCGGATCGGGGCGGCCATGCCTCCCGTCGCTGCGGTCGTGCTCGACCTTTCCGACACACCCGACGTCGACGATGGCGCGCGAGCAGCGCTCCTGTCGCTGTGCGGCCTGCTGGCCCAGAGCCACACGCGCCTGCGGCTAGTGCTGCCGGAAGCGGAGACTCGCGCCGCACTGGGCAGTGACGAAGCCGCGAGCACCGCCGGGCTCGATGCTCTCCACACGACGGTCCGCGCCGCGCTCCTTGCTGCGCATGCTGCCCTTCCCGGGCCAGCCCTGGTCACGCCCGCCATGCGCACCCTCCTCACGTACCCCCCCGAGCTTCTGCTCCTGCCTCCTCGCCCGCCCGCCGGCCATCCATTATTGGCGCCGGTTCTCCGCAGCAGCTGCGAAAACCAACGCCGTACCGTCGCGTGGGCGCTAGCCGGGCCCAGTCACGACGTTGGCGATGCGGCCGGGGACGATGATGAGGCGCTCGACGGGTGCGCCGCCCGTGGCCCGGCCGAAGTCCTCATGCCCGGTCACCGCCCGCCGGATCTCGTCCTGCCCGGCCTTGGCCGGTACGTCGACGGTGAACCGCACCCTCCCGTTGACCTGAACCGGGAGCCGTACGGTGGGCTCGGCGGCCAGGGCCGGGTCGGCGGCCGGGAACGGGACGTAGGCGAGCGACCCGGGGTGGCCGAGGCGCGACCACAGTTCCTCCGCGATGTGCGGGGCCAGCGGCGCCACCATCAGCACCAGCGGCTCCGCCAGGCCCCGGGGCAGCACCCCGCGGGCGGCCGCGACCTGGGCGGCGTGCGTGGTCAGCTCCATCAAGCGGGCGATCGCGGTGTTGTAGCGCAGGGCCTCCACGTCCTGCCGGATCACGGTGATCGTGCGGTGCAGCCGCCGGAGTGTGCCGGAGTCCAGTTCCTCGTCGCTCACCCGCAGCGCGCCGGTGGTTTCGTCGATGATGCTGCGCCACAGCCGCTGCAGGAACCGGTGCACGCCGATGATGTCGCTGGTCCGCCACGGGCGGTCGGTCTCCAGCGGCCCGGTCGCCATCTCGTACAGCCGCAGCGTGTCCGCGCCATACTCCTGGTAGATGTCGTCCGGGCTGACGCTGTTCTTCAGGCTCTTGCCCATCTTGCCCGAGCGCCGGGTCACTGGCCGGCCGTTGAACGTGTACCCGTCGGCCTCGTGTTCCACCTCGGCGGCCTGGACGTACATCCCGCGCTCGTCGGTGAACGAGTCGGCCAGGATGTAGCCCTGGTTGACCAGCCGCCGGAACGGCTCCCGGGTGGACACGTGCCCCAGGTCGTAAAGGATCTTGTGCCAGAAGCGCGCGTACAGCAGATGCAGCACGCCGTGCTCCACGCCGCCGACGTACAGGGCGACCCCGCCGTCGCCGTCGAAGGCGGCATCCGCCGGCACCATCCAGTACCGGTCGATCTCGGGATCGATGCAGGCCAGCTCGTTGGTGGGGTCGAGGTAGCGCAGGTAGTACCAGCACGAGCCGGCCCATTGCGGCATGGTGTTCAGCTCCCGGCGGTAACGCCGGGGCCCTTCGCCAAGATCGAGGGTGACGTTCGCCCAGCCGGCCGCGCGGGCCAGCGGGGGGACCGGCGCGCTGAACTCGTCGGCGTGCGGCTCCGGCCGGAAATCGGTCATCTCCGGCAGCGTCACCGGCAGCAGGTCCTCGGGCAGTGCGACGGGCCGGTCGCGGGAGTCGTAGACGATCGGGAATGGCTCCCCCCAGTAGCGCTGCCGGGAGAACTGCCAGTCCCGGAGCCGGTACGTCCGCTTCGCCTGCCCGTTACCGGTGCTTTCCAGCCAGGAGATCGTGGCCGCGATGCCCTCGGCCTGGCTCAGCCCGGTCAGCCCGATGCCGCCGTCGCCGGCGTACGACCCGTCCCCGGTGAACGCGGCCGGCCAGTCCGTGGCGGGGGCACCGCGGCCGATGTGCTGTTCCGCGAACCACTCCGGGGGCGGCTCCACCACCGGGCGGACGTCCAGGCCGAAGGCGACGGCGAAGTCGAGGTCACGCTGATCATGGGCGGGCACCGCCATGATCGCGCCGGTGCCGTACCCGACCAGGACGTAGTCGGCGATGAACACCGGGATCGGCTCGCCGGTGGCCGGGTTCGTGGCGTACCGGCCGGTGAACACCCCGGTCTTGGCGTCCATCCCGGCGGTGCGCTGCCGGTCGCTGCGCCGCGCGGCCACCTCCTGGTACGCCACCACCGCGTCCCGTGGCGTCCATGTCCCGGCGCTGCCGCCCGCGAGCTCCCGGCCCTCCGGGTACATCCACTCGGGCGGCGTTCCGTCCGGCCACGATGCCGGGGGCAGCCGGTCAGCCAGCGGATGTTCCGGGGCCAGCACCACATACGTGGCACCCGGCAGCGTATCCGGGCGGGTGCTGAAGACCTCGACCGTCAGCTCTTCCCCGGCCGTCCCGGCTACCTCGGCGACCGGCAGGTCGATCAGGGCCCCGTCGCTCGGGCCGACCCAGTTCCGCTGCTGCTGCTTGATCGACTCGGGCCACTGCAGTGGGTCCAGGTCCGCGATCAGCCGCTCGGCGAACGCGGTGATGCGCAGCATCCACTGCCGCAGCGGCCTGCGGTAGACGGGGTAGTTGCCGATGTCGCTGCGGCCGTCCGGGGTGACTTCCTCGTTGGCCAGGACCGTGCCGAGACCGGGGCACCAGTTCACCAGCTCTTCGGAGCTGTAGGCGAGCCGGTAGCCGTCGATCACCGCGCGCTGCTCCAGGTCGGTCAGCTCGCGCCAGGGCGTGCCGGACGGCGTGTCCCGCCGCCCGGCCTCGAACTCGTCGATCAGGTCACCGATCGGCCTGGCCTTCCCGGTCCGCTCATCCACCCAGCTGTTGAAGATCTGCAGGAAGATCCACTGCGTCCAGCGGTAGAACGCGACGTCCGTGGTGGCGATCTCCCGCCGCGCGTCGTGCCCCAGCCCCAGCCGGCGCAGCTGCCGCTGCATGTTGGCCACGTTGGCCTCGGTCGTCACCTGGGGGTGCTGGCCGGTATCGATCGCGTACTGCTCCGCCGGCAGCCCGAACGCGTCATAGCCGAGGGCGTGCATGACATGCCGGCCGTTCATCCGCTGGTAACGGGCCAGCACGTCGGTGCCGATGTACCCGAGCGGATGGCCGACGTGCAGCCCGGCACCGCTCGGATAGGGGAACATGTCCAGCGCGTAGAACGTCGGCCAGCCCTTCACCCGGTCGAACCCGCCCGACAGCGGCCCCACCGGGTTGGGGGAGTTGAAGGTCCCCTCATCCGCCCAGCGCCGCTGCCACCGCGCCTCGATCTCGCTGGCCAGCCGTGCGTCATACCGGAACGGCGGTGCCGTGTCCGGCTCCCGGCTGATCATCCGCCGTCGCCGCTGCCCGCCGGGCCGCCACCGCCCGCCGCTTTCCTCCGGCCTTTAGCCCCGGTGCCGCCCGCCGCTTTGCCGCTCCCGCCTTTAGCCCCGGTGCCGCCCGCTTTGCCGCTCCCGCTTTTAGCCCCGGTGCCGCCCGCCGCTTTGCCGCTCCCGCCGTCAGCCCCGTCAGCCGCTTCGCTGCCGACGGTCAGCGCCTCGAGCAGGTCGTTCATCCGGTTGACGAAGACCGCGGGGTCCTCGATCCGGGCCCCAAGCGTGAGGACCGCCTGGCTGAACAGCACGTGCGCCCAGTCATCCAGACGCGGGTCGTCCAGCCGGTGGTTGAGCCGTTCCACCAGCGGATGCCCCGGGTTGATCTCCAGCACGGGCTGGCTGGGCACGCCCGAGCCGCGCATCCGGCGGACCAGGTTCATCTCGATGTCGGGCTCGTTGGCCACGATGCACGCGGGGGAGGTGGTCAGCCGGCTGCTGACCCGCACGTCGTAGACCTGGTCGCCCAGCAGTTCCTTGAGCCGGCCGGCCAGCGCCGCGAACTCCGTGCCCGCCTTCTCCGCGGCGGCCTTCTCGGCCTCGTCTTCCAGACTGCCCAGGCCCGCGGCGCCCTGGGCCACCGACTGCAGCGGGTGCCTGTCGAACTCGCGCAGGCCCGTCACCACCCAGCTGTCCACCGGCTCGGTGAGCAGCAGGACCTCGACGCCCTTGGCCCGGAAGGCCTCCAGGTGCGGGCTGCTGGCCGCGGCGGTGCCCGGGGCCAGCAGGTAGTAGATGCTGTCCTGGCTCTCCTTCATCCGGGCCACATAGTCGCTGAGCGAGACGCTGGCCTCACCGGGGCTGGACGCGGTGGAGTTCGCGGTGGAGCTGAAGCGCAGCAGCCGGGCCAGGTCGTCCCGGTTGGTGTAGTCCTCCGGGATCCCCTCCTTGAGCACCGCGCCGAACTGGGACCAGAACGTGGCGTACTTGTCCGGCTCGTTCGCGGCCATGTCGGCCAGCAGCTTCAGCACCCGCTTGACCGCGCTGGAGCGGATGTGGCTCACGGCCCGGCTGCCCTGCAGCAGCTCCCGCGACACGTTCAGCGGCAGGTCGCTGGAGTCGATCACCCCGCGGACGAACCGCAGGTACGCGGGCATCAGCTGGCCGCTGTCGGCCATGATGAAGACCCGCTGGACGTGCAGCTTCACCCCGTGCGCGGACTCGGGGATCCACAGGTCGAACGGGGCGCTGCCCGGGATGAAGAGCAGCAGGGTGTACTCGTAGGTGCCCTCCATCTTGGCGTGCAGCCAGGCCAGCGGGTCGGTGATGTCACCGGTGAGGTGCCGGTAGAAGTCCCGGTAGTCCTGGTCGCTGATCTCGCTCTTGGGCCGGGTCCACAGCGCGGAGGCCTGGTTGACCGGTTCGTCGGCGCCCTTACCTTCCTGGCCGCCCTCCGCGTCACCGGAGCCGGTCTGGCCACCTTCGGCGGGCATGACGATCGGCAGGCTGATGTGGTCGGAGTACTTCTGGATGATCGAGCGGAGCCGGTAGCCGTTCAGCAGCTCGTCCTCGCTGTCCCGCAGGTGCAGCACGATCGTGGTGCCCCGGCCCGGCCGCGTGGCCGGCTCCAGCGTGTAGGAGCCCCGGCCGTCGGACTCCCAGCGGACGGCGTCTTCGGCGGGCAGGCCGGCCCGGCGGGTGATCAGCTCCACCCGGTCGGCCACGATGAAGGCGGAGTAGAAGCCCACCCCGAACTGCCCGATCAGCGACGCGTCCGCGCGCTGGTCCCCGGTCAGCGCGTGCAGGAACTCGCGGGTCCCCGACTTGGCGATGGTGCCGATGTGCTCGATCACCTCGGCCCGGTTCATGCCGATGCCGTTGTCGGCCACCGTGATGGTCCGGGCGCCGGAGTCGTAACTGACCCGGATCTGCAGCGGGCCCTCGGCCTCGGGTGATTCGGCCTGGGCAACCAGCTCCAGCCGCAGCCGGTCGATGGCGTCGGACGCGTTGGAGATCAGTTCCCGCAGGAAGATCTCCTTGTTGCTGTACAGCGAGTGAATCATCAGATCGAGGATCTGTACGACCTCGGCCTGAAAGCTGAAGCTCTCCTGATCCGCGAGCGCGCTCATTGCGGGTCCACTCCTCCGACGTAGCGTGGGTTCAGAGCCCATAGTCTCAGCTTCAGGTGGTGCAACCATGGCGCAATCCCATGATGAAGGCACGGCGCAGGCACCGGTGACGCCGGGCGCACGGCTGCGGAGGCTGCTGGCCTCCGGTGGGCTCATCGTGGCCCCTGGGGTGTTCGACGGCCTGTCGGCCCACCTGGCCCGGCGCACCGGGTTCCGGGCCGCGTACCTGACCGGGGCCGGCGTGGCCGCGTCCGGGTTTGGGCTTCCCGACATTGGCCTGGTCACCGGCTCGGAGATGACCGAGCGGGCCAGCCTGCTCACCGACGTGCTCGGCCCGCTGCCGCTGATCGCCGACGCGGACACGGGGTACGGCGCGCCGCTGAACGTGGTACGGACCGTGCGCCGTTATGAGAAGGCGGGAGTGGCAGCGATCCAGCTGGAGGACCAGACGTTCCCCAAGCGGTGCGGGCATCTGCCCGACAAGGAAGTGATCAGCGAGGGCGAATTCCTGGCCAAGCTGGGTGCGGCGCTGGAGACGCGGGCCGACGCCCTGATCGTGGCGCGGACTGACGCCCGGGCCGTGCTGGGCCTGACCGCCGCGATCGACCGGGCCAACGCCTACGCCCGGGCCGGCGCCGACGTGATCTTCGTGGAGGCGCCGCAGTCGGCCGAGGAGGTCGAGCGCATCGCCAAGGAGGTCGAGGCTCCGCTGCTGATCAACCTGGTCCAAGGCGGCCTGACGCCGGACGGCGGCCCGGAGTTCCTGCAGTCCCTCGGCTACGCGATCGCGATCTATCCCGGCCACCTGCTGATGGCGGCGGCGGAGGGGATGATCGCGGCGCTCGAGGACCTCGGCGGGACCGCACCGGAGGTGACCGCCACCGGGGTGACCGCGCTGTTCCAGCTGGTCGGCCTGCGCGAATGGTCCGCCATCGGCGACGCCTGGGTCACGAGGACGAGCCGTACTGAATCGGGACCTTGATCGTCTGCGTCTTCGACCAGGTCGCTGAGCCGTTGCGGAGCTGCCAGGCGGTTAGCGTGCCGCCGTCGGCGGCAAGCGCGTCGATGGTCCCGGCCGTGGGCAGCGCCAGGGTGACGGCATGCCCGGCGGGCAGCGCGGGCAGCTGCCGCCAGGAGTTTCCGGGGCCGGCCAGGGTGGCTCCCCGGTTGTCGGCCAGTACGACGGCCACCCCGCCGCTGCCGCCGAACGACGCGGACACCGCGTAGGAGCCGCCCAGCCGCAGCACGGGGGACAGCGCCCAGTGTTGCCCGCCGTCGCTGGTCCACGCCGCGAGCAGGCTCACGTCGGGCGGGCCGCCCGCCTCCAGCAGGGCCACGTCCTGGGTGCCGATCCGGGTCAGCCGGACGACCTGGACGGTGCGGCCGGCCAGCGCCGCAGGCAGGGCCGGGCCGGCCTGGCGCCATGTGCCGCCGGTGTCGCTGAAGATGCCCGCGGCACCGGGCCGCCCGCACGTGCCGGCCAGCAGCGGCATGCCCGACGGGGTGTAGGCGGCCGCGGTGAGCCCGGTCAGCGCGCAGCTCTGTGCGGCAGGCGCCGCAGCCAGGGAGTGCTCGCTGGTCAGCGCGGTCCAGCTGCCGTTGCCGCCGGAGAAGACGTCGGCCGTGTGGTCCTGGCTCAAGGCGATCAGGTGGCCGTCGGGAGCCGCCGCCAGCGCGCCGGCCTGGTTGGCGAGGCCGGACTCGGGCGGCAACGTGACCCAGCTGTGGCCCCCGTCGGCGGTGCTGGTGATGGGTGAGAAGCTCAGGTCCAGGCTGGGCCGCACCCCGGCGGTCAGCGTGGCCGCGTTGGCGCCGCCCCCCGCCCTGCCCGCGGCCCCGCCGCCACCGGGTCCACTCTGGCCGGCCAGCAGGATGGCGCCGTTGGTCGCGATGTCCGGCGGCGTTTCCAGCACCCAGCGGCTGCTGCCCGCAGGCAGCCGGAAAAGCTGCCAGAACTCGTTCGGCCCGGCGACCGCGCCCATCGGCACGGTGGCCCAGGTCGCGTTGGCGACGGGCGCGGCGGACATGGCCGACAGCGCGACCGCCGCCGGCGCGCTCGGCGCCGCCGCAGCCGGGCGAGACACGCTGCTGCCGCAAGCCGCGAGCCCAGTGCCGGCGGCCAGCACCGCCCCAGCCGCCAGCACTCCGGCCCGGGCGCGCCGTCGCGCTGGGGCCGAGGTGCTGGCCGCCGAGCGCCACGGCCTGGCCCTGCGCTGCCTGGTTATGGGCTGTGCGTTGCTGATCACGAGCTGTGCAAGGTCTGGGTCGCCGCGTCGGCCAGTTCGGTCGCGAAGGACGACTCCGTGGCTGCCGTGCCGGGCCCGGGGTCGAAGTCCAGTTCCTCCCGCAGTTCGCCGTGGGCGTCGATGACGAAGGCGATGTCGTTGTGCCCGAGCATCGCCCCCGCGGGCAGGGTTTCCGCGGGCACGCCGTACGCGTGGTACACCTGCCGAAGCCGGGCCGGGCTGCTGGTCAGGTACCTCCAGTCCGTGATGCCACCCAGGTTTTCCTGCCGGTCAAAGGCCTGGACGTAGTCGATCTGGCTGTACAGCGGGTTCACGTCGATGGCGATCAGTTTCACGTGCGGATCACTGGGCCCCAGCAGCTGCCCGGCCTGCCGGAATTCCTGCGCGATGAGCGGGCAGTCGGATACGCACACCGGGTCCAGGAACGTCAGCAGCACCACCTGGCCGCGCAGGCTGGACAGCGTCACCGGCTTGCCGTCCTGGTCGGTGAGCGTGAAGTCGGGGGCGGGAATGTTGATCGGGGACGCCGGGCCGTCGATCGACTCGGCCAGGATGGTGCTGGCCGCCGGAGTGGCCTGCGCGGCCGCCATCGGGATGGCGCCCAGCACAATCACGCCGAACGCGCCGAGCGAGATCATCGTGCCGAACGTGGCGGCGGTGACCCACCGGTGCAGCGCGGCGGGCCGGACCCGGTCCCGCCAGCCGGTTCCCGCCCTATCCGGTTCCGCGCCGCCCGGTCCCGCCGTATCCGGTCCCGCCGTATCCGGTCCCGCAGCGGGCCCGCTGCCCGCACCTGCGGCCGCCGCGGCGGTAGCTGTCCCGGCCGTCCGGGCCACGGCCGCGGTCGCTGGCTCCGCCGCCCGGGTCAGCGCCAGCCAGCCGCCGACCGCCAGCAGGGCCATCGGGATCATGCTGTTCGGATCGGTGCCCAGCCCGCCGAGGAACCCGAAGTCCTCCACCAGTACCCAGTCGGCCAGGCAGAGCAGGACGAACGCAGCCAGCGCGGGCCGGATCACCTCCCGCCGCCCGGTCAGGAAGGCCACGCCGATCGCGGCCAGCGCGATCACCGCGACCAGGTTGACCGCGAAGCCGTTACCGCGGACGACCGATTCGAATCCGGATACCAGGTCGTACAGGAACCGCGGCTGCGAGGCCTGCGTCATCGACTGGATCATGCTGGTCAGCGTGCCGGGCTGGCCGTTCTGGCGGCCCTGCCAGAAACCCCGCCCCGGCCAGGCCTGCAGCACGGCCATTCCCATCAGGAACAGCCCGAAGCCGGCCAGCACGGCACGGCCCAGCCGCGGCGTCCGCCAGCTCCGATCCGGCAGGGCCAGCAGCCCGCCCGCGACGACGTAGACCAGCGCCGCACCGGGGGCACCGAACAGCCAGGTCAGGCCGGGAGCGAAGATCCCGCCGAACGCCTCACCGAAGACCCAGACGACCAGGCCCCAGGCCACGCTGGCCAGCCCGGCCAGCCGGCCCGAGATCCCGCGCGGCGCGGCGAGCAGCCACAGCCCGATGCCCACCTGGATCCACACCGCTGCGGCGCCGGCCTGGATCGGGTGGTAGGACCAGGCGGTCCCGGCCCAATTGAGCAGGTGCTGGACCCAGACCGGGGAACCGGCCGCGGCGGGCTCGATGACCTGGGACGGCAGGCCTGCGGCCATGCCCGGCTGGGCCTGGAGCAGCCCGTCGAGCAGCCACAGCAGGCCGAAACCGATCCGCAGCACCCGGTGCCCGGCCGGCTCGGCCGGCCGCGGGGCCGCCCCTTCCGCGCCCGCGGCCCCGGCGTCATGCCGCTCCCGGACGCTGACCCAGACCACGGAGAGCACCGCGAAGATCGCCAGCGCGATGATGGCCTGGTGCAGCAGGGCCGATCGGAACGCGGCCACCACCGTCGGATCATCGACGTTCAGGCCGCTATTCATCCCGGGCATGCCCTCTGTCAACCTCCACGACTCCGCCCCGGCACCCCGCTACGGGCTTCTGGTGGGCCAGCCTACAACTACGAGCAGTAGTAAACTGATCTGCCGTCACCAGTGACATAACGGACCCGCGGCCATCTGCGTTCATCCTAGGGAGGCGACGAAGTAGTGCGCCGAGCCAGGCGACTGCGAGCCGCCGCCGTACCGCGCCCGGTCCGGGCCGGCTGCGGCGCCGTGGCCGGGACGTGCGCGGCCGTGCTGCTGCTCGCGGCCTGCGGCAGCCCGGCCGCAGCCGGAGCGCAGTCCGCCGGGAAGCCGCCCGGCCATGGCCCCACAGTGAAGATCATGGCCCGCTCGCTGTCGGCCGTCGGCACGGTCCTGGTGACCGGCAAAGGCTATGCGTTGTACATGTTCGGCCCCGACAACCATCGGTCGGTGACCTGCACCGGGGTATGCGCGGGCACCTGGCCCCCGGTCAAACTGCCGGCCGGCGGCTCGCTGGCCGGCGGTCCCGGCGTCTCCGCGTCCCTGCTCGGCAGCGACTCCGATCCGGACGGAGGCCGTGTGGTCACCTACGACGGCTGGCCGCTTTACACCTACACCGGTGACATCGATCCCGGGCAGGCCACCGGCCAGGACATCGACCTCAACGGCGGCGACTGGTACGTGCTGCGCCCGTCCGGCCAGCCGCTGATCCCGAGCCCGTGACCGGCTCCGCCGGCCTGACGCCGCGCTGGTCATCCGCTGACCCAGTTCATCCTGGCCCACGCCACCACCTCCGAGGTGGCCAGCGCCGGCCCCCGGGGTGAGCTGGCCGCCGCGCTGCCGGCCGGCTGCTCAGGTGCGGAGCCCGGCTGCGCGGCGTCAGGGTGCCCCGGGGGCTGACACGTTCGCGGTCACGCTGATCCGGCCGGCCCGCCGGAAGCTCAGGGTCAGCCGCACCGTGGCGTCGTTCTCGTACCGCGCCGGGTCCCTCAGTACCACGTCGGTGCCGAACGGG
>Ga0302181_10000493_pt1 | contig 32220 bp, 28 predicted proteins | sample I_Palsa_E3_3_FD_198786 | JGI IMG/M metagenome (GOLD analysis project Ga0302181, IMG submission 198786) | Peat permafrost microbial communities from Stordalen Mire near Abisko, Sweden - I_Palsa_E3_3 | ecosystem: Environmental > Terrestrial > Soil > Palsa > Peat permafrost | place: Sweden...
CGCGGCGGGACGTCGCCCCGCGCGCTCGCCCGGACGGCCGGCGACAGCGCCGCGAGCAGGGCGGTGCCGACGAGCAGCCATGCCGCCGTCGTCCAGGTGCGGCGCAGCCGATCACGCACGGGCGGCATCGTGACACAGACGTTCACGTCGCCGCCTCGCGCGCGTCCGCGGGACCCGTCAAGCTTCGCGCAATGGACACGCGGGAGCTCGCGCTCAAGGACCTGGTGGTGATCACCGGCTACTCGGGCGCCGGCAAGTCGACGGCGATGGCCGCGTTCGAGGACGAGGGGTACTTCTGCGTCGACAACCTGCCGTCGGAGATGATCAGGTCACTGATCGAGCTGTTCATGCACACCGGTTCGAAGGTGGCCTACGCCGCGGTCGTCTCGGATGTCCGCGCGGGCAGCTACTTCGAAGGGCTGGCGGCGATGCTCGACGAGCTCCGCGCGAGCGGCGTCAGCCACCGCGTCCTGTTCCTCGAGGCCGAAGAGGCGACGCTCCAGACGCGATACAAGGAGACGCGGCGCCGCCACCCGCTGACGCCTCGAGGCAGTGTCGCCGAGGGGATCGCGCGCGAGCGCGCCCTGCTCGAGCCGTTGCGGGCGCGCGCCGACGTCGTGATCGACACCACCGGCCTGACCGCGGCGATGCTGCGGCGCAAGCTCGCCGACGAGCTGCTGCCGTCGCATACGCCTGGACAGCTGGCCGTCACCTTCGAGAGCTTCGGCTTCAAGTACGGCGCGGTGCGCGACCCCGACCTGATGTTCGATGTGCGGTTCCTGCCCAACCCGCATTACGAGCCGGGCCTGCGGCCGCTGACCGGCAACGACGGCGAGGTCGTCGAGTTCATCAATCGCGACGGAGATCTGGATCGCTTCTACGAGCACCTGCATCCGCTGCTCGACTATCTGCTGCCGCAGTACCTCGCGGAGGGAAAGGCGCACCTGGTGATCAGCATCGGCTGCACCGGCGGCAGGCACCGGTCGGTGGCCGTCGCCGAGCACCTCGCCGACCGCTACGGACAGTCAGACCAGTACCTGGTCGAGGTCGTTCACCGCGATATCACCAAGCCGGAGTGATCGACCACATCGGCTTCGAGGTGTCCGACCTGGGGCGTTCCGGGCGCTTCTACGACGCCGTCTTTCGCGCGCTCGGAGCGCGGCGGCTGATCGATTCCGAGCGGGCCGTCGCGTACGGCGTCAACGGCCCGGATTTCTGGATCGTGGTGCGTGGGCGGCCGCCGGCGCCGGGCTATGGCCATGTCGCTCTTGCCGCCAGCGGCAAGGCGGCGGTCGACGCCGCGCACAGCGCAGGGGTCATGCACGGCGGCGCTGATGACGGCCCGCCAGGCCCGCGACCGCAGTACGGGCGCCGCTACTACGCCGCCTACCTGCGCGATCCGGATGGACTCCGGGTGGAGATCGTCTCCCGACGATAACCCGCCCGAGGCCCGGCTCCGGGCGCGTCCGACTGGCAGCGTTGACTTCACCCGGAGGCCGCGGGCGAGCCCCAGCAGGTAGCCTTCAAAATCGCCGGCCGCGCCGGCGGATTTCCGGGCCGGCTGTGCCGGCTCTTTATTTGTGAGCTACGGGACGACCTTGGAGGATGTAATGGCAGTCAAGGTTGGCATCAATGGTTTCGGTCGGATCGGGCGTAACGTCCTGCGCGCTGGGCTCGAGCGCGGCGCCGACATCGAGTGGGTGGCGGTCAATGACATCGTCGAGCTACCGACGATGGTCCACCTGTTCCGCTACGACTCGAACTACGGGCCTTTCCCTGGAGCCGTCGAGGCGACCGCCGATGGGTTCACGGTCGACGGGCACGAGATCAAGGCATTCGCCGAGAAGGATCCTGGGGCGTTGCCCTGGGAGGAGCTCGGCGTCGACGTCGTGATCGAGTCGACCGGCCACTTCACGGCGCGCGGGGGCGCCGCCAAGCATTTGGAGGCGGGCGCCAAGAAGGTGGTGATCTCCGCGCCGGCGACCGAACCTGACGTGACCGTCGTGCTCGGCGTCAACTTCGACGAGGTGTACGACAAGTCGCGCCACGATGTGATCTCGAACGCGTCGTGCACGACCAACTGCCTCGGGCCGGTCGCGAAGGTCGTTCACGATACGGTCGGAATCAAGCACGGACTGATGACCACGATCCATGCGTACACGGCAGACCAGCGTCTGCAGGACATGCCGCACCCGGATCTGCGCCGCGCCCGCGCCGCCGCGATCAACCTGATCCCGGCGACCACCGGAGCCGCGAAGGCGATCGGGCTCGTGATTCCCGAGCTCAACGGCAAGCTGCACGGCTTCGCCGTGCGCGCCCCCGTCCCGACCGGCAGCGTCGTCGACCTGACGGTCGAGACCGAACGGCCGACCAGCGTGGAGGAGCTGAACGCCGCCGTGAAGTCCGCCGCGTCCGCGGGGCCGCTGAGCGAATACCTGGTCTACACCGAGGACCCGATCGTCTCCTCGGACATCGTCAAGAACCCGGCGTCGTCGATCTTCGACTCGAAACTGACCGCCGTGATCGACGGCACGCTCGCCAAGCTCGTCTCCTGGTACGACAACGAGTGGGGCTACTCCTGCCGCGTCGTCGATCTCGTTCAGAAGCTGCTGTAGCGATGCGTACGCTCCAGGACCTGCCCCAGGACCTGCACGGCAAGCGGGTGCTGGTGCGGGTCGACTTCAACGTCCCGCTGGAGAAGGGCCCCGACGGTCAGGTGACCGTCGCCGATGACACGCGGATCCGCGCAGCGCTGCCGACGATCCAGACGCTGCGTGACCGCGGCGCCGCGCTGATCCTCGTCTCGCACCTCGGCCGGCCCAAGAACCGCGAGCCGGAGCTCTCGATGAAGCCCGTCAGCGAGCGCCTGTCGCAGCTGATCGGGGTCGACGTGACGCTCGCGCCAGGTGTGGTCGGTGACGAGGTGACCGCCGCCGCCCGCGCGCTCGGTCCCAGCGAGGTGCTGATGCTCGAGAACGTGCGCTACGAGCCGGGGGAGACGAAGAACGATCCCCAGCTTGCCGCAGCGCTCGCGGCGCTCGCCGTCGTATACGTCGACGATGCGTTCGGCGCGGCCCACCGCGCCCACGCCTCGACCGAGGGAGTTGCTCATCTCGTCGCCGACCGCGCGGCCGGACTGCTGCTCGAGCGGGAGGTGAAGACGCTCACCGGACTGCTCGAGCACCCGGCGCGGCCGCTCGTCGCGGTCCTCGGCGGCGCGAAGGTGAGCGACAAGATCCTCGTGATCGAGCGCTTCCGCGGGATCGCCGACAAGCTCCTGATCGGCGGCGCGATGTGCTTCCCGTTCTTCGCGGCGCAGGGGCATTCGGTCGGAGCCTCGCTGTGCGCGGCCGAGGACATCGAGCTCGCGCGCACGACGCTCGACTCGTGGGAGGGCGCCCGTGCCGAGCTGCTGCTCCCGGTCGACCTGGTGATCGCTGACCGGCTCGCGGCGGACGCGGCCCCGGAGACGATCGACGGCGTCGATGTTCCGGACGGAAAGATGGGCCTGGACATCGGGCCCAAGACGAGCGTGAGCTTTGGCGAGGAGATCGCCGGCGCCGGCACCGTGTTCTGGAACGGCCCGATGGGCGCGTTCGAGGTCGAGCCATTCGCCGCCGGGACGCGCGCGGTCGCCGAGGCGGTCGCGGCTTGCCCCGGGACGACAGTCGTCGGCGGCGGGGACTCGGTTGCGGCCGTCCAGCGGTTCGGCCTCGCCGACCGGATCACCCACATCTCCACCGGCGGCGGCGCATCGCTCGAGCTGGTCGAGGGCAAGGCACTCCCGGGCGTGGAGGCACTCGCGTGAGCCCCGAGCGGACCCCGATGATCGCGGGGAACTGGAAGATGAACAAGACGATCGCCGAGGCGGAGACCTTCATCCAGGCCCTGCTGCCGCGCGTGTCGACCGCGGATCGTGTCGACGTCGCGATCTGCCCGTCGTTCATGGCTCTGCAGCCGATGGTCGACTCGACCCGCGGCTCGCGCGTACAGGTGTTCGCGCAGACGATGAACCAGGCCGACCACGGGGCATTCACGGGTGAGGTGTCGCCGACGATGCTCACCGAGCTCGACGTCCACGGCGTGATCCTCGGCCACTCCGAGCGGCGCGAGCTGTACGGCGAGTCTGACAAGGCGCTCGCGCAGAAGGTGCCGGCGGCGCTCGAGGCCGGACTGCTGGCGGTGCTCTGCGTCGGCGAGACCGAGGAGGAACGGGGGCGCGGTGACACCGAGCGCAAGCTCCGCCACCAGGTCCAGGAGGACCTCGCGCGGGTGCCCGACGATCGACTCGGCGAGATCGTGATCGCATACGAGCCGATCTGGGCGATCGGCACCGGCCAGATCGCGACCCCGGAGCAGGCGCAGGAGGCGATCGCGTTCATCCGCGCACTCGTGGCCGACCGCGCACGGGAACAGTCCGAGCGCACGCGGATCCTGTACGGCGGCAGCGTCAAGCCCGATAATGCCGCCGAGCTGCTGGCCCTGCCCGACGTCGACGGCGCACTCGTCGGCGGGGCGAGCCTCGACCCCGAATCGTTCGCGACGATCGTCGCGGCTGCGGGCTGAGCTCAGATGCCAGGTTCGGTTATCGCGATTGCGCCGGGTCCAGACAGGCTGCCGGTGCCGTCCTGCACGCTGGTCGTGCTGGACGGCTGGGGTCTGGCCCCGCCCGGGCCCGGGAACGCGGTGTCGCTGGCGCGCACGCCGGTGATGGATCAATTACGGGACGCCTATCCGCACACCCAGCTGACCGCTTGCGGACGGGCCGTCGGGCTCCCTGAGGGCCAGATGGGCAACTCCGAGGTGGGGCACCTGAACCTCGGCGCAGGCGCCGTGATCATGCAGGACCTGACGCGAATCGACCTAGCGGTCGAGGATGGGACCCTGGGCGAGAATCCCGTCATCCGTGCCGCGTTCACCGCTGCCCCCCGCGTGCACCTGCTGGGACTGGTGTCGGACGGCGGCATCCATTCGGGCTGGAAGCACCTGCGCGCGCTGGTCGAGCTGGGTGGAGTGCTGGGCGTTGAGGACCTCGTGCTGCACGCGTTCACCGACGGGCGGGACAGCCTGCCTCACTCGGGCAAGGGCTTTCTCGAGCAGGTCGAGGCATGGATGGCGGCCGCGGGCCGCGGGCGGCTCGGATCGGTCGTCGGCCGCTACTACGCGATGGATCGCGACAAGCGCTGGGACCGCGTCCAGCTGGCCTACGACATGCTCGTGCACGGCACGGCGGAGCACACCGCCGCGAGCGGGCCCGAGGCCGCCGAGCGCGCGTACGAGCGGGGCGAGACCGATGAGTTCATCAAGCCGGTGCTGATCGGCGAGGAGGCGCGGATCAGACCCGGCGACAGCGTCTTCACGTTCAACTTCCGTCCCGATCGGATGCGCGAGATCACGCGCGCGCTCGCCGACCCGGAGTTCAGCGAGATCGACCGCCGCGGCGCCGCCGTGATCGAGCGGTACGCGACGATGACCGAGTACGAGGAGGGGTGGCCCTACCCGGTCGCGTTCCCGCCGCACCATCCGTCGGTGACCCTCCCGATCGTGATCGCACGGCACGGCGGCCGCCAGCTGCACGTTGCCGAGACCGAGAAGTATCCGCACGTCACGTACTTCTTCGGAGGCGGCGAGGAGACGCCGCAGGAGGGCGAGCGACGCGAGCTGGTCCCGTCCCCGCGCGACGTACCGACGTATGACTTCAAGCCCGAGATGAGCGCCGGTGCGGCAGCCGGCGCGTTCATCGCAGCCTGGAACGAGGACCACCCGGCGTTCGGGATCATCAACTTCGCGAACTCCGACATGGTCGGCCACACCGGCGTGATCGCGGCGGCGGTCAAGGGGGTCGAGACGGTCGACGCGTGCCTCGCCGATGTCGTCAGAGCCGTGCACGCGTCGGGGGGCGCGTGCGTGATCACGGCCGATCACGGGAACTCCGACCACATGCTCGAGCCGGATGGCACCCCGAACACGCAGCACTCGCTCAACCCGGTGCCGCTGATCGTGACCGTGCCCGGTCTGACCCTGCGCGACGGCGGCGTGCTTGCCGACGTCGCGCCGACCGTGCTCGAGCTGCTCGGCTACCAGCAGCCCATCGAGATGACGGGCGTCTCGCTGATCACCGGCTGACATCGGCGGAGCTGCCGAAGCCGCACGCTGAAGCGGCGCGCGAACTCGGGTTCACGACGCCGTTCACGGGCCGTCCGACCCACGCGGCGGCGGCTGAGCGTCAGCGGCGGCGGAGCGCGATCGCGATCGAGGGGAGCTTGACGGCGTTCGGGATGTAGCGGGAAGCGAGCATCGCGGCCCGCATCGGCAAACCTGGAACGACCACCCGGGAGCCGGACTCGAGGCCCTCGACGCCGGCCCGGGCAGCCTGCTTGGCCGTGATCCACGCCTGCCGCGGGATGGCCGACTCGAAGCTCTGGCCGCTGACCTTCCAGTTGGCGATCTCCCAGAACTCGGTGCTCACGGGTCCGGGGGCCAGCGCCGTGACCGTAACGCCGTGGGGACGCAGCTCGGTGTGCAGTGCCTCCGAGAAGGTCAGCACGTACGCCTTGGCGGCCGAGTAGCCGGCCGAGTACGGCAGCGGCTGCATACCCGCGGTGGAGGCGACGTTGAGGACCGCGCCGCGATGGCGCGAGACCATCCCGCGGACGAATTCGGCGGTCAGCGCGACAACCGCCTCGACGTCGAGGCGCACCTGTTGCAGCTCGCGGTCGGGATCGGACTCGTGGAACGGACCTCCCGTCGCGAAGCCGGCGTTGTTGACGAGCACGTCGACCTCGAGCCCGAGTTGCCGCAGCTGCTCGGGCAGCCGCGCACGCTGCTCGGCGTCGCCGAGATCGCAGCTCAGCGGATGCGCTGTGATGCCGTGCTCGGCGGCAAGCTCCAAGGCGAGCGACTGCAGCCGCTCGAGCCGCCGCGCGACAAGCACGACGGCGTGGCCCCGCGCCGCCAGCTCGTCGGCGATCGCCGCGCCGATCCCCGACGACGCGCCGGTGACGAGCGCCGCGAAGCCGCCAGCCGGGGCGGGAAGGCTCAAGCGTCCTGCCTGCCCCACAGAGCTGGCTTGGAAGCCCTGCTGTTACTCGAACCGGCGCGAAACCCGCCGGACCACGAAGCCACCGGCGCACAGGATCAGGCCACCCGCCAGGAGGAGGCCCACGTCGGCGCCCGTGAACGGCAGGCTGCTGGTCGTCGTCGGGGTGGTCGTCACGATCGTCGTGGTCGTCGAGGTTGGCTGCGTCGAGCTGGTCGTCGTTGGCGCGGTCGTCGCGGTCGTGATCGTCGTCGCGGTCGTGGTCGTCGTCGTCGTCGTCTTTTTGCAGTTCTGCGGGTTGTACGTCTGGCAGGAAGACGATGCGAGCGTCAAGCCCGGCAGGGCGAGCATCAGCACGAACAGTAGGGCGCCAAGTAGTGCGGTTCTTTTCATGCTCTCTTCCAGGTGTCTCGTTTTCTCAGCCGGACGGCTGATACCCGCCATCGGAGGTCGTCTGACAGCCGACTTGGCGGGCGATGCTACATGATTTGGGGCGCGGAGCCGGGCGTCGCGTCCGCGCTCGGCGCGCGGACCGGAGGCGCAGGTCAGACCCCCGACTCGGCCGAGAGCATTGCCAGCGCCTTTGCGGGTGCCAGCGGATCGGTCGTCAGCACGCGCGCGAGCGCCGTTCTGATCACCGGATCCTGGTTGTCGATCACAGCCGCCTCGTGCAGGTCGCGGGCCGCCTGCGTGGCGTCACCGAGCGCGGACGCGGCGAGGCCCGCGCCGAGCCACCCATACCAGCCGCCCGGCTCGCGCGCGACCGTCCGCCGGAAGTCGCGCTCGGCCTGCTGGTAGGAGCCGAGCAGCAGCGCGATCTGCCCGGCGAGCCGGTCGGGCTCCGGACTCCACGGATCGAGCCGGCTGGCGACCGACAGGTCGTGCAGCGCCGCCGTCGGGTCGACCCCGGCGGCGTCGCTCGCCTCCGAGACCTCGCGGACGGACAGGTAGGGGAACGCGAGCGCAACCGTGCACGCAGCGAGCAGCGCGACCGCCAGCGCGGGCACGACGACCGCCGGCACCGACGCGAGGACCGGCCCGCGGCGCTGGGCGGGGGCCGGAACGCGGGCCGGGGCGGGGGCCCGTGGCACGGACAGAGAGGCAGCCATGCCGAGGAAGCCGAGCGCCGGGCCGCTGAGCGCCGGCATCTCGAAGAACCAGTCGATCGAGCCGTGCACGAGCCAGACGACGAGCGGCAGCAGCGCCGCCGCGGCAAGCGCTCCCGACAGCCCGGTGGCCCGCCGGGCGCGCAGCGCGGCCGCGATCGCGCCGACGAGGAACACGGCGAACAGGAGGAAGCCGACGATCCCCGTCATCGCCAGCAGTCGCAGCTCGAGGCTGTGTGGCCACAGCGGATCCTCAGTGGTCCGGCGGCGCAGGATGTAGTAGTCGGCGAAGTTGTCCTGCCCGATCCCGGCGAGGGGGTGCGCGCGGAACGCATCGAGCGCGACGCGCCAGAAGTCGTAGCGCCCGCTACCGATCGCGGCGAAGTGCGAGCCGCCCGTCGGCGTCGAGGGCTCCTGGTGACTGAAGCCGTTCCACTGCGCCTCGACGAAGCGCAGTGGATGCCCACCGGTCGCGACGACGCCGCCGCCCAGCGCCGCGGCGAGCGCGAGCGCCGTGACGCCGGCCCCGATCAGGCGGCGCACCGCGACGGATGGCTGGCGCGAAAGCAGCGGCGCGAACCACGCGGCGAGCGTCCCGACCACCAGCACGGCCACGCACAGCTCGAGGGAGGTGTGCGCCGCGGTCTGCGCGGCGGCCGTCATCGCCGCGCCGCTGTTGCCGCCCTTGAAGACGCCCAGGAGGCGGTGGACCGGCAGGAGCACGGCAGCGACCGGGAGGATCGCGTGCGCCGCTACGCGCAACCGGTCGCGAACCAGCGCGACGGCGATGACCAGCACGAGCGGGAGCGTGAACAGCCAGCCGCGGCTCTGCCCGAGCATGCACAGCTGCAGGGATGCCGCCGCCCCAGCGAGCAGGAAGCCACGGATCGGCGCCGGGAGCTCCCGGCGGGAGGCGAGGGCGGTCGCGAGCAGGGTGCCGAACATGAACAGCGCGACGGTCGAGTTGAAGTAGCCGGTCGGAGCGGCGAGCCGGCCCTGGATCACGAGCTCGCCGAGTTGGTAGCCCGACGCCAACCGCGCCAGCAGCACGATCGCGATCACGATCACGCCGCCCGCATAAGCGAGCAGCGCGAGCAGCGCTGCCCGCGCCGTCCACGGCAGGATCAGGAACAGCGCGAACACGAGCAGGTAGAGCAGCGCCCGGTTGCTTCCGTCGAGTGCCTGGCCCGGTGTCTGCGCCCACGTCATCGATCCGTAGGACCAGGCGACGTAGGCGCCGAACGCGGCCAGCCCGGCCACGGCCGAGCGGCGCAGCGGCCGCGTCCACGGCTTCACCACCAGCACCGTCACCGCCAGCAGCGACAGCATCGCGAGCGCCCCCCAATACCACGTGTCGGCGTCGAAGCCGCCGTCGTGGACCGACCACAGGAGCATCAACGCGACCGCCAGCAGCGCCGGGATCAACGCCGGTGCGTCCGCTCGCAGACCAGTGAGCAGCCCGTCCCGCGGTCGCTCGCGTTGCCGGGTGGCGACGCCGGCAACCACTGCTCAAACGGGCGTGGCCACCAGCTCGACGATGCTGCGGGCGACGAGCTCGATTGTCTCGAGCTCGAACGAGCTCGCGAGTGGGAGCACCAGCTGGCGGGCTGCGAGATCCTCGGCCCGCGGGCAGGACGGATGCTCGCTGTAGTCCGAAAGCGTCGTGATCGCCGGGTAGTGGGTCGTCTGGATCCCGCGCTCGACGAGCTCTGACACGAGCCGGTCGCGCTCCTGGCGTGACTCCAGCAGGATCGTGAAGCCGAAGTGCGACGAGCGCTCGACCGCTTCCTCGGACCACGGGATCGAGACGCCGGGGACTCCGCCGAGCAGCTCGCGGTAGCGTCGCACGAGCGCGCGGCGCACCTCGATGTCCTCGTGCAGTCGCTCGATCCGGCTCAGTCCCAGCGCGGCGCGGGGCTCGTCGATCCGCAGGTTGAAGCCGACGTCGACGACGTCGTAGCTGTCGGCGTGACCGAGATGGCGATCCCAAGTCTGCGAGGTGAGCGCGTGCGAGCGCAGCAGCCGGGCGCGCGCCGCAAGCTCCTCGTCCGCGGTGACGATCATGCCGCCCTCACCGACGCACAGCTGCTTCTTGGAGAAGAACGAGAAGCACCCGGCCACACCGACCGTGCCGGTCATCCGCCCGTCGGCGGTTCGCGCGGTGATGCTCTGGGCGCAGTCCTCGATCATCTGCAGCCCGCGCTCCCGGCAGAGCCGGTCGAGCGCCTCCAGGTCGCAGGAGTACCCCATCCAGTGCGTCGCCAGCACGGCGCGTGTTCGCGGGCCGGCGCGCCGGGCCGCGTCCTCGGGATCCATGTTGAGGTCCTCGGGACCGCAGGACTCGACCAGCACGGGCGTCGCTCCGCAGTGGCGGACCGCGGCGGCGGCGCCGACGAACGTCAGCGCCGGGACCAGCACCTCGTCGCCGCTCGTGAGCCCGGCGCCGCGCAACGCGAGGTGTAGCGCGGCCGTGCCCGACGAGACCGCCACGGCGTATGGAAGGCCGCAGAGATCCGCCAGCGCCTGCTCGAACGCCTGCGTTCTCGGGCCCATCGTCAACCACCCCTCTTCGAGGCATCGCAGGAACGCGGCGATATCCGCCTCGCTCAGCTCGACCTCGGTCAGCGGCACGGTCCAGCTCATCGCGCGAGCTCCGTCCGCAGCGCCTCGACGACGCGGTCCTGCTGCGCCTCGGTGAGATGGGGGAACAGCGGCAGCGTGATCTGGGTCGCGGCAGCCCGCTCGGTCTGCGGCAGCTCGATGCCCGGGAACCGAGACCGGTATGCGCTGAGGTGGTGGATCGCCGGATAGAACACGCTCGTCTGGATCCCGTGGCGGTCGCGCAGGGCCTGGCGCAGTGGGGCGCGGAGCAAGTCGTCATCGACCATGATGCTCATTACGTAGCACGACGAGCCGCGCACCTGATCGTCGCTGAACGGCACGATCAGCCCAGGGCTCCCGTCGAGCAGCCGGCGGTAGCGATCGGTGATCGCCCGGCGTTGCTCGATCTCCGCCTCGAGCCGCCGCAGGCGCGACAGGAGCAGCGTCGTTCGGGGCTCGTCGATCCGGTAGTTGAACCCGAGCGCCGGCACGTCGTAGCTGCCGGACTCGCCGAGCAGGCGGTCCCACGAGACGATGGTCATCGCGTGCGAGCGGCGCAGCCGCGCGAACTCGGCGATCCCCTCGTCGTCGGTCGCGAGCAGACCGCCCTCACCTGCACACAGCACCTTGTTGGAGAAGAAGCTGAACGTGCCGGCGAGTCCCCAAGTTCCGAGACACCTGCCGGAGACGGTCGCCAGCGGCGCGTGCGCGGCGTCCTCGAGCAGCACGACGCCTCGATCGCGGCAGATCTCGGCCAGGCGCTCGATGTCGGCGGCGTAGCCGCCGAAGTGCATCGCGACGACCGCCTTGGTGCGATCGCCGATCAGCGTCTCGACGTGGTCGGGGTCGATCACGGGCCGGGCGGGGCTGACGATGTCCGCGAACACGGGCGTCCCGCCGGCGTGGATCACGGCCGCGGCGGTCGCCACCATCGTGAACGACGGAACGATCACCTCGTCACCGGGCCCGACTCCGGTCGCCAGGTAGGCGAGGTGCAGCGCGGCGGTGCAGCTCGACACCGCAACGGCGTGGCGCGCGCCGATCGCCTCGGCGAAGGCGAGCTCGAACTCGTACGTGCGCGGGCCCATTGTCAACCACCCTGACCTGAGCGTCTCGGCCACGGCTTCGAGGTCCTCGCGAGTGACCCGGACGTCGAAGACCGGGATCAGCGTGTCACGGGATGTTTCGGTAGTGGACATCGAACGGGTCGTCGAACTGATGATCCTCGAGCGCCCCGAACACCTCTGCGATCCCGTCCGGGACGGTCCGCTCGGTTTCGAACCCGAGGACGTTGCGGATCTTGTCGAAGCTGACCTTGTAGTCGCGCGGGTCCTCGTCGCGATGTACGAATCGCACATCTCCTCTATCGGTCACGCGCCGGATCTCCTCGACGAGGTCGAGCTTGCGGTAGTTCTCCCCGGAGCGACCGACGTTGAACACCTCTCCGGCGGTGCGGTCGGGCGCGGCCAGCGCCGCCTCGATCCCGCGGCCGGCATCGACCACGTGAACATACGGTCGCCAGAACTGCTCGCCGAAGACTTCGAGCCGGCGGCCGGCCCACAGGTCGCGCGTGAACTCGTTGACCGTCAGGTCGAAGCGCATCCTCGGAGCCACCCCGTAAACGGTCGCGAAGCGCAGGCAGGTCGGTGCCATCGACGCGCTCGAGGACTCCAGCAGCGCATGCTCGACCGCGACCTTCTGCTCGGCATACAGGGACACGGGCGCGAGCGTCCCCTGCTCGTCGATCGGCACGTCCGGATCCTCCATCCGGCCGTAGTTGGAGCAGGTGGAGGCCATGATGAAGCGCGGCACCCCGAGCCGCTCGGCGTCGGCGGCGAGCGCCAGACTGCCGTCGACGTTGACGGCTCGCGAGAGCGGCGGATCGCGGGCACAAGCCGGGTCGCCCACGATCGCAGCGAGGTGCACGACCGCGCTCGCACCGTCGAGCGCGCGCTCGCGTGCGGCTGCGTCGCGCACGTCGGCGCGGATCAGCTCGACGCCGGCCCGCTCGAGCGCGTCCGCGACCCGCCGCTGGTCGTGCAGCAGGACATCGAGCGCTCGCACCTCCCAGCCCGAGGCCGCCAGCCGCAGACACAGCGGCGCGCCGATGTAGCCGGCACCACCGGTGACCGCGATCAGGTGATCGCCTGCGCCGGTCACGTCCCGGAGCGGCTATCGGGTACGCGGCCCAGGGGAGCGCGTACCCCGTTGGTGTCGTTGCCGTCGTGCCCGGAGGCGTAGTAGTACATGTGGCGGTTGTCGTTGGTGCCGTTGACAACGAGCCCGGCACCGACGGTCGGATGACGCTGCAGCACGGCAACGACCCGACGGATCTGCTCGCGCGTGGTGAGGTTCGGGCGTGCGACGACGAGCACGCCGTCGATCATCGGATTGTCGAGCAGCACCTGCGCGTCGGCGACAGGCAGCAGCGGCGGGCCGTCCAGCACGACGAAATCGTGGTCGCCGGCCAGCTCCGAGAGGATGTCGGCCATCGCCGGCAGGCGCAGCAGCTCCGCCGAGCTGGGGGTGTGCGGCCCGCTCGGAAGCAGCGACAGCAGCGGCTGGTCGGGGACCGGGAGCAGCAGCTCGTCGAGATCGGCGGAATCGACGAGCGCGTTCATCAGGCCGCGGCCGTCGGAGGGCACGCCGAGGAACACGCCCGCGGCGGGACGGTGCACGTCGGCCTCGACCAGCACCACCCGCTTCTTGGCCGCGGCGAGCGCGAGCGCGAGCCCGGTGGCCACGTGCGTCTTGCCCTCGGCCGGCACGGCGCTGGTGACGAGCACCACCCGAACGTCGCGGCGGAGGGACACGAACCCGAGGCCGCCCCGGAGGATCTGGAAGACGCTCAGCTCGTCGTGCTGCACGCGCGAGGCCGTCAGCCGCCTGCGCTGGGCCGGGATCGAGGCGAGCGTCGGCAGTCCGTAGAGCACCTCGATCTCCTCGGCGGTCTTGACGCGCCGGTCGAACAGGTCGAGCAGGAACGCGATCAGCAGCCCGAGGACGACGCCCACGAGCACCCCCAAGAGCGCCTCGCGTTTGACGGACGCCGAGGACGGGGAACCGGGCACCGATGCTTGCTGGACGAGGTCGAGGCCGCCGTTGGCGACCGCTTCGAGCTCGATCACCTCCTGAAGCGCCGTCTCGAGGTTCGTCCGGCTGGGGCTAGCGGCCGGCAGCGCGTTCAGCTGTGCCTGGATCGAGGCCTGGCTCGCGATGTAATTCGCGCGTGCGGACGTGTTGAGAAAGTTCACGAGCGCAGCCGCGAAGGCGTCGGCGAGCTCGGCAGCCCGCGCGGGGCTGGGGTCGGTCACAGACAGATCGATCAGCGAGTTGCTGCTGTCGGCGGTGGCGCTGACCTCGTCGGCCAAGCCGCCCGCCGATTCGCTGAGATGAAGCTGGGTTCGAACCTGATTGGCGACCGGGCTCGAGGTGGCGAGCGACACATCGGTGCTCTGCAGTTGCGCCACCGTGGCCGAGTCCGTCGCCGGGGTCTGCGTCCCGTTCACGAGCCCGGTCAGGCTCGATGGCTGGACCAGCAGTTCAGCGGTCGCCGTGTACTGCTTGGTCGCCGACGAGGCGAGCAGGTAGGAGACGGCGGCGCAGACGACCACGCAGATGGCAACGATCCACCAGCGCTCGCGCACCACCCGCGCCGCGTGCAGCAGCGGCGAGCGATCGCGGCTGCTCGCCGCCAGAGACGGCTCGTCGGGCGCGGGAGTCATCGACTGGCAAGGTTATCGGCAGGTTCAGGCGGATCCGTGAGACCGAGCAGCAGCTCACCGAAAGCCTCGGCAAAGCGTTCTGGGGCGAACCGGGAAGCGTTGCCGCGGAGCGCTCGCTCGTCGAAGCTGAGCCCCTCGAACCGGACGATCGCGTCGCACAACGCTCCGACGCTGCCCGGCTCGTACAGCACTCCGGTGCGTCCGTCGAAGACCGAATCGCGCACGCCGCCGGCGCCGTAGGCGATCACCGGCGCGCCCGCTGCCTGCGCCTCGACCGGAACCATGCCGAAGTCCTCGAGTCCCGGGAACAGCAGCGCCCGTGCACGCGACATGACCTCCGGCACGTCGGCATCGGGCACCTCGCCAAGGAACTCGACCCGAGGCGACGCGATCGCGCGCAGGCGCTCCAGATCCCGCCCCGAACCGGCCACGACCAGCCGCCGGCCGAGCCGCTCGCAGGCGGCGATCGCAACATCGGCGCGCTTGTACGGAACGAGCCTGCCGAACACCAGATACGCCTCGCTGGGCGCGCGCGGCGCCTCGAGGAGGTTCGCGATCGCGACCGGCGGGTGGATCACGCGGCTGTCGCGATCGTAGGCCTCGCGGATGCGTTCGGCCACGAACGTCGAGTTGGCGACGTATACGTCGGGACCTGAGGAGCGCTTACGGTCGACGCGTCGCAGCCAGGCGGCGAGAGCGGCGGCGACTGGGGCCGGGAGCGGACCGATCGCCTCGCCCGCGAGCAGCGACTCGTCCCACGCGTAGCGCATCGGCGTATGGCAGTAGCAGACGTGTGGCGTGCCCGGACGGACCGTGACGTTCTTAGCGCTGGCGTGGTTGGAGGAGATCACCAGGTCAAAGCCGCTCAGGTCGAAGCGGCGGAACGCGGCGTCCATCAATGGCAGCAGGTAGCGGTAATGCCGGGTCGCGCCCGGCAACCGGTCGAGGATCGAGGCGTGGACGGGACGACCGGTGATCACCGGCGGCCACGGCGCAGGGTCGTACACCGTCGTGAACAACTCCGCGTGTGGCAGCAACGCGAGGATCGCGGTTACGACCTTCTCGGAGCCCCCCGGGATCGTCAGCCACTCGTGGACGACCGCGACCCGCGGGAAGCGCCGCGCCAGCTCGTCAGCGACCGCCACCGCCGCCGTGCCTCGCCCACTCGGGGCCTCGCGCCCGTGCCAGCACGGCGTCGTACACGGCCTCGGTCGCCGCGGCGATTCGGTCCCAGCCGAATTGCTCCTGCGACCACGACCGGGCTCGCGCGCCGCGGCGGCGCAGCTCCGCGTGGCCAGCCGCCGCCGCCTCGGCGAGCGTGTCCGCCAGCGCCGCCGGCGTCGCGTCGGCGCACAGCCAGCCGGTCTCGCCGTCCAGCACCGATTCCAGGAAACCCCCCACCGGATAGGCGATCACCGGCCGAGCGAAGCCGTAGGCGAGGTGCAGCGCGCCGCTCTGGCTGGCCTGGCGATAGGGGAGCGCGAGGACGTCAGCGGCGGCGAAGCAGCGCGCGACCTCGGCGAGCGGCAGGAAGCCCTGGCACACCCTCACGCGTTCCGACAGCCTGGGGTCGCGTAACTGCTCGGCCGCGGCGGCCAGGGCCCCGTGCTCCTCGCCGGCGATCAGCAGGCGCCAGCCGGGCGTCGATGCGAGCGCTTCAAGCAGGTCACCGAGCCCCTTGTCAGGGCGCAGCACGCCGAACAGCAGCACAATCGGGACCTCCTCCGGAAGCCCGAACGCGGCGCGCGCCGCCGCTGGGTCGACATGCGGAGCGCCGTCGGCAATCGCGCCGTAGTGGCCGTGCGGGATCCGCGTCACCACCTGGCGGCCGATCCGGCGCCGGTCCGCCTCGGTGTGGACGATCGTTGCGCATGCGAGTCGCGGTAGCACGCGGGTCGCGTCGAGCGTCCAGCGGCTGCGCTTGAACGTGTTGTGGGCGGTGTAGACGATCCGAGCGCCGGTCACGTCGAGCGCGACCATCGCGAGTACGCCGAGCTCGGTGCGCTCGAACCCCTGCACGTGCACGACCGCGCGGCGGCGGGCGAGGCGGACGAGTCGCGGCAGGGCGGCGAGGAACAGGAGGCCGTTGGCGACGCGGCCGAGTCCGGCACGCCGCACCAGGCGCCCGGCGGGCGAGGTGCTCCGCACGTACGTGAACACGCCGAGGACCTCGACGGCGTCCGGCAGGTGGTAGAGATGGTCGGTCGCTGTTGCGATGCTGACGAGCAGCCCACGCGCGCAGAGCGCCTCGGCCAGCCGGCCGGTGTAGTCGGCGATGCCGCCACGGCCGCCCTGCTCGATGATCATCACTCCGCGCGGTCGAGGCGCGGAGCCCGACGGCGCACGCGCGCTCACCATCGCAAACGTAGCGGATCAACCTGCCGATCGATCAACCTGCCGATAAGTCAGGTGATGGAAGACGTCATTAGCCTGTTGCCGATGCCACGCGGTGTGATCCTTGCCGGCGGCGTCGGCTCGCGCCTGCGCCCCTACACGACGGTCCTCCCGAAGCCGCTGATGCCCGTCGGCGATCGCCCGGTGCTGGAGATCGTGATCAGGCAGCTGGCGCGGGCCGGGTTCGCGCGACTGACGATCGCGACCGGGCACTTGGCCGGGCTGATCGAGGCGTACTTCGCCGACGGCGCCCGCTTCGGTGTCGAGATCGACTACTTCCGCGAGCACGAGCCGCTCGGTACGGTCGGCGCGCTGAGCTCGATCGACGGCCTCGACGAGGACTTCCTGGTCATGAACGGCGACGTGCTGACCGACCTCGACTACAAGGCTCTGCTCGACGATCACCGCCGCGGCGGGCAGATCGCCACGATCGCCGCCAATACCAAGTCGGTCGAGATCTCGCTCGGAGTGCTGCGAACCGAGGACGACGACGACCCGGTTCGGGTCACCGGGTACATCGAGAAGCCGACGTTGACATACGAGGTCTCGATGGGCGTCTACTGCTTCTCGCCCCGCGTCATGGAGTTCATTCCGGCCGGCCAGCGACTCGACTTCCCAGATCTCGTCCTGCGGCTGATCGACGCCGGCGAGGCGGTCCGCGCGTGGCGGTCTTGCGACTACTGGCTCGACATCGGCCGCAGCGAGGATTACGCGCAGGCACAGGAGGACTTCGAGCGCCTCCGCGATCACTTCCTCCCGGACGCCTGAGGTGCTCGCGGCGAAGGCGGACAACCCGATCGGCGGCCGGTCGGTCGTGTGCGTCGGCTTCAACGACTGGGACAACGAGGTCTGGACCAACCAGCACCACCTGATGGCGCGGCTGGCGGCCGCCGGGAGCGAGGTGCTGTTCGTCGAGTCGCTCGGCCTGCGGCGACCGCAGCTCGGCTCCGGTCGCGACCTGCGCCGGATCGCGCGGCGACTGCGCTGGGGTCTGGCCGCACCCCGCCGGCGCGACGGCGTCACCGTTCTGTCGCCGCTGGTCCTGCCGCTGCAGCAACCGGCAGCCGTGCGGCTGCTGAACCGCGGGATCCTGCGCACCCAAGTGGGCGCCGCCGCCCGCTGGTTGCGGCTGCGCCATCCGATCCTGTGGGGGTACGTGCCGCAGGCTGAGACGCTGCTCGGCGTCCTGCGCCCGGAGCTGGTGGTCTACCACTGCGTCGACGACATCGCCGCCCAGGACGGGGTCGACGCAGCCGGCTTCCGAGCCGCCGAGGCGCGTTTCGCGCGGCGGGCGGACCTCGTGATCGCCTCGGCGCCGGTGCTGGTGGAGCGGATGCGGGCGCTGTCGAACAACGTTCTGTACGCGCCGAACGTCGCCGACACCAGGCTGTTCGCGACCGCGCTCGAGGCCGGCGCGGCAGACCCGGCGCTCGCCGCGATCCCGTCGCCGCGGATCGTGTTCGTCGGCGCAATCGCCGCCAAGAAGCTCGACTTCGAGCTGCTCGAGGGGCTCGCGGCCGCGCGGCCGGAGTGGTCGTTCGCGCTCGTCGGTCCAATCGGGCTGGGCGAGCCCGACACCGATGTGTCGCGGCTCCTGGAAGCGCCCAACATCCACCTGCTCGGCGCGCGTACCCAGCAGCAGCTGCCCGCGGTGCTGCGTGGCGCCGACGTGGGGCTGATCCCCTACCGCAACTCGCGGCTGACCGCGAGCATCTTCCCGATGAAGGTGTACGAGTACCTGGCCGCCGGGCTGCCGATCGTCGCGACGGGCCTGCCGGCGCTCGCAGGCGTCGACGGAGTCGAGCTGGTGCAAGGGCGGGACGAGACGCTTGCCGCCATCGAGCGGGCGCTGGAGGCGGGCGCGGAGCCGCGGCGCCGCGCCCGCAGCGCGGACGCCCTCGGCCACTCATACGAGGCTCGCCTAGCGGAGATCGGCGCGGCGCTGCTGCGATGAGCTATCTGGTCGTCTCCACTGTGACGCCGAGGCTGAGCAGCGGCACCGGCCTGCGGACCTACGGGGTCGTCGCGGCGCTCGCCTGCCACGCCCCGGTCGAGCTCGCCTACATCGAATTCGACGGCAACGCTCCGAGCGCGGAGTTTGCGCGACTGGAGCAGCTGACGCTGCGGGCGATGAGGGCGTCACGAGGGCCGGCGCGGGCGCTCGCCTTCGCCCGCGCCCGCGCCACTGGGATTCCGGACATCCTCGCTCGCGGCGTCTCGCCCGAGCTCCTCAGCGCAGCGGCGGACGCCGCTCCGGAGGTGCGCGTGATCGCCGACGGACCGGTCGCCGCGGCGGCGCTGCTGCGGCAGGCGCGCCGTCGCCCGACCGCTTACCTGGCCCACAACCTCGAGTCGAGCGGGTTTCGACCGCCCGCCATGCAGGCCGCGTACGAGCGCTTCGAGCGTGATGTGCTGGTGACCTTCGTAGAGACCTGGATGGCCACCCGTGCGGACGCGGAGGGCGCCCGGCGACTGGTGGGCGCGCCGATCTCGACGCGGTACGTGCCGAACGTGATCGACGTCGGTGCGATCACTCCGGTCGCCCCGGCGCCGAATCCGACGCTGCTGCTCGTCGCGGACTACACCTACGAACCGAACCGCGACGCGTTCGAGTTCCTCTGCGACGAGGTGCTGCCGGCAGTGTGGCGGCTGCGGCCCGAGGCCGAGCTGGTCGCGGTCGGTCGCGGCCTGGAACCGGCGCCGCGCGACCACCGGATTCACACCCCGGGGTTCGTCGCCGACCTGCGGCCCGTCTACGCGGCCGCTGCGGTGGCGCTCGTGCCGCTGCTTCGCGGGGGAGGTTCGCCGCTCAAGTTCATCGAGGCTCTGAGCTACGGCCTGCCGGTCGTCGCGACCGCACACGCGGCCAGCCGGCTCGAATACGCCGTGCAAGGTCGCGACCACCTGGTCGCCCGCAGCCCGGAGGAGTTCGCCGCGGCTGTAGAGTCGCTGCTGGCCGATCGCGCGCGGGCGGCTGCTCTCGGCGCCGCCGGGCGCGAGCTGGTCGTGGCGCACTACTCGGTGCAGTACCTCGCGACCGTGCTCGCCGAGACAGGCTCAGGGTGGGACAGTTGAAGATCGTTAGCGTGATGACAACGCATTCCGCGGGCGGCGCCGAGTTTGCGGCGATCGAGATGCTCGACGCGCTCGCCGAGCGCGGTCACCAGACCGTGATGTTGAGCGACATGCCCGGGATCGGACGCGACAGCCGGGTACCGGTGATCCCGCTCGAGATCGGGCCGAAGCTCGCGGCCGACACCTGGGGGCGGCTGCTGGTCACCTCGCCGGCGCTGATCGCGCGGCTCTGGCGGGCGCTCGCCGCGCAGCTGCCGTTCGACGTGCTGCTGGTCCACTACAAGAAGGAGCAGCTGCTGACCGCGTGGTTGCCGGCGCGGCTGCGGCGCAAGCTCGTGTGGGCCGAGTGGGGTCCGATCCCGTTCCAGTTGCGGCGCGGGTTCCCGCGCCGCGCGTACCTCGCCGCCAGCCGGCGTGCCGAGCTCGTGATGGCCGTGTCGGCCGGAACCAAGCGATCGGTCGAGGCGGTCGGCGTCAGGGCCGACCACGTCGTCGTCGTCCCGAACGTCGTCGACGTCGAGGGGATCAGGTTCAGCCCCGGCGGCCGGATCGCCGTCCGGGAGCGCCTCGGGATCCCGCCCGAGGCGTTCGTCGTCGGCTGCCTCTCGCGATTCCACCCGAAGAAGCGCAACGACGTCGTGGTCGACGCCGTGCTGGCATTGCGGGACCCGCGCACGCACCTGCTGCTCGCGGGCAGCGGTGAGACCGAGCAGCAGCTGCGGGCCCAGGCCAGCCCGCTCGCCGATCGCGCCCACTTCGTTCCGACGCCGACCGGCGACGTCGCCGACGTGCTGAGCGCGTTCGACGTCAGCGTGTTCTGCCCCTCGCCGACCGAGGGAGCGCCGCGGGCGACGATCCTCGGAATGCTGGCGAGCCGGCCGTGCCTGTCGACCGGTGCCGAGGGGGTGGCCGACATGATCTCGCCGGAGTTCGGGGCGATCCTCGAGTCCGAGAACGACCCTGGTGCGCTGGCAGACCTGCTGCGGCGCTACCTCGACGACCCTGAGCTAGGCCCGCGCCAAGGAGCGGCGGCGCGGGCGTGGGCCGAGCAGCGCTACGCGCGGCCGGTCGTATGCGGACAGATCGAGCGGCTGCTCGCGCCGTGAGCTCGATCGTCGGCAAGCTGCGGCCGGAGAAGGTGCGGGGAGCGATCCGCCGCAGGATGTTCGAGCGGTCGCTTGCCGGCCTCCCGCTCGAGCCCGCGACGGCGCTCGTCGAGCTGGGGAGCCGCTACGGCGGCTGGCAGATCCCAGATGGCGTACTCGATCCAAAGCCGATCTGCTACTGCGTCGGCTCGGGCGACGACATCAGCTTCGACCTCGACCTGATCAAGCGCTACGACGCGAACGTCCGGGCCGTCGATCCGGTCGAGGAATACGAGCCGCGGGTGCTCGAGGCCGCGGCCGGCGACCCGCGGTTCACCTACCGCCGAGCCGCGCTGGCGCTGGCCGACGGTCCGATCAGGATGCAGACCCACCACGAGTCGGCCAGCGCGTCGCTGTCTGCCGCGGGCCTCTACGACACCGCCGATTGGCACCCGGTCGATGGGCTGACGCTCGCCAGCCTGATGCGCGAGTTCGGCGACGAGCGCATCGATCTGCTCAAGATCGACATCGAGGGGCTCGAGTACGAGCTGATTCCGAGTATCGACCTGCGTGCGCTCGGCGTGGTCGTGTTCGCGTTTCAACTGCACCACACGGGCACCCCGCGGCAGGCGCGCGAGGTGATCGAGCTGGTCAGGGCCCAGGGCTACAAGCTGGTGGCGCAGCGGCCGGTCGTGAAGCTCGGGTTCTGCCGTGCCGATCGGGCGGGCGGGCGACCGTCACCGCGGTGAAGCGGCGCGTGCGATTCGCGGGGCGCCAGACGCTGTGATTGCGCTGAAGCTCTGGCGGTTGAGCATCTGGTGCCACCGGCACGGCTGGACGCTCGCGGCGCGCTTCTTCAAGACCCTCAACTTCCTCGCGTTCGGCGCGATCCTCGAGCCCGAGGCAGAGCTCCAGGGTCACGTCAACCTGTCGCACCGCGGGCTCGGCGTGGTCGTCCACGGCTCGACCGTGGTCGGCGACTGGGTCCAGATCTGGCAGTACGCGACGATCGCCACCAACGACGACAAGCAGACTCCGGGCATCGGCGTGCGGCTCGGTCGCGGGGTCGTGGTCGGCGCGCACGCGATCATCATGTGCCCGACGGGTCGGACACTGACGATCGGCGAGGAGTCCGTGATCGGCGCCGGCGCGATCGTCGTCGACGACGTGCCGCCATGGTCGATCGTGCTCCCCGAGCCGAGCCGGGTGGTCGGCCGGCGAACCCCTGAAGGTCAGCTCGAGCGCGCTGAGCCCGAGCGCGCCGGGGCGGAGCGCCCCGGCACCGACAGCGCCTCGGACAGCGCCGCGCAGAACGCGTCGTAATTCCACACCCGCTCGGCGAACCGGCGACCGGCGTCGCCAAGCTGGCGGCGCAGGGCGGCGTCGCCGGCCAGCCGCTCGAGCTGCCGCGCCCACCCGTCGACGTCACCGGGCTCGAGCCAGTGACCGCAGCCGACCTCCTCCAGGTCGAACGGGAAGTACGGCGTGCGAGTCGCGAGGATCGGCTTGCCGAGCGCCAGCGCGTCGGCCGCCTCGGTCAGGCCGGTCAGGCGGTTCGGGTCGCCGATCGGGATTGCGACGATCGCGGCGCGGGCGATGTCGGGGATCGCGGCGGCGGCCAGGAAGCCGCCCGGAGAGTCGGGGTCGGCGCCCTCGTCACCCGGTTTCCGGACCTCGATCCGCGCCCCCAGGGCGCCCGGAAGCTGGCCCTCGAGGTCGTATACGAGCGCCGGCACGTCGACGCGTGCGAGCGCCGCCGCCAGCGTGCGCAGGTCGCGGTTCGATTTTCCGGCGCTGACCACGCCGGCGTGCTCGCCCGAGCTGCGGTACAGCGGCGAGTCGAGCGCCGGTCCCCAAGGCGCGTCGAGCAGCGCCGGGCGCCGTCGAGGCAGCTCGCGCGCGAGCATCGCCCGCACAGCCGGGCTGAGGCACAGCAGCGCGTCCTGGCGCGCGGCGGCCGCCAGTCTGACGCGGTTGCGGATCGGGTGGTGGACGACCGACACGAGCCTGGCGCGCGGCAGCAGCGGGCGCACGAGCGCGATCCCGGCGAGCCCGGTGCCATCGGCGCAGTAGACGGCGTCGGCGCCCCGCAGCATCCGCCCGGCCGCGAACGCCTCCTGGTCGAGGTGGCCGGCGGCGCCACGGAGCAGGCCGCTCAGCCGATCAAGGGGATGATGCTCCTGCGGTTCGTGAAACGGCGCCAGCTCGACGATGTGTCCGGCCGCGGCGAGCGCATCGATGCCCCAGGCGTGCTGGCGCGGAATCGCGCCGGCGCGAGCGAGCGCCCACATCTTCGCCAGCGGATAGTTGTTGAGCGCGCAGATGGTCGCCACGAGGCGGCGATTCTATGATCGATCAGCCGCGCCGCAGGTCGGGTCCTCGGGGCCGCATCGGCCTCTGGCATGCTGGCGGCATGAGGGCCCCGACGGTCGCCGTCTCGCGCCGGCGCTTGACCCTGGCCACCGGCGCGCAGATCGGCGGCCGCGTGCTGGGCGCATTGCTCGGCATCCTCGTGGCGGCCACGCTCGCGCGCACGCTGACCCGGGCGCAGTTCGGCGAGCTGTCGCTTGGCCTGACGATTCTCGCGCTCGCCGGCAGCCTCAACGACCTGGGGATGTCGCAGATCGCGGTGCGCGAAATGGCGCGCCGACCGGAGGACCGGGCGCGGATCGCGGGGGCCCTGTGGCTGGCGATGCTGGTGATGGGAACCGTGACGGCAATTCTCGGCGGGGCGGTGGGATTTGCGCTGATGCCGGGCTATCAGGCCCGGCTGATGACGGTGCTGCTGATGGCGACGATGCCGGTCGGGTCGATCGGGGCGCTGCTGACGGCGGCGCAGGCGCGGCTGCGGCCGGAGCTCGTGATCATTCCGATGCTGGTTCAGAACGTGATCTGGCTCGCGGTGGTCATCGGCCTCGGCGCCGCTCACGCGGGTCTTGGGCTGTACGGCGCGGGCGCGCTGCTGGCGGGCGTCGTGCAAGCACTCGTGATTGCGGGGCTGCCGGCCGGGGTGACGGCGGTCAGCTTCGTGGGGATTCGCGGGCTGCTGCGCGAGTTGCTCCGCCTCGCCTGGCCGATCGGCCTGGCGGGCATGTTCGTGACGGCCTACTACCGGATCGATGGGGTGATCCTGTTCGACTACCGTGGCGCGACCGTGTCCGCCTACTACAGTGCCGCCTACCGGTTCCTCGACGTCCTCCAGATCCTGCCGATGACCGTCAGCGGCGTGCTGCTGCCGCTGCTCGCCAGGGTCGAGCACGAGGAGGCTCCCGGGCAGCAGGTCCAGCCGCTGTTCGCGCGGAGCGTCGCGCTGCTGCTCGCGCTCGCGCTGCCGGTCGCGGTCTGCGGCGCGATCCTCGCGCCGGGGCTCGTGCGGCTGATCTACGGGTCGCATTACCACCACTCGGTCCACCTGCTGCAGATCCTCCTGCCGGCGTTCATACCGATCTGCCTCGGCTACCTGCTGACGAGCCAGCTGATCCTGCAGGGAATGCTGCGGCCGTACATCGTGATCACGTTCGCCGGCGCGGCCGTCAACGTGATCGCGAACCTGATCGCGATCCCGCGGATCGGGGCGCCGGCGGCGGCCTGGACGACGCTCGCGACCGAGGCCGGCGTGATGACCGCGATCGCCGTTGTCGTCAGGCGCCGGCTCGGCCTCGCACTGCCATTCGCACGGGTGGCGCGCATCGCGATCGCGGTCGCGGTTGCCGCGGCGCTCGTGTGGACGGTTCGGAACGAGCCGGTCGTGGTTGGGCTGGCCGTCGGCATCGTGGCCTACCCGCCGCTGCTGTTCGGGACGCGCGGCATCACGATCGCGGAGGTCCGGGGGCTCCTCAGCCGGCGCGCGGCGGCGAGCGCATGAGCGACGAGACCGCTGCGGCAGTGGCACCGGACAGCCGTGTGGATCGCGTGTCGGTGGTGCTGCCGACGTTCAACCGGCTGCCGGCACTGATCCGCAACCTCCCGTCGCTGCTCGCGCTCCGCGGCGTCGACGAGATCGTCGTCGTCGTCGACGGGTCGACCGACGGCACCGCCGATTGGCTGCGCTCGCTCGGCTGCGATCGGATCACGATCATCGAGCAGCCGCAGCGGGGATCGCCCGCCGCGCGCAACCGCGGGATCGACGAGGTCCGCGGCGGCTGGGTGCTGATGACCGAGGACGACTGCCACCTGCCACCCGAGTTCGCGGTCGTCCTGCTGGAGGTCGCGCGGGAGCGCAGTGCCGATGTCGTCAGCGCTCCGTGGCTGGTCCTCACGAGCCTCGAGCAGGCGGATGCCGCGATGGCGGCCGGGCGGCGCGCGGCGATTGCCCGGATCGGGCTCGCCACGCACCCCGGCGTGTTTCCGCTGGCGGACCTCGAGACGCCCTTCCTGAACGGGATCATCCTGGCGAGGCGCGAGGTGTTCGACAAGGTCCGCTACGACGAGCGGCTGCGTGGCAACGCCTGGCGCGAGGAGACCAGCCTGTTCCTGACCGCCGTCGATGCGGGCTTCCGGTGCGTGCTCACCCCCCGCACGGCTTCCTTTCAGCTCGATCAGTGGGAGGGTGGGCAGCGGCGCGGTCGGATCGCGTATGAAACGTGGGCGATCCGGAACAACTGGCGGTTCCTGTGGCGCCACCGGCGGATCCTGCGGCGGCTCGGAGCGATCCGCGATCCGATCAGCGCGCAGGCCGGCTTCATCGCGCGTCGCACCCGCGCGACCGTGGCGGGGACGCTAGGCGCGCGGCTGCGGGGGCTGGGCGCCGCCCGCTGGGACCGGGTGCAGCGACGCTGACGAGGTGCCAGCACGTCCGAGCCTCGCGCCGACGAGCCCGGCGGCGACGCCGAGGATCGCCGGCCAGCGCTCGGTCTGCGTCAGGAACGGCGCGGTCAGCATCGCCACCGGCGCGATCAGCAGGAGCATCGCGGCCCAGCGGTCGAGCAGATCGGTGTCCGTGCGCCTGAGGACCCGCACGGCCTGGGCGACGAGCACGACCTGGAGTGCCACGACGAGCACCGCTCCGATCAGCCCGAAGCGCAGCCACGACTCGAGGATCTGGTTGTGGACGTAGAGCTGGCCGCCGCCCTCGTTGACCAGCCCCAGCAACTGCCCGTGCGGCCCGATGCCCGTGAGCGGCGAGGACTCGACGGCGTGCCACCCGATCGAGATGTCGCTGAGATGGCCGTGAACGCTCGCGTCCGCCGCGGTGCCCTGCGTCGCCTCCCAGATCGCCGAGAGCTGGTCGCCGATCTGCGACCCGAGCGACGGCACGAGCACGACAGCCGCCAGCACCGCGACCGCCGCCGCGCCCAGCAGGCGTGCGACGATTCGCCCGCGCTGGGGCGAGACGAGCAGCGCGACCGCCAGTGCGACGACGATCGCCGCCCAGACGTTGCGGCGCGCGGCGAGCACGACGATCACCAGCCCGGCCCCGACGATCACCCACGCCAGCCGTCCCCGCCGGGCGCGCTCGAGCGTCAGGCCGGCGAGCGCGGCGGCGCCTGCGATCGCGCCCATCGCCGAGTCGTAGAAGATCACACTGGTCCCGGTACCGCTCTGGCCCTGGCCGCTCGCGTACAGGTACAGCCCGACGAGCGCCATCGCCGACAGGATCGCGGCCAGCGCGGGCGCCGCGTAGGTCCGCCAGCCGAAGTTGCCCGTCGCCCGGCACCCGACGAGGAACCCGAGCCCGAACAGGACCGCGAACAGCGCGTTCTGGTTGATGGCGGAGCTGAGCGCCGAGCCGTCCACCCACATGAACACCGTGATGTAGACGCCAAACACGAGCGCGATCAGGAGGGCGCCTGGCAACGGCCGCACCGGTTTCGTCGCGATCAGCGTCCAGGCCGCGGTGGCGGCCAAGATCAGCGTCAGGATGCTGGTGCGGGAGACGGTGTCGAAGAACACCTGGTGACCGAGGAACAGCAGCCCGCTCGCCCCCGGGCCACCGAACCCCTGTGCGGGATCGAGCTCCTGGCAGACGATCAGCAGGCCGATCAGGGTCAGCGCCGGCCAGCGCCAGACGGCCGCGGCCCCGGCGAGGAGCAGTGCGATCGTCACGGGCGTGCGGCCCCCGCCGTGCGCGATCGCGCCGGCGGCGACCGCGCTGACGGCGACCGCCAGCGCCGCCTGCGCGAGCGGGAGCTCGATCAGCGTCTGCAGGCGCCTGCCATGCAGCCTCACCGCTCCCGCACCTCCCGGATCAGCTCGAGCCACTGGCGCCCGAACGCCTCGAGGCTGTTCTCATGCACGACGTATGTGCGCGCCTTCGAGATCAGCTCCGGGTCGGGCTCGAGCTCGGACAGCGCGCCCGCCAACTGGTCGACGTCGGGGTCGATGATCCACCGCCGGTAGCCCGGAAGGCGCGACAGCAGGTCGCACATCCAGCCGACGGCCGTGGTGATCAGCGGCACCGCGGACGCGAGCGCTTCGAGCACGACGAAGCTGCACGCCTCGTAGCGACTTGGGAGCACGACGCAGTCGGCTGCCCGGTAGGCATCGGCCAACGGTCCGGGCGCGAGCACCCCGAGCGAGGTCGCGCCGTCCGGCGCTCCGGAGCCGGCGACGAGCAGGCGGAAGCCCGCGCGACGGCACGCCTCGGGAACGAGGTCGGCGCCCTTGCGATGCTCGAACCGGCCGACGAACAGCGCGTACCGGTCGGCGGCGTCGAGCCCAAGCCGTTGGCGTGCGAGCGCGCGGTCGCCGGGCGAGAACAGCTCGGTGTCGACGCCGTTGGCGATCACCGCGTCGACCCGCTGGCGGTAGTAGCGATGCAGCTCGGACGCGGTCGTGCCGGACACCGCGACGACGGTCGCACCCCTCCCGCAGAGCGCCTCGGGGACGGAGCCGGCAATCGCTTCGCGGAGGCGGTAGCGACGGCTGCCGGTGACGCCGGCGGCGACGTGGCGGACCATCGTCCCGTGGAACACGTGGATCCGAGGGGCGCTGGTCGGCCCGCCCAAGAACCCGTTGCTGATCACCAGGTCCGCGCTGCGCCGACGGGCCGCGCGGGTGGCCGACACAGCCTGAATCGAGGGTCCGGCCGCCGCTCGGGCGAGCGCCGCGGGAACGCGCAGCGTCGGGCCGACGAGCTCGGTGCTCCAGCCGTCTCGCTCGAGCACGCCCGCGAGCGTGTGGCAGAAGCGCTCGACGCCGCCGGCGTTGGACGAGGGGTCGGGCGAGATCAGGACGGCCCGCATGTCGGCACCGTAGCGGTAGACGCGGGCGCGGCTGCGGACCCGCGCCCGCCCGCGCTCAGCGCCCCGTATCGCCGGCTTGCAGCTTGAAGACCTGGAGCGCCGGCTTGGGCTTGCCGTTGGCATACACGAGTCCGTAGCCGCCCTGCACCGAGTCGGACGGGAAGCCGTCCTCGTACCGGTAGACGAACACCGCCTGGACCCACGACTGCCAGTGGCCGCGCACGTCGTTGAACAGGATCCCGAGGTTGCGCGCCTGCTTGGCGGGGGTGGTGCAGTCGATCACGTGCTGGGTGCACGTCGACCAGCCCGATTCCATGATCCAGAACGGCTTCCGGGCCGCCCCGTGGCGGACGAACTGCTGCCGCAGGTTGACGATCCGGCGGATCCGTCCGAAGTTCGGGTAGGGCTCGCCGTACCTGATCGGGCTCAGTTGGGTGACTTCGCTGCCGAAATCGTGCATCGAGACGCCGTTGAAGTAGCGATTGAGGCTCGGCACCGCCTTGTAGAGCGCGTCGACCCACCAGACCCAGTAGCCGTGCGTGAGCGTCGACTCCATCTCGGCCTCCAGGAGCAGCTCTGCGCTGGGATCGACGCGGTGGCCACGGATTCCAGCCGACCGCACCATGTCGGCGTACACGGCCGGGTCGTAATGGCCGCCGTTGCCGCTGGCGAAGTAGGGCTCGTTCCACAGCTCAACCGCGGTCACGGCCGAGCCGCGCAGGGTCGGATGCCTGGCCCAGAAGGTGCCGCCCTTGCCGTAGCGATGCAGGATCGCCGCGACGAACTCGCCGAACGAGCTCGGGTGGGTGGGGAGCGCCGTGGGCGACGGCGCCGCCCAGCGCGGCGACCCGACCAGCTCCGGGACGACGTGCAGGTGCAGTCGCGCGATCGCGAGCATGTAGTGGTCGTAGTAGGAGAAATTGAAGTGGCCCGGGCGCGGCTCGATCTTGTTCCACCAGAACTGGTCACGGAACCACTGCGCGTTCGTCGTCATCAGGCTCTTGAGCTGGGGCTCGGTGCTGCGGCCGCCGTAACCGGCGGCGCCGCTCGCCAGCCCGACGATCAGGCCGCCGGAAACCGCTGCACGCGCCTCCGGCGATCCGGTCCGCGGTTGCGCCTGCGCTTGGGGCCGCGCGTGTGCCTGCGATTGGGCAAGCACCGCCAGGCCACACGCGACGAGCGTGCACGCCAGCAGGACGGGGAGGAGTCGGAAGCGAGAACTCATCACTCGAGCGAATCGGCAGCGCGCGGCAACGACTTGAGAGCTGGCCGGCCCCGGAGCTCTCGATCGCATGCCGCACCGACGCCAGTACGGGTCGGAGTGGCCAACATACCACAGGGCACCGGCGGAACCTTGAAGCGGTCCTCCATTTTTTGGTCCCTACCAACCGGCCTGGGTCTGCTCCTGCTGGAAGGCGGCGAGTGCGGGCTTGGCCGATCCGTCGAGGTCCACCAGGCCGTACCCGTCCTGAATGCCGGTGGGGTCATCAGCGCCGTCCTGATAGTTGTAGACGAACACCGCCTGGACGAAGCTGCTCCAGCTGGTGTTCACGTCCTGGAACAAAGTCTGGTAGTTGCTCGCCTGCTGGCCATCGCTCACGCAGTCGCTGTCGCCCGTGCAGGTCGACCAGCCCGACTCCGTGATCCAGAACGGCTTGTCGCCGGCGCCGTGGCTGATGAACTGCTGGCGCAGGTCCTCGATTCGCAGCACGTTGCCGTAGTTCGGATACGGCTGACCCGAGACGATCGGCTGCAGGCCGGTGAGCTGGTCGCCGTAGTCGTGCATCGCGACGCCGTCGAAGTACTTGTTGAGCTCGGGCACCGCCCGGTAGAGCGCGTCTACCCACCACTGCCAGTCGCCCGAGGCGTCGATCGCGCTCTGCATCTCGGCGCCCATCAGCACCGTGACGGTGGGATCGACGGCCTTGGCCGCGATGTACGAGGCCTTCACGACGTTCGCGTAGGCGGCTGGGTCGTAGTCGCTGCCCGTGTTGAAGTACGGCTCGTTGTAGAGCTCGATGACCTGGATCGGCGGCGCCCCGTCGAGCGCCGGATTGGCGGCCCAGAACGAGCCGCCGGCGCCGTAGCGAGCCAGGAAGGCCGCGACGAACTGCGCGTAGGTGGACGGGTCGCTCGGGATCGTCGAGGAGTCGGCGCCGGCCCACGAGGGGGTGTCATCGAGCGTCGCGAGAATGTGGATCCCCTGCGCCGCCGCGTACTGCATGTAGTGGTCGTAGTACGAGAAGTCGAACACCCCCGGCTGCGGCTCGATCGTTGCCCAGTCGAACTCCTCGCGCATCCACTGCGCCCCGGTCTGGGAGGTGACCTGCTGCATGCGCGGCTGTGTGCTCGCGTCGCCCCAGCCATCGACGTCCGCGTTGAGGCCGACGATCAGGCGGCCCAGGACCGGAGAGCCGGAGCCGCTGCCGGACTTGCGCGGCAGCTTGTGCGGCACCACACTCGCGATCCGCGCCGCGGTGTCGATCGCGCAGCGTGCTCCGACGCGGTTTGCTTGGCGGTGGCCGGCGGCGGCCAGCTTGCAGCGTGTGGTGCTGCGGCGGTGTGGCGAGGTTTTGGCGGACGCCGCCTGGGCGCCAAGCAGGAGGACGGCGAAGACGGTAAATGTGGAGCCGAGACGGACGAGGGAGCGCGAGGTCATGCTCTTTTCGTCGGCCGGTCCAGTGGGGAGCGTCCAGGCGAGGACGGATATTTGGACGCATGAGGCCGCGAGCCGCGGACGAACGTCCTAGTACGCGCGAACGAGCATCGACCGAGCGGCCAGGTCCGGCGCTCATGTCGCCGAAGACCTTAAGACCGCTTCCGGCGGTGCGCTTTCCAGCTGTCGCGGAACCGCAAGACCTCCGCGACGGTCATCAGGATGATCCGCAGGTCGAGCCACACGGACCAGTTCTGGATGTAGAAGTTGTCCCACTCGACCCGTTCGGCGATCGACGTCTGGCCGCGCAGGCCTCGCACCTGTGCAAGGCCGGTGATCCCCGACTTCACGCGGTGCCGGCGCTGGTAGCGGTCCACCTCGACGGCGAACCGCTCGACGTACTCCGGCCGCTCAGGCCGGGGACCGACCAGGCTCATCTCGCCGCGCACGACGTTGATCAGCTGCGGCAGCTCGTCGAGCGAGGTATTGCGGAGTAGGCGCCCGAAGCTCGTACGACGGTCGATCCCCTCCACGCCGCCCGGCGCAAGGCCATCCGCGAGGGCGAACTCGCCGTCGTCGCCCGGCGGCTCCCCCGGCGGCTCCTGGTGCATCGTGCGGAACTTCAGCACCATGAACTCGCGCCCGTCGCGGCCGACGCGGAGCTGGCGGAACAGCACCGGCCCCCGCGAGGTGAGCCGAACGAGCAGTGCGACCAGCGCCAGCATCGGGCCAAAGAGCAGGAGCGCGAGCGCCGCCAGCAGCCGGTCGATCGCGTGCTTGATCGCAAACTCCCAGCCGGACGGGTCAGTCGGCCTGAGCGCCAGCACCGGAAGGTTCCCGACGTGGTCGAGCGTGGCGCGCTCGTTCACCAGCTCGTACAGGCGCGGGACCAGGAGGATCGAGATGCCGAGCCGGCGGCAGCGTTCGATCCCATCGACGATCAGATGGTCGGGCGCGGACGAGAACGCGACGACGATCTGCCGGGCGCCGGTCGAGAGCGCGGCGTCGACGAGGTCGCGCGCGCCGCCCAGCACCGGAACGCCAGACGGCTCGAGCCGCCCGGACCGAGGCAGCGGATCAGCGTCGATCAACCCGACCGGACGCAGGCCGTAAGCCGGCTCGCTGAGCAGGCGGGCTGCCAGCTGCTGACCGATCACGCCGGCGCCGACGATCAGCGTCGGACTGGCGAAGCCCGGGAGCGACAGCGCGTGACGACGGACCAACCTCAGCACCATCCGCGCGGCGCCCAGATACACAAGGCTGTAAACCCACAGCCGCAGCGTCAGCGCGAGCGGGTGCGCCGCGCCGAGCGCCGAGTCCGCCGCGACCGTCAGCATCGCTGCCAGCGAGGTGAC
>Ga0302181_10000496_pt1 | contig 32196 bp, 28 predicted proteins | sample I_Palsa_E3_3_FD_198786 | JGI IMG/M metagenome (GOLD analysis project Ga0302181, IMG submission 198786) | Peat permafrost microbial communities from Stordalen Mire near Abisko, Sweden - I_Palsa_E3_3 | ecosystem: Environmental > Terrestrial > Soil > Palsa > Peat permafrost | place: Sweden...
GACAAGTCCACCGAGGCCGAGGCGCACCATCTGCTGGCGCCGGCCGCCGTGTGCGGCCAGCAGATAGGACACCGCCAACGCCGGCAGCACCAGCCATGCCTCGATCATCTTGGCCTGGAACGCGAAGCCGACCAGCACCCCCGCCCAGATCAGGCTCCGCAGGCGTCCGGTGATGGTTGCTCTGACGGTCGCGTCGGCCGCGAGCAGCAGGAGCAGGATCATCAAGGTGTCGGGCACGTTGCCCCGGTTGAGCGCCACCGTCGCCGGGCTCAGCACGAACACAACCGCGGTGAGGATGCCGGCCGCTGGCCCCGCGAGCCGCCGCACGACGCGGTACAGAACCAGGACGCTGGCCATCCCCTCCACCACCTGCGGCGCGACGAGCGCCCAGGCGTGAACGCCGAACACGCGGACTGACAGCGCCTGCACCCAGAACGCGCCTGGGAGCTTGTCAAGCGTGATCGTCCCGGCCGGGTCGAAGGACGCGAAGAAGAAGTCGTGCCAGCTCATCGACATGCTGCGCACCCCGGCCGCGTAGTAGATCTCGAGATTGCCGGTGGCATTCCACGCGTAGGCGAACCCCGCCGCGGCGGTCAAGGCGAACAGCGCTGGCCTCGCCCAGACAGGCTGGCCGGCACGTCTGCGCCACCCAGCCAACGAGGTCAACCCACCGCTGGGCGGACGGCTGGATCGCTGCTCCGCGACGCGCTCAGTCGGCTGCGTGCTCACGGATCTCCCGGAACGCCGCCAGGCCAGCTCGCAGTCCGCGCAGCTCGTCAGCCGTGACCAGCTGCGCGAGCGCGGCGTCGATCGCGTCGATCGCTGTCCGGATCGCGATGGCTGCGGTGCTTCCGCGGTCGGTCAGCCGGACCTCCATTCGTCGCCGGTCCTGGGGGTCGGTGCGACGTTCCACGTAGTCCCTGAGCACGAGCGTGTCGATCAGCTGGCTGGCTGCTTGCTTGCTCAGTCCAAGTGAGGCGATGACATCGGACTGTGGGCTGAACTTCGGCTCCGATGTGCTCTGATCCAGGCCGGTGAGGACAAATGCGCCGTTCCGAGGAATGTCGTCGTACCCCGCGGCGGTGAGCTCCCGTACGACCGCGTCGCGATAGACGTCGCGCGCCTCGCGCATCAGCGACGGCACGGGGACGTCCTCATACCAAGCACGGTCGCTCATCTGACGCGACACGGGTTAGCGCCCCTCTTGCGGCGGCGATCAGCGACCCTAACTTGCCGAGCCCCCCTCAATTTTAGGGGGGTTGTACACCCAGGGTCGTTACAGGTACCTGGGCGTACGACCCCCCATTTTGGGCCGGGGGTTCGGCAACTTTTGGTCACTCGGATCAGATTCCACACGCATCACGGCTGTCGGCTATCGAACGCGTCGGCATGTCGACACAATAGATCAGCCAGCCTGGACTGTCAAGCACCAGGACAGTCCGCATTTGGTAACAAACGTTCCGTGAGGGTTGCCCGAGAGCTGACCGTATCGTCACACTCCTGCCCATGAGCTCTCTACCAGACGAACTTCGACGGTTGATCGAATCCGGGCCAATGGCCCATCTCAGCACGATCAACCCCGACGGCAGCCCGCAGGTGACGGTCATCTGGATCGGCTTGGACGGCGATCAGGTGGTCAGCGGACACATGAGGCACCACACGAAGCTCCGCAACATCGAGCGCGACCCGCGGGTCGTGCTCTCGTTCTGCGGCCCCCGCGACCACAAGGCGTTCCTGAACCCCTACGTGGTGCTGCGCGCCGAGGCAACGGTCGAGCCCAGCGACGGCGTCTGGGATCTGCTGAACCGCCTTGCCAAGGTCTACCTGACGCCCGACTCCGAGTTCCCGGGCCCAAAGGGACCGGGCTACATCGCCCGCTATACCGTCGAGCGCATCAGCGGCGTTGGTCCCTGGGTCGCCTAGAACGGTGCGCTAGCACCTGAGCCACGAGCGCCGCTCATACCGATATCACCCGTCGCGTTTGCCGCGCGCTCGGGCCAGAGCGCCCAGCTCGCGGCGAAGCATGATCGACGGCCCGCCGATCAGCTCCCACGAGCGTGCGATCCCGATCAGGAAGCACACGATCACCAACACCGCGATCGTGGTCACCGGCCCATCACCCCGCGCGTCCGCAAGCTCCGACAGCCCGGCGACGAGTTGGACACCGAACGCGGCCGCCAGACCAACCAGGAACACCGCGTCCCGCAGCTCGCCCGGCTGCTCGCCTCTCACGCGCAACAGCGAGAGCAGGGAGGCCAATACGAACACCAACCCCAAGATCGACACGACGAGCGCCGTCCAGCCGACCCGCAGCCCGGGCACTAGCGCGAACAGCGACACCACCAGCGCGTTCGTGAAGGCGGTCAGGGCGGCCGATGCACGGACGCGGTGCGCCTGAGACCCGTCTCCCGTGAGACGCTCGTGCGCGACCGAGATGGCCACGAACAGCAGTCCGATCAGCGTCCCGGCGACCTCGGCGGTGGCGCTGAACAAATCGTGGAATCCGTTTGGGAGCAGAGCTGAATCGTGTCCCAGCCCTCGGACGCTCGCACCAGATGAGCCCTGGGTCCCTCGAGATCCCTAATTAGGGGTGCCTAATTAGGGATCCCTAATTAGGCTATCGTTGCTCGGCCGATGCCGACTCGACCGCGAGACCGCCGGCCGATGGGCGCCCGATTGAGCTGCGGACGCAGGGCAGCGCTCGCTGCGATCACCGCGAGCCGTGTGCCGCGACTCGCCGTCTCGATCGCGCTTGTCGCGGCCGTGCTGGCCGGCTGTGGCGGCTCGTCTGGGTCGGCGCTGTCGATCACGCTGTACAACGGTCAGCACGAGCAAACCACGGATTCGCTCGTCGCGGGGTTCGAGAAGGCGACCGGGATCAGCGTCGCCGTTCGCAACGACGATGAGGACACGCTCGCCGACGAGCTCGTGACCGAGGGGGCGAACTCCCCGGCAGACGTGATCTACACCGAGAACTCGCCGGTGCTCGAGTACCTGCAGAGCAGGGGCATGCTCGCCCGGGTCGATCCAGCGACGCTCGAGCGCACTCCGAGTGAGTACAACTCGCCCGACGGCGACTGGGTCGCCGTGTCAGCGAGGGTCAGCGTGCTGATTTACAACCCGAGCATGATCACCGCCGGTCAACTGCCGAGCACCGTGCTCGGGCTCGCCGACCCGAAGTACAGGGGGAAGCTGGCGTTCGCCGCCGGGGAGACCGATTTCCAGCCGATCGTGACCTCCGTCGCTCGCACCTACGGGCAGGCTGCCGCGTTGAAGTGGCTCGAGGGAATCAAGGCGAACGCCGGGAGCCATGTCTACCCCGACAACGAGACGATCGCTGACGAGGTCAACCGCGGCGCCGTTGCGTTCGGGGTCGTGAACCAGTACTACTGGTACCGGATGCGGGCCGAGCTCGGCGCCTCGAACATCCATTCGAGGATCACGTACCTCACCGCTCACGACCCGGGCTATGTGATCGACGTCTCAGGCGCCGCGATCCTCAAGTCGTCCAAGCACAAGGCCGCCGCCCAGCGATTCCTCGCCTACCTGGTCAGCAAGCCAGGCCAGGAGATCATCGCGCACTCGATCAGCTTCGAGTATCCGCTCGCCTCGGGCGTCACGACCGCCGCGCCTGAAACGCCGTTCGATCGACTCGAGCCGACCTCGATCACGATCACGCAGCTTGGCGATGGGTCAACGGCGATCACCCTGCTCCGGGACGCCGGCCTGCTGTGAGCGTCGCGGAGCTCGTCCCGGCCGCACGAGCGTCGCGCCCGTGGACGCTGCTGGCGCTCAGCACCGCCGTCGCGGTCGTGCTGCTGCTGCCGCTCGTGTTCCTGCTACTGCAGGCGCACGGTGCTGGGACCGCGACGATCGCGCACCTGATCTTCCGCTCGCTGACCGCGACGCTCTTGTGGAACACGGTGCGGCTAACCGTCGTGGTGACGTTGCTGTGCGCGCTGATCGGGACGGCGGCGGCGTGGCTGGTTGAGCGCACGGACCTCCCCGGTCGCCGCGTGTGGGCGGTGCTCGTCGTCGTGCCGCTGGCGATCCCCGATTTCGTCGTCAGCTTCGGCTGGTCGTCGATCAGCGGCCGGGTTGAGGGATTCCGCGGCGCGGTTCTGGTGATGACGTTGGCGGTGTACCCGCTCGTCTACCTGCCCGTCGCCGCCAGCTTCCGCAACGCCGACCCCGGCCAGGAGGAGGTGGCGCGCAGCCTCGGACTCGGGCGGGCGGCGACGTTCTGGCGCGTGACCCTGAGGCAGGCGCGCACGGCGATCCTCGGCGGCTGTCTGCTCGTGGCGCTCGTGCTGCTGGCCGAGTACGGTGCCTTTGAGATCCTCGGCTACCAGACCTTCACAACCGAGATCTTCACCGAGTTCAACGTGTCTTTCAACGTCCCGGCTGCTTCGGCGCTGTCGCTGGTGCTGGTGGCACTGAGCCTGCTCGTGCTCGGCGGCGAGACGACGGCGCGTCACGCGCAGCGGGTCAGCCGCTCGGGCGCGCTGGCCCAGCGGGTCGGATCACGGCACCGACTGGGCCGCGCCCGCCTGCCGGCGCTCGGCTGTTTGACCGCGCTGATCGGACTGGCGCTCGGGGTCCCGGTCGGGTCGGCGACCTACTGGATGCTCGAGGCGACCCATGCGTACCTTACCGGGGCCTCGCTGCTCGAAGCCACCTGGCACACCGCGCTGTACAGCGGGGTCGCGGCGGCACTGTCGACCCTGATGGCGCTTCCGATCGCCCTCCTTTCGATTCGACACCGTGGCTCGGCCTATCAGCTGCTCGAGCGCAGCACGTATCTCGTGCTCGCGATGCCGGGGCTGGTGATCGCGCTGGCGCTGTCCTACTTCGCCGAACGCTACGCAGGCGGCTTTCTCTACCAGAGCGCGCCGCTGCTGGTGATCGCGTACGCGATCCTGTTCTTCCCGCTGGCGCTCGTCGGCGTGCGCGCCTCGGTGGCCCAAGCCCCGCCCGAGCTCGAGGAGATCGCCCGCTCGCTCGGTCAGCGGCGGCCTTCGGTGCTCTGGCGGGTGACCCTTCCGCTCGTCGCGCCAGGGCTCGCGGCGGCGTTCTGCCTCGTGTTCCTGTCTGCGGTCACCGAGCTGACCGCCACCCTGATTCTCGTTCCGACCGGGGTTCAGACGCTCGCGACTCAATTCTGGGCCTACCAGCAGAACCTCGCCTACGGCCAGGCGGCGCCGTTCGCCCTGGCGATCATCGCGATCGCCGTCGTGCCCAGCATCGTGCTGGGGCGCTTCTTCGATCGCCTACCCGCGAGGGCGACGCCGGCGACGAGATGAGCGAGCTCGTACTCACCGATCTACACAAACGCTTCGGGGGGCAGGCCGTTCTGTCTGGCCTCGACCTGACAGTGCCGGCCGGATCGTTCACCGCCCTGCTCGGGGCGTCCGGGGTCGGCAAGACGACCCTGCTGCGGCTGCTGGCTGGCTTCGAGACGCCCGACCGGGGCACGATCGCAATCGGCGGACGCACGGTCGACGGTGAGGGCACGCACGTCCGTCCCGAGCAGCGGCAGATCGGGTATGTCCCGCAGGAAGGCAGCCTCTTCCCGCACCTCAGCGTCGCGGCGAACGTCGCCTTCGGACTGCCCCGCCCGGCGCGACGGCATGGCGTCGAGGACCTGCTCGAGCGCGTCGGGCTCGAAGGCCTTGGGGGGCGCTACCCTCACCAGCTCTCGGGCGGCCAGCAGCAACGCGTCGCGCTGGCCCGTGCGCTCGCGGTCAGACCAGAGGTTGTGTTGCTCGACGAGCCGTTCGCGTCGCTGGACGCGAACTTGCGCGAGGGCGTCAGGGAGGAGGCCCGGCGGATCCTTCGCGCCGCGGGGACAACGACGCTGCTGGTAACCCACCAGCAGGACGAAGCGCTGGCGATCGCCGACCTGGTCGCGGTCCTGCGCGACGGCACGATCGTCCAACACGCCGCTCCGCACGAGCTGTACGCCGAACCGGTCGATGGCGAGCTGGCGTGCTTTGTCGGCGACGCAAACCTAATCGATGGGGTGATCGACGACTCGGTCGTCGACACTCCCCTCGGCAAGCTCCCCGCGCGGTGGCATGGCGAACCGGTAGGCGCCCAATGCCAGGTGACCGTGCTGATCCGCCCCGAGCAGATCGCAGTCCACACCCCCAACGGCGACGCTGCCCCACTCGGACGGGTGATCCGATGTGGCTACCACGGGCACGACACCGTGCTTCACGTGCAGTTGACGCCCGACAACGAAGGCCCGGTCGTGATCGTGCGCACACTCGGGCAAGCGACGGTCGCGCCAGGCGAGCGCGTCAGCCTCACCGCCCATGGCTCGGTCCTCGTATGGCCGAGACGTGCCGCTCGCTGAAAGCCAAGCGGGGTGCCGGGGTCGGAAGCCCGACGCGCACGATCACCCTCGCCGGCCGGGTCGGCTCGCCGAGGGACAAGAAGTCGCGGACCGGCGCGACGTGGTCGCAGAAGGGGCAGCGCAACTGGTCGGTCGGTAGCAGCGGGCGCGGGCCGGGAGCCACGGGAGCGTCGCAGCCGCTGCAGGCGAGCGTCCCCTGGCCCAGGTCGGCCCGGACCGCCAGGCGCTGCTCCTCGTGCACGACGTGGTCGCCGCGTCCACGATCGCCGTACGCGTCCGACCGCCAGGACCCGGGATCGAAGAAGCTCACAACTCGAGTCTAGGGTTCGCGGCGCTGCCTCCGCCGGGAGCCACTGCCGACCCGGCTGGTGGCTCGTGGCCGCCCCCGGTCTCGTGATCACTGTCACTTCGAAGCCGACGGTTGCGCATGCCCCGGGAGCGCGGTACCTTGTCGGCTGCCGTCATGCAGCCGACCAAACAGCAACGCCCAGAGATCGTGGACGCCACCGGCGCCCGCGCGGTGCTGCCCAGCCAGTGACGCTGGCGGGCGCCGCGCGCGTCGCGGCGCCTCACGAACAAACCCTCGTCTGATCGGATGAGCCCGCGTGCGCGGGTGGAGGTTCGAACCCTTCCGAGGGAATGCATGAATACGACGGGAACCGATATTCGCCTGCTGCGACACGGTCGGAGCAGGTCGCCCTACGCGATCCGACCGGATCAGCTTCCGCGCGCGCTGTTCGTCGCCGAGCTGGTCGCGCGCGGGCTCGTGCACGTCGCGCAGGACAGCTTCCACGGACGCGCGCAACCGGCGGCTCTGGAGGAGCTCGGAATGCCGGTGATGATCCGCGCCGATCCCGACGAGGACGAGATCGAGGCGGTGATCGCGCTCGGGGACGGGGCGCTGGCGCTGGTCGACGGCGATCACGGTCAGGTGCAGATCGACGTCGCCGCACTGACTCGTGGCGGCGCCGACGCGGGCGTGAAGCGCCTCCGCGAGCGCCTGAAAGCCGAGCCGCCGGTCCCGGAGCGGATCTCGATCGCGTTCTGGATGAGGGGTGGCGATGGCGGGGATGTCCGGCACCGCCAGATCGACGCGCCCGCCTTCGAAGAAGTCTCAGGCAATTATCCGGCCGGCGTGCGCCGTCAGCTCGAGCGCCTGGTCACGACCACGGAACCCGAGCGCGGCCGCTTGATCCTCTGGCGCGGGCCGCCAGGCACCGGCAAGTCGCACGCGTTGCGAGCGCTCGCCCGGGCGTGGGCGCCGTGGTGCTCTTCCCACTTCATCATGGATCCCGAAGAGCTGCTCGGGAGCGGCGGCGCATATCTGCTCGACGTGTTGAGCTGGGACGGCGACGACGAGGATCGGTGGCGCCTGGTGATCCTCGAGGATGCAGGCGAGCTGATCGCCACCGATGCTCGGGCCATCGCCGGGCAGGCACTGTCGCGTCTTCTGAACGTGGCCGACGGGCTGCTCGGTCAGGGGACCAGGACGCTGCTGCTGATCACGACCAACGAGCGGCTCGGGCGCCTGCATTCGGCGGCGCGCCGCCCGGGGCGGTGTCTTGCCGAGATCGAGTTCGTTCCGTTCGCCACGGTCGAGGCTCGAGCGTGGCTGGCCGACCGTGGTCAGTCACGCGAAGTGAAAGCGCCGCTCACGCTCGCCGAGCTCTACAACGAGATCGACGACGCTCCGGCGGCGGTGCCCGATTCACCCAGCCGGTTCGGCTTCGCGCGAGCGCTCGACCGACCGCCGCGGCGCGGTGACGGTCAGGAGCCGATCGGCTCCGGGCCGATTGGGATCGGGAAGTGAGCGCCGAAGAAGTGACCGTGCGCGCCAACTGGGCGGGTAACTATGCCTACCGAGCGCGTGAAATCGTGGCGCACCGCTCGGTCGAGGAGGTTCAGGAGCTGGTGTCCCGTTCGTCGCGAATCGGCTTTCTCGGATCGAGGCACTCGTTCAACGAGATCGCCGACTCCGATGTCCTGATCGTGTTGAGCGGACTTCCCGAGATCTGTGAGATCGACCTCGCGGCGGCGACCGTGACCGCAGGCGCTGGAATGACCTATGGCGCGCTCGCGCTCGCGCTCGCACGGGACGGGATGGCGCTCGCCAACCTCGCATCGCTTCCGCACATCTCGATCGCCGGCGCGGTGTCGACCGGAACGCACGGATCCGGTGACGCGAACGGCAATCTCGCCACGAGCGTCGCCGCGCTCGAGCTGATCCGAGCCGATGGCGAGCTCGTCGCCGTCAGGCGAGGAGATCCGGACTTCGACGGGTGCGTGGTGAGCCTGGGCGCCCTCGGCGCGATCGTCAGGGTCACGCTCGACATCCAGCCGGCCTACGAGGTGCGGCAACGCGTCTGGGAGGAGGTGCCGCTCCAGGCGATCCTCGAGCGCTTCGACGATGTCATGTCACTCGGCTACAGCGTCAGTCTGATGACACTGTGGGAGGCGACCCTGTATCTCGTGTGGATCAAGACTCGAGTACAGCCAGGAGAGACAGAACCGGTTCTGGAGCTGCCGGGCGGAAGGCCAGCAGCTCATGACATGCATCCGATTCCCGGGCTCGATCCGATCAACTGCACACCGCAGATGGGGGTGCCCGGACCATGGTTCGAGCGCCTTCCGCATTTCCGGATGGGCTTCACCCCGAGCAACGGGAACGAGCTGCAGTCGGAGTTCCTGATCGACCGGCGCCACGCTCGGGAAGCGCTCGCGGCGGTGTCGGCGCTCGGCGACCTGATCCGTCCCGTACTGCAAATCTGCGAGATCCGGACGATCTTGGCCGACGAGCTGTGGCTGAGCCCGGAGTACCGCCGCGACACGGTGGCGTTCCACTTCACCTGGCAGCCCGACCAGGCCCGCGTCGAGGCGGCGCTCCGCGTCCTCGAGGCGGCGCTCGCGCCGTTGCACCCCCGCCCCCACTGGGGGAAGGTGTTTGTCGGGGAGCAGATGTCGATGTACGAGCTGTATCCGAGGCTGACGGATTTCGTGGCCCTGGCTCACCGGTACGACCCACGCGGCGCGTTTCGCAATCCCTGGCTCGAGCGGTTTGTGTTCGGTTCCGATCTGTGACCGCCGGCGGGGCGGTCAGCCGAGCGGGCCGGTTACCGCCTCGGCGGCGGCGACGAGGCGACCGCTGCGAACGAGCCGAGCCGCAGCGTCGATCTCCGGCGAGAGGTATCGGTCCGGTCCTGGCCCGCCGACGCTGGCGCGCAGCGCCCCGATCACCGCGGCGGTCCCGTGCGCCGGCGCGAGCGGCGCGCGCAGCTCGATCCCGCGCGCGGCGGTCAGGATCTCGATCGCGAGCACCGTTGCGAGCCCGCCGAGCGCCCGCCGGAGCTTGAGCCCGGCCGACCAGCCCATCGAGACGTGGTCCTCCTGCATCGCCGAGCTCGGGATCGAGTCGACCGACGCGGGGACCGCCAGGCGCTTGCACTCGGAGGCGATCCCGGCCTGCGTGTACTGGGCGATCATCAGTCCGGAGTCGACGCCGGGGTCGGCCGCCAGGAACGCGGGCAGACCGTGGCTCCGAGCCGGATCGAGGAACCGGTCGGTCCGCCGCTCGGACATGCTCGCAACGTCGGCTACCGCGATCGCGAGGAAGTCGAGCACGTAGGCGAGCGGCGCGCCGTGGAAGTTGCCGTTTGACTCCAGACGCCCGTCCGGGGTGATCACGGGGTTGTCGATCGCTGCCGCCAGCTCGCGCTCGGCGACCGTCCGCGCGTGCGCGACCGTGTCCCTCGCGGCGCCGGCGACCGCCGGCGCGCAGCGCAGCGAGTAGGCGTCCTGGACGCGCGTGTCCTCCGGGCCGCGATGGCTGGCGACGATCGGGCTGCCGGCGAGCATCGCGCGGATGTTGGCGGCAGACGCCCCCTGACCGGGGTGTCCGCGGAGCTCCTGCAGATCCGCCGCGAACACGGCGTCGGTGCCGAGCAGGCCCTCGACGCTCATCGCCGCGGCGACGTCGGCGGTCGCCAGCAGCAGCCGCAGGTCGCAGATCGCCAGAACCAGCATGCCCAGCATCCCGTCGGTGCCGTTGATCAGCGCCAGCCCCTCCTTCTCGGCGAGCGCGACGGGCTCGATTCCCGCCTCACGCAAAGCCTCGGCGGCGTCCCGCTCGTGCCCCTCGGCATCCCGAACCTCGCCCTCGCCGGCGAGCGCGAGCGCGCAGTGCGCCAGCGGCGCGAGGTCCCCCGAGCAGCCGAGCGACCCGAACTCGCGGACGATCGGCGTGATCCCCGCCGACAGCATCGCCGCGTACGCGATCGCGGTCGACCGGCGCACGCCGGTGCGACCGGTGGCAAGCGTCGACAGTCGCAGCAGCATCATCGCCCGCACCACCTCGCGATCGACCTCGGCGCCGGCGGTGGCGGCGTGACTGCGGACCACCGACCGCTGCAGCTGCGCGCGCAGGGCCTCGGGGATCTGCCTGGTGGCGAGGGCGCCAAAGCCGGTCGAGACGCCGTAGTGCGGCCGCGGGTCCCCGGCCAGCCCGTCGATCACCGCGCGCCCGCGGTCGATCGCGGCCAGCGCCTCGTCGGCCAGCGTCACCGGCGCCCCCCCGATCGCGACGACGACCACGTCCTCGATCGCCGGCGCGCCGACGCCGACCGTGACCGCGGGCAACCTCTCCGCTGCGGCAGGCGAGTCTGCGCTCATGCCGCAATTGAAGTGGAACCGGCGGTGCGGCGCGCGCTCAGTCCTCGAGCGAGGCCAGCGCGGTCGCGTTGCCGGCCGGATCGCGAACGAGCAGGCCGCCATCGCCGTCCTCGGCGAGCTCGACCCCCGCCGTTTCGAGGCGGCCGATCGCCGCCGCGAGCTCGCCGGCTGACCGCAGCGCCAACGACAGGTTCCGGAGCCCGGCCGTTCCGGCCGGCGGCTGCGGCGCGCCGGCGCCCTGCCAGGTGTTGAGCGCGAGCCGGTGCGGGAAGCCGCCCGCGGCGGTCATGTCCGCCATCCCGATGTCCAGGTTCAGGTTGGGCACGAACCCGACCGTCTCGTAGAACGCGAGCGCCGGCTCGATTGCGTCGACGTGCAGGTGCACGTGCCCGATCCGCGTGCCGGCCGGCAGCGGCCGGTCGAGCTCGCGGTCGCCGAGGTGGGAGAAGACCTCCTCGAGGTCGAGCGTGTCGGTGGCGCGCCGCAGCCGCCCACCGGTGTCGACGATCCCCATTCCCCGGCCACCTTCCAGGTAGCCTCCGAAGCGGTCGAGCGTCTCGAAGCTCAGCTCCAGTCCGATCCCATCCGGATCGTCGAGGTAGGTCGCCCAGTGCATGATGTGGTCGGTCGGTGCGTTGCGCACGCGGAGCGTCAGCAGCCGCCCGAGCGCCCGCGCGAACTCGGCCTCGCTGGGCAGATGGATCGCGAGGTGGTAGAGCCCGCTGTACCCGCGCATCGCCGGCCGCGCGGCGCCGGGATGTAGCACGAGCAGGTCCGCATCGGCAACGCCGAGCCGGATCCCCGCGGCCGACTGGTCGCGTAGCTCCAGCCCGATCACCTCGCGCCAGAACGCCAGCGACCGCTGCTCGTCGGTCACGTCCACGTGCACCGGGCCCCAGGTCGCGAAGTCGCCGGCGGTGCTCTGCGCCGGCCCGGGCCGGACGCTCCCAGTCGTGATCAGATCGCCTTGCACCGCCACAGAACCTCCAAGCAGAAAAATAGTTGCGCTCACAATCATATCACGCCGGGTAGTCTCCAATCCACACGCGCCGCACTCGGATCCAGCCGACTGGCGGCAACCAACGTAATGGCTCCGACCCCCCCACCCGGACGCGAGGGCAAGACGGTGCCCGAGCCTGCAAAGGCTCCGGGCAGGCGCTCGTTCAACGAGGCGGCGCACAAGATGCCGTACCCGCAGGCGGCGTTGCGCGAGACCGACGGCGAGGAGCCCGCAATTGCGGCTCGCCGCGGCGAGGATGGCGCAGCCCACGACGTGGTTCCGAACGCGGGGCGGCTGGTGCTGGGAATCGGCGCCCTCGGGGTCGTGTTCGGCGACATCGGCACGAGCCCGCTATACGCCGAGCAGGTGACCTTCGGCTTCAGGGCGGCGCGGCACGTCGATCTGGTCGGCGTGTACGGCGTCGTCTCGCTGATCTTCTGGTCGCTGATGATCGTCGTCTCGACCAAGTACGCGGGCTTCATCATGCGTGCTCACAACCGCGGCGACGGCGGGATCATGGCACTCGCGGCGCTGTGCAGGCGCCACCGGGTCGCCCACTCGCTGCTGCTGGTCACGCTCGGGATCTTCGGCGCCTCGCTGTTCTTCGGAGACGGGATGATCACGCCCGCGATCTCGGTCCTGTCGGCCGTCTCGGGCCTCGAGCACACCTCGCCGGGGGTCAGCCACCTGGTCGTACCGATCTCGATTGCGATCCTGATCGGGCTGTTCATGGTCCAGAGCCGCGGAACCGGGATGGTCGGGTGGCTGTTCGGCCCGGTCACGCTGCTGTGGTTCAGCACGATCGCGGTCGTGGGCCTGCCGCAGGTGCTCGCGCATCCGGGCGTGCTCCAGGCGTTGTCGCCCACCTGGGCGATCCGCTTCTTCGCCGCGCACGGGTTCGAGGCGTTTCTCGCGCTCGGCGGCGTCGTCCTCGCCGTGACCGGCGCCGAGGCGCTGTACGCCGACCGCGGCCACTTCGGCCCCGCAGCGATCCGCGGGGCCTGGTTCCTGATCGTCCTGCCGGGCGTGATGCTCAACTACCTCGGGCAGGGCGCATGGATCCTCAGCCATCCGCGGGCGACACACGACCTGGGCAGCTTCAACCCGTTCTTCTCGATCGTCCCGGGCTGGGGCCAGGTCCCGATGGTCCTGCTCGCGACCGCCGCCACGATCATCGCCTCGCAGGCCGTGATCTCCGGGTCCTACTCGGTCGCCCGCCAGGCGATGCAGCTCGGCTACCTCCCGCGCCTCTCGATCCTCCACACCTCGAAGCTCGAGGGCCAGATCTACGTGCCGGTGATCAACTGGCTCCTGTGCATCGGCGTCGTCCTCCTCGTACTTGCCTTCAAGAGCTCGGGCGGCCTTGCGAACGCGTACGGAGTCGCTGTCACCGGTACGTTCGTGCTCAACACGACTCTGTTCCTGGTCGTCGCGCGGACGATCTGGGGCACCGCGGTGTGGCGCCTGGCGATCCTCGGTGGGCTGTTCCTGCTCGTCGAGCTGTCGTTCTTCGCCGCCAACCTCGCCAAGATTCTGCACGGCGCGTGGCTCCCGCTCGCGGCCGGCGGCGCCGTCTCGATCGTGATGCTGACGTGGCGCCGCGGCCGCGAGCTGGTCACCGCGAACCGAGTCGCGAAGGAGGGCTCGCTCGCCGAGTTCCTCGACAAGCTGGCGGCGAACAAGGACCAGGTCCGTCGCGTCCCGGGCACGGCCGTATTCCTCAGCCCCGGCGACGAGACGACGCCGCTGGCGCTGCGCGGCGAAGTCGAGCACAACCACGCGCTGCACGAGAAGGTCCTGATCGTGTCGGTCGACACGGTCAGCGTCCCGGTGGCCGAGCGCGATGACCAGCTCGCCGTCTACCGCGTCGGCCGCGGCCTGTTCCGGGTCACGTACGTGATCATCCGCTTCGGCTACCAGGAGCCGATCGACGTTCCGGCCGCGCTGATGCTCGCGCGCAAGCGCGGCCTGCTCGAGCGCAACCTCGACCTCGAGGGAGCCTCGTACTTCGTCTCGAGGATCACGCTGAACCCGACCGAGGGGCAGGGCATGCGGCCGTGGCGCAAGAAGCTGTTCCTGGCGATGGCGCGCAACGCCGCGAGCCCGATCGAGCACTTCCACCTGCCGGCCGAGCGCACGCTCAGCATCGGCTCGCAGATCGACTTCTGAGCACGCGTGGAGATCCGGGCCGCGCGCGGGGATGACTGGGGCCAGATCTGGCCGTTCTTCGCGCGGATCGTCGCGGCCGGCGAGACCTACGCGTACGACCGCGACACGCAGGAGGACGAGGCGCGGCGCATCTGGATGGTGCGACCGCCGGGCGCGGTCGCGGTCGCCGTCGACTCGGGCGCGGTCATCGGGTCGGCGAGCATGTATCGCAATCGCGGCGGCGGCGGCTCGCACGTCGCCTCGGCGAGCTTCATGGTCGATCCCGATCACGCGGGCAAGGGCGCCGGCCGCGCGCTCGGCGCGCACTTCCTCGTGTGGGCGCGCGAGCAGGGCTTTCGCGCGGCGCAGTTCAACTCGGTCGTGGAGACCAACGACCGGGCCGTGGCGCTGTGGCGCTCGCTCGGGTTCGTCGCGCTCGCGGCCGTGCCCGAGGCATTCGAACATCCACGCGACGGGCGCGTGAGCTTGCTCGTTATGCACACGTTTCTGTAGTGATGGAACGGGACGGCCCGAACTCGGATCGACATTCGCAGCCGCGGGGGCGTTATCGTTGCGCTCGATGAAGATGCGTCGGGGCGCGCCTTCCGCCGGACTGGCAGCAGCCCAGCTTGGCATGCTGCCAATCGCGGCGTTCGTCGTCCACCAGCTCAGATACCTGCTCGCGTTCGGCGGCCATGCGGGCGCCGTGCTCCGAGAGACGGGGCACTCCTACCTGGGCTCGGTGACGCCGTGGCTCGTGCTGCTGGCGGCGCTCATGGCCGGCTTCTTCCTGCGCGCGCTCGGACGGGCGTTCGCGGGTCAGACGACCGTCCCGCGATATGCGCTGTCGCTCGCCGGCATGTGGGCCGCATGCACGCTCGCGCTCGTCGCGATCTACATCGGGCAGGAACTGCTCGAAGGGCTGCTGCTCGCCGGCCACCCGGCCGGCTGGATCGGGGTGTTCGGCTACGGCGGCTGGTGGGCGCTCCCGTCGGCCGCGCTCGTCGGGCTCGTGCTCGCCGCGCTGCTGCACGGTGCGCTGTGGGCGCTGCGCGAAGTCGCCCGGCTCGGCGCACGCGTCCGCGTCGCCGCGCGCGAGCCGGGGCCGGCGCGCATCCGGCCGGACGGCCCCCTCGTCCTCGCGCTCGATCCGCTCGCCAGGGGCTGGTCGGGTCGCGGACCCCCGTTACGAGGACTGTGAACGCCTGACGCGGGCACCGACCGGGACGACCGGAGGACCTCCCGCACCGGCGATTCACCGCAGGACTCGTAAGCGGTTTTCGACAACAAGGAGCTTCTCCTATGAGTACTAGTACCGCCGGCGTGCGGCCATCGAGCCTGCCCGCCCAGCGGAGGGGTACGTCCGTGCTGCGGGCCTACTTCGCCTCCGATGCGACCCGCACGGTCCAGACCGCGCTCGGTCTGATCTGGGTGCTTGATGGCGCCTTGCAGTTCCAGTCGTTCATGTACGGCAAGGGGTTCATCCAGCTTTTGCAAGGGGTGACCGGTGGTCAGCCCGGGTGGGTTGCGAGCAGCGTCAACCAGGGCGCGGCGACGATGCAGTCCCACCAGGCGATCTTCAACACCGGGGCTGGGTTGCTCCAGCTCGCGATCGGATTGGGAATCCTCTACAAGCGCACGACCAAGCCCGCGATCCTGGTGTCGTTCGCCTGGGCGCTGGTCGTCTGGTGGTTCGGCGAGGCATTCGGGATGATGTTCATGGCGAGCACGCCGATGGGCGGCGCGCCGATGGCCAGTGCGCTGACCGGTGCGCCCGGAGCGGTGCTGCTCTACGGGCTGATCGGTGCGATCGCGTGGCCGAACGGTCGCCCCGGCGGCCTGCTCGGCGTGCGCGGCACGCGGCTTACGTGGGCGGCACTGTGGCTCGTGATGGCGTGGCTGTGGCTGGTCGAGGCGGGTGGAGCGAACGGGATCTACAACGCGATCAATGCGGCGCCGTCGGGGATGAGCTGGCTGTCCAGCATGCAGAACGGGTTCGCCAGCGCCGCCAAGGGCAACGGCGTCGTGATCGCGTGGATCCTCGCGGCGGCCTCGGCGGTGATCGGCGTCGGCGTCGCGATCGGCTGGCGCCCGAAGCAGTTGCTGCTGGTCGCGGTGGCGCTCAACATCCTCTACTGGCTCGTTGGCCAAGGCTTCGGGGGGATCTTCCAGGGGGGCGCGACCGACCCGAATGCGGGGCCGCTGTTCTGCCTGCTGGCGTACGCTCTGTACTCGCTCGTGCCGTATCGACTGGAAACCAGGGTGACAACGGATGTCGCGCATGCCGTCTGACCGTCTGATCCGGCGACGGGCCGGCCGCCTAACCGCGGCCGTGCTCGTCGTCGCGCTGCTGGCCGGGTGCGCCAGCGCCGACAAGAACCAGACGACGACGTCGAACTCGTCGGGAAGCTCGGCAACGACCGCAAGCTCCTCGTCGGGCTCGAGCGGGATGTCCGGGATGTCGGGCATGTCGGGGAGCTCGAGCAAGGCGATGGTGGTCAACGGCATCAAGGCGATCCCGTCGCAGCTGCTCGCCTCGGCGCAGTGGCAGGGGATGACGATCGAGGCGCGGACGATGACGGCCGCGCCGTTCATGGTCTACAACGGCACCAGTTGGACCGAGATCAAGGCGACGCCGAAGACGAGCTTTCACCTGATGGTGATGCTGAACGACGCGCACACCGGCGTCGCGATCCCCTATTCGACCGTGTGGACGACGATCACGAAGAGCGGCAAGATCGATTACGACGAGCGCCTGTGGCCGATGATCTCGGCCTTCATGGGGCCCCACTACGGCAACAATGTGTCGTTGCCGGGCGCGGGCCGCTACCAGCTGACGCTGCTGATCAGCCCGCCGATCGCGGCGCGCCACCTCGAGTACAAGGACGTCTGGCTGAAGCCACACCGCGTGACGGTCAGCTTCAACTGGAAGCCGGTGCCGTGAGCCCCACGCGCCTCGACCGCCGGGGCTTCCTGATCGGCGGCCTCGCGGGCGGGGCGGCGGTTGCGGGAATCACGATCGCGACCCATCAGACCAGCGGCACCACGGTGCCGCTGGTCGACCTCGGCGCCGAGCCCGCGGGTCTACCGAGCCGACAGCACGCGTGGCAGGATACGCTCAGCACCGATCGCTACGGCAACCCGATCGCGCCGCGCTACGACCGGCTGCTGTTCTTCGAGGTAGGCGGGCATCCGACGCCGCGCCACGCGCGGATGCTGGAGGCGTCGCTGCGGACGCTCGAGCGCGCCTTCCGCTGGGGACCGAGCGGGCTCCTGTTCACCGCCGGTTGGGGTCACGCGTACTTTGCGGAGTTGTTGAAGACGACCTCTCCGATCCCGCGCGCGACCGGACTGTCGGACTTCGAGCTCCCGGCGATCGACGACTACCACCTGTGCCTGCACCTCGCGTGCGACGACGAGCAGCGTCTGGCGGCGATCGAGGCGGCGCTGCTGCACGGCGAGCCGCTGGCGGGTGCCGCCGGCCACCTGCAGCTGACCGATGCGTTGCGCTGGAGGGAGACCCGCACGGGCTTCACGGGCGCCGGCATCCCCGCCGCCCACCAGCGGGTGGGCGGCATCCCGGCCGGCGATCCGGTGCCGAAGACCTCGCCGCTGTTCATGGGCTTCAAGTCGGGCCTGAAGAAGAACCAGGCGACCGAGGACGCGGTCACGATCGCAGACGGTCAGTTCGCCGGCGGGACCACGATGACCGTCAGCTACATGCGCCTGCGCCTCGCCAGCTGGTATGAGGACCTGACCGAGGAGGAGCGGATTGCGCGCATGTACTCCCCGGAGACGACGGCGGCCGACGTCGCGCGATTCACCACGGACGCCGAGTCCAACCCCGGCGAGCTGAACCAGGCGATCTCGCGCTACGGGGTGATCGGGCACTCGCAGACCTCGGCGCGGGCCAGGGTCGGCGGCAAGCCGCGGATCATCAGGCGGGACTTTGACACGGTCGACGGAGGGCAGGCGGGGGTGCACTTCGTCTCGGTGCAGCGAGCGATCGCCGACTTCGTTGCGACCCGCACGGCGATGAACGCGACCTCGGCACAGTTGCTCAACCCCGGGATCACCGACACCGTCAACAACGGCATCAACGAGTTCATGTTCGTGCTCAAGCGCGGCAACTACATCCTGCCCCCGCGCGCCGACCGGTCGTTCCCGCTGCTGCCAGGGCGGGGATCGCTGCTGACATGAGGCGCCTCGCCCTACCCCTGCTGCTCGTCGCGGCGCTCGCCCTGCTCCCCTGCGCGACAGCCACGGCGGCGCTCGCGCGGATCGGCCGCGCCCCGGCGCTGCCGGCGGGAACGGTGAGCGTCGCGAGGCTCGCGCCGGGCAGACCGCTGCGGATCACGGTGGCGCTGAAGCCCCGCGATCCGGCGGCGCTCGCGCGCTTCGCGCAGGCCGTCTCGGACCCGAGCTCCCCCGACTACGGGCGATTCCTGACCCCGGCGCAGTTCGCGCGCCGGTTCGCGCCGCCCCGCGCGTCGGTGACGGCCGTCGATGCCGCGCTGCGCGCGCGGGGGCTGACTCCGGGCAGGCTGAGCGCCAACGGCCTCTCGATCCCGTTGCGGGCGAGCGCCGGCGCAGTCGAGCGCGCGTTCGCGACGACCCTGGCCGACGTCCGCCTGCCGCGCGGGGGCGAGGCGGTGCTCAACACCGTTGCGCCGGCGATCGACGCAACCGCAAGGGCGGACGTGCAGGCGGTGATCGGGCTCGACAGCCTCGGCGCGCCGTTCTCGAACCGGATTCCCACCAGCCCGCAAGTGCGTCCGGCGCGGGCCGGTGCGCACCTCGACACCGGTGGCCCCAGACCGTGCGCAGCGGCGGTCCGCGAGGGCCCGGCTCAGAGCGGCTACACGAGCGATCAGATCGCGGCCGCCTACGGACTGTCGGGGCTGTACGCGGCCGGCGACGAGGGCGCCGGGGTGACGATCGCCGCCTACGAGCTGGAGTCCGACGACCCCGCCGACATCGCCGCCTATCAGGCCTGCTACGGGACCGACACGAGCATCTCCTACGTGAGCGTCGACGGCGGCGTGCGTCCCGGCCCCGGGACGGGCGAGGCGGCGCTCGACATCGAGCAGCTGGTCTCACTCGCCCCGAAGGCGAGGCTGATCGTCTACCAGGCGCCGAACTCCAACTCGAACGGGCCCGGCGCCGGGCCCTACGACCTGCTCAGCGCGATCGTCAGCCAGGACCGGGCTTCGGTGATCAGCGACTCCTGGGGCCAGTGCGAGCCCGAGGAGGGACGGGTCGACGCTGCCGCCGAGAACGTGCTGTTCGAGGAGGCGGCGATCCAGGGTCAGACGGTGCTCGCCTCGTCGGGCGACTCGGGCTCTGAGGATTGCTTCAACGCCGGGACACATCGCGGCAGCCAGTCGCTCGAGGTCGACGACCCCGCCAGCCAACCGTTCGTGACCGGCGTCGGCGGCACCTCGCTGACCGCGATCGGGCCGCCGCCCGCCGAAGTCGATTGGAACCAAGGACTCGACGCCGCCAGCCTGCTCGCAGGGAGCGGCGCCGGCGGCGGTGGGATCTCGAGCTTCTGGCCGATGCCGTCCTACCAGGCGGGCGCGGCAGCGATCCTGCAGGTCACCGGCAAGCTGTCCTCGGGGGCGCCGTGCGGCGCCGCCGCCGGCCTGTGCCGCGAGGTGCCGGATGTCGCCGCCGACGCGGACCCCGAACACGGCTACCTGATCTACTACAACGGCTCGGGCGCCAAGAGCGACGCCCCGAGCGGCTGGCAGGGCACCGGCGGCACCAGCGGCGCGGCGCCGCTGTGGGCTGCCGTGATCGCGCTCGCCGACGCCGACCCCTCGTGCGGCGGAGCCCCGATCGGGTTCGCCAACCCGGCTCTTTACCAGCTCGCCGGAGTCTCGCAGGCGACCTACTTCCACGAGATCACTTCGGGGGACAACGACCTGACGGGAGGCGCGGGCGGGCTCTACCCGGCGACGCCGGGCTACAACATGGCAACCGGCCTGGGCTCGCCCAACGCCGCCGCGCTGGCGCCGGCGCTGTGCTCCGTCACGCTCCGGCTCGCCGGACCGCGGTCGGAGCTGACGTTCGCGCCCGCTCGAGCCCGCTTCAGGCTTCGCGTCGGCACGCCGGCAGGCAGCACGGCACGCTATGCGGTGCGCGGCCTACCGCGCGGCGTGGCGTTCGACCCTGCGACCGGCGAGATCACCGGCTTGGTTCGGCGGATCGGACGCTACCGCGTCAGGATCGAGGTGACCGACTCGAGCGGGACGCGGCGCACGCTCCGCTTCCGCTGGATCGTCGCCGGCAGGCCGAAGCTGCTCGCTGCGACGCTCGCCGCCCCGACCGGCGCGGCGCCGACGCTGTCGCTGACGGTCCGCGCCGGCCGCGACGAACCCGGGCTGCGGATGCTCTCGCTGCGGCTGCCCGCGGCGATCCGGTCGTCCGGCACGAGCGCGGACGTGAGCGTCACCGGCGCGGGCGCGGGGACGCTGCGGCACACGATCTCGCTGCGCGGGGGCGTGCTCCACGTCCGGCTCAGAGCGCCGAGCGCCGAAGTCCGGGTCGTGTGTGGGTCTGGACTCCAGGGCGGCGGGACGGGCAGCGGCTCCGGAGGTTCGCACGCCCGTCTGCGCCCCAGCCACCTCGAGCTGACGGTCCACAGCGTCGACGCCGGCCGCGGCACGCTGACGCTGACGGCACCGGTCCGGCTGCTGAGCTGACACGATGAGCGGATGGAGTCGACGTTCAGCTCGGAGCTCGCGCGCTCGCTCGCGCCCGACCTGCTGGAGCGCTTCGTCCGCTACGTCCAGGTGGACACCCAGGCGCACCGGGACCGCGAGCGTTCACCCAGCACCCCCGGGCAGCTCGAGCTCGGGCGGATGCTCGTCGCCGAGCTGCTCGAGCTCGGCCTGGATAACGCCGAGCTCGACGAACACGGCTACGTCTACGCGACGCTGCCGGCGACCGTCGAGGGCGCGCCGGTCATCGGCCTGATCGCGCACATGGACACCTCGCCCGACGCGCCGGGTGCGGGCGTGACCCCGATCGTCCATCGGGATTACAACGGCGGCGTGATCGAGCTGCCGCGCGATCGGACCAGGCTCGATCCGGCGTCGATGCCGGCGCTCGCGGCAAAGCGCGGGCACGACATCGTCACCGCCAGCGGCGACACGCTGCTCGGCGCCGACGACAAGGCCGGGGTCGCCGCGATCATGGCGGGGGTGCGGCACCTGGCTGGGCACCCGGAGCTGCCGCGCCCGACGCTCCGGATCGGTTTCACCCCCGACGAGGAGATCGGCGAGGGCGCGACGCTGTTCGACTTGGAGCGGTTCAGCGCGCGCTGCGCGTACACGCTCGACGGCTCCGAGATCGGCGAGCTCCAGGACGAGTCGTTCACCGCGGTCGAGGTGACGCTGACGATCCGCGGCGTCGATATCCACCCGGGATTCGCGACCGGGAAGCTCGTCAGCGCCCTGCGGCTGGCCGCCCGGATCGTCGCCGAGCTGCCGAGCGACCGCCTGACGCCCGACACCAGCTCGGGCCGGGAGGGGTTCATCCATCCCTACGAGCTGACCGCGAGCCCCGCGCTCGCGCAGATCCGCGCGATTGTGCGCGACTTCGACGAGGACGAGCTGGACTCGCACGTCGAGCTGCTGCGTGCGACCGCGCACCGCGTGATCGAGGCCGCCCCGGGGGCGCAGCTGGCGGTCGGCGTGCGCCGCCAGTACCGCAACATGCGCGAGTACCTCGACCGCGACCCGGACGTGATCGCCGCCGCCGAGGAGGCGATCCGAGCCGAGGGGATCGAACCGATCCGGGAGCCGATCCGTGGAGGCACCGACGGTTCGCGGCTGTCGGAGATGGGGCTGCCGACGCCGAACATCTTCGACGGCGGCCACGAGTATCACTCGGTCCGGGAATGGGCATCGGTCCAGGAGATGGCGGCCGCGGCGGCGGTCGTCGTCCATCTCGCCGGCGCGTGGTCACGGCGATGAGCGCAGACCAGTCGCTGGCGTCGCTCGACGGCGCGATCATGCCGGTCGGCGAGGCGATGCTCCCCGCGACCGACGAGGGGCTGATCCGCGGCGACGGCGTGTTTGAGGTGATCCGCGTCTACGACGGCGTACCGTTCGCGCTCGAGGAGCACCTCGAGCGGCTGCAGCGCTCGGCGGCGAACCTGCGGCTAGGAATCGACCTCGAGGCGGTGCGCGCCGACGCCCACCGGCTGCTCGCGACAGCCGGGGCCGGTCCTGCGCACGAGGCGCTGCGGATCGTGCAGACGCGCGGCGGGCACCGCCTGCTGATGACCGAATCGATGCACGAGCTGCCGGATCGGATCCGCCTGACCCCGGTCACCTATTCGCCGACCCGCGTGCTCGACGGCGTCAAGTCACTCAGCTACGCCGCCAACATGCTCGCCAGGCGGCTCGCGCAGGAGCAGGGCTTCGACGACGCGCTGCTGGTCACGCCGCACGGGCGCGTGCTCGAAGCGCCGACCAGCTCGGTCTTCTGGGTCAAGGACGGCGAGATCTTCACGCCCCCGCTGAGCGAGCACATCCTCGCCTCGATCACGAGGGCGATCGTGATCGAGGTGACCGACGCGCGCGAGCGCGAGTGCACGCTCGAGAACCTGCACGACGCCGACGAGATCTTCCTCGCCTCGACGATCCGCGAGGTGCATCCGGTGGCGGCGCTGGAGCAGCGCAGCTTCGACGGGGTCGGGCCCGTCACCGCGCGCGCCGGCGAGGCGGTCGTCGCTCACATCCGGTCGCGGCTCGCGGGCAGCTGACGAGGCAGCGCGGTGACGGGCGAGCGGGCCCTGCGGGTGCTGACCGTGATCGGCAACCGGCCGCAGTTCATCAAGGCTGCCGCCGTGTCCCCCCGCTTGCGGGCGGGGGGACACGAACTGCTCGTGCACACTGGACAGCACTTCGATGACCGGCTGTCGGCGGTGTTCTTCGCCGAGCTGGGGCTCCCGGCCCCCGATCGGCAGCTTGGCGTCGCCGGCGGCTCCAACACATCGCAGACCGCGCGGATGCTGGCGGCGCTCGAGCCCGTCATGCGAGACGCGTCGAGCACCGACTGCGTGCTCGTCTACGGCGACACCAACTCGACGCTCGCCGGGGCGCTGGTCGCCGCCCAGCTCGGTCTCCCCGTCGCGCACGTCGAGGCGGGGATGCGTTCATTCGACATGACGATGCCGGAGGAGATCAACCGCGTCGTGTGCGACCGCTTGAGCTCGCTGCTGCTGTGCTCGTCACAGGCCGCGGCCGCCAACCTGCGGCGGGAGGGCGTCAGCGGCGAGGTGGCCGTCGTCGGTGACGTGATGGTCGACCTCGCCGCAGTCGTCCAGCCGATGGCGCGGGAGCGGCTCGATCTCGTCTCGGCGCACGGCGTCCGCCCGGGCGAGTACCTGCTTGCGACTGCGCATCGGGCGGGGAACGTCGATGACCCCGCGCGGCTCGAGCGGCTTGTATCGCTGCTCGTCGGGCTGGCGATGCCGATCGTGCTGCCGCTGCACCCGCGGACGCGTGCGCGTCTGGAGGAGCGCGGGTTGACGCAGCGGCTGGCGGGCGCGCCGCTGGTCAGGTTGGTGGCACCGCTCGGTTACGTCGAGCTGGCGGCGCTGCTGTGCAACGCCCGAGCGGTGCTGACGGACTCGGGCGGCCTGCAGAAGGAGGCCTACCTGGCCGGCGTGCCGTGCCTGACGCTCCGCGACCGGACGGAGTGGGTCGAGACGGTCGACCTCGGCTGGAACACCCTTGTCGATCTCGACCCGGCGGCGGCGCGCGCGGCGCTCGAGCGACGCCCTCCGGCCGAGCGCCCGCCGCTGTACGGCGACGGCCACGCCGGCGAGCGTGTCGTCGACGCGCTGGCCCGCGCGTTTGGGGAGCGTCCGAGAATCCCTTAGCGGACGGGCCGGCGCCCGGTGAGGACCCTCGCCGCACGTACACTCCGCGCTCACGATGGATGCCGCCCCGGTTCGGATCGGCGTCGTCGGGCTCGGCTACTGGGGCCCGAACCTCGCCCGGAACTTCGCCGCACTGCCCGGGACGGAGCTGCGGTGGTGTTGCGACGCCTCGGACCAAGCCCGTGCGCGCGCCGCGCCGCAGTTCCCGGCAGCGCGGATGACCTCGCGCCTGGATGACCTGCTCGAGGACCCGGAGCTGGACGCGATCGCGATCGCGACCCCGGTGCCGACCCACGCCGAGCTCGCGGTGCGCGTGCTACAGGCCGGCAAGCACTGCTTTGTCGAGAAGCCGCTCGCGCAGTCGGTGAGGGACGCCGAGCGCGCCGTCGCCGCGGCGCAGGCCGCGGGGCGGAACCTGATGGTCGGGCACCTGCTCGAGTACCACCCGGGCGTCGGCAAGCTCAAGCAGCTCGCCGACGGCGGCGAGCTCGGCGAGATCTTCTACATCTACGGCAACCGGCTCAACCTCGGCAAGCTGCGGGCAGACGAGAACGCGCTCTGGTCGCTTGGCGCCCACGACGTCTCGGTCGTGATGCACCTTGCGGGCGGCGAGGAGCCGGCGGAGGTCCTTGCGCGCGGCGAGTCCTACGTGCGTCCGGGCATCGAGGACGTCGTCTTCTGCTACCTGCGCTTCCCGTCCGGGCTGACCGCCCATCTGCACCTGAGCTGGCTCGACCCGCACAAGGAGAGACGCTTCACGATCGTTGGCTCTCGCAGGATGGCGACGTTCGACGACATGGCCCTCGAGGGCAAGGTGACGATCTACGACAAGGGCTTCGACGAGGACGCCCACGGCTACGGGGAGTACATCACCCGCAGTGGCGACATCTTCTCGCCGAGGATCGCAAACACCGAGCCACTGCGGATCGAGTGCGAGGAGTTCATCGCGAGCATCGTCGAACGCCGGCCGTCGCGCTCTGACGGCGCGAGCGGCCTGCGGGTCGTGCGCGTCCTCGAGGGCTTGCAGGCCTCGCTCGATGCCTCAGCCCGACGCGATGGCTGACGAGCGCTTCCCCGGCGCGCACGTGTCGCACGACGCCCAGGTGTCCGCCGGCGTCTCGATCGCGCCAGGAACGGTCGTGTTCGCCGGCGCCGTGATCGGCGAGGGCTCGGTGATCGGGGCATGTACCGTCGTGGGCGCGGACGTCCGGATCGGAGCGCGCTGCACGATCGAGGACTGCGTCGTGCTCGGCAAGCGGCCGCGGCTGCGCGCCGGTTCGAGCGCCGCCGGGATCGAGCTCGACCCGCTCGAGCTCGCCGAGGAGGTCACCGTCTGCGCGGGCGCGGTCGTGTATGCCGGAGCGTCCGTCGGCCGCGGGTCGATCCTCGGCGACCAGTCGCAGGTGCGCGAGGGCGCGCGCATCGGCTCGCGCACCGTCGTTGGACGGGCGTCGTGCGTCGACTTCGAAGCGAGCGTCGGCGACCGTGTCTCGATTCAGACGGGCGTGTACGTGACGAGCGGCGCGATCGTCGAGGACGACGCCTTCCTCGGGCCGGGGGCGCTGATGACCAACGACGACACGATGGGCCGGCACCCGCGCGGTGAGGCGCTGGCGGCGCCGGTCGTGCGCCGGGCCGCCCGCGTCGGCGGCGGCGCCGTGCTCGTCCCTGGCATCGAGATCGGCGAGGAGGCGTTCATCGCCGCCGGCGCGGTCGTCACCCGCGATGTGCGGGCTCGCGAGCTCGTCGCCGGGGTTCCGGCTCGTACGCTGCGCCACGTCGGGGACGAGGAGCTGCTCGAGCGCTGGCCGTAGGGCGTGCGAGAACTTCGGGGTCACGTGGTACGCGAGCAGCTGAGCCAGGCGCGGCTCGGAACCCGTGAACGGGAAGTTAATGCTGGGAGCGGGAAGCCTCGGCGGGGTCCGTCGGGAGCCGACTTATAGTCGAGCGACGATGAGCGTCACGCCGACCGCCCCCAAGCCCTCCTCACTCCCACCGCACAATCTCGGTGCCGAGAAGTCGGTGCTCGGCGCGGCGCTGCTGGACGAGCGTCACCTGCACGCGCTACTGATCGACGAGCAGCTCCGGCCGGAGCACTTCTACCAACCGCAGCACCAGGCGATCTTCGCGGCGATGCTCGCGCTCTACAACGCGGACCGCAAGATCGACCACCTGACGGTCGCAGAGAGGCTCGAGCAGAACAACCAGCTCGATGAGGTCGGAGGCGCCGCCGCGATCGAGGAGTTGGCCGCATGGCCGCCGGCGACCGGCCATGCCGCCGAGTACGGACGCATCGTGCGCGAGCAATCGCAGATGCGAGAGCTCCTCAAGGCGACCTACAAGATCCAGGCGGGGGTCCACAACCGCGAGGCGCCACCGCGCGAGTTGCTCGAGGCGGCCGAGCGGGCGATGCTCGAGGTCGCGCACGACGAGCGCCAGCGCACGATCCGTCCGATCGCCGCGATCCTCCACGAGGAGACCGACCGGCTGCACTATCGCTCGACCCAGAAGAGCGCGGTCACGGGAACGCCATCCGGCTTCCGCGACCTCGACGAGCTCACCGGCGGATTCCAGCCGGGGAACCTGATCGTGCTCGCCGCGCGCCCGTCGATGGGCAAGTCCGCGCTGGTGGCGAACATCGCCGAGAATGCCGCCCTCACCGGCTACCCGGTGGCGCTGTTCTCGCTCGAGATGTCCGAGTCGGAGCTGGCGCAGCGGTTTGTCGCCTCGCAGGCCCGGGTCAAGGGCGAGGAGCTGCGCCGCGGCCGCGTCGCCGAGGCGCGCTGGCCGAAGATCCTCGAGGCGTGTCAGCGACTCGGTGAGGCGCCGCTGTTCGTCGACGACTCGAGCGACACCGGCGTGCTCGATGTGCGGGCGAAGTCACGCCGATTGCACCATCAGGTCGAGGGCGGGCTCGGCCTGATCGTCATCGACTACCTGCAGCTGATGCGTCACGAGGGGCGGATCGAGAGCCGGGTCGAGCAGGTCGGTCAGATCAGCCGCGGGCTCAAGAGCCTCGCCCGCGAGCTCGGCGTGCCCGTGATCGCGCTCTCGCAGCTCAGCCGCAACGTCGAGCAGCGGGCGGGCGACAAGAAACCGATCCTCTCCGACCTCCGCGAGTCCGGCCAGATCGAGCAGGACTCCGACCTCGTCATGTTCATCTTCCGGGACGAGTACTACAACCGCGAGTCCGCCCGACTCGGCGAGGCAGACATCATCATCGCCAAGCACCGCAACGGCCCGGTCGGCGAGGTGATCCTGACCTTCCGCAAGGAATTCCCGAAGTTCATGAACTACGCCGGTCCAGAGCTCGAAACGTGACCGACGGCTTCCGGGTGTGGCGAGCGGCGCGCGCGACCGGCGAGGTGGCGAGCGAGTGTCCGTATGGACGCTGCGACGGGTCGGGCTTCGTGATCGACGAGGAGACGAATACCGCCTACGACTGCCGCTGCCGGCCGCAGATCATCGCGCGGCGCCGGGCCCGGAGCCTGTCGGCCGTGATCCCGCGGATCTACCAGGGGATCGCGTTCGACCGATTCCCGGTGACCGAGATCGAGCCGCGAGCCACGGTGACCGCCACTCGCCGGTTCGCCGACCGGGTCGGCGAGATGCTGGACGCCGGCCGCGGCCTGTGGTTCATGGGTGAGGTTGGCACCGGTAAGACGACGCTGGCGATGCTGGTAACGAAGGCGGCACTCGACGCAGGCCGGACCGCTGCTCGCTACACGCTGCCCATCCTGCTCGGGCAGATCCGCCGGACGTTCGACACGGGGTCGCATGCCGACCTGTTCGAGCAGCTCGTCGCGGTCGACCTGCTCCACATCGACGACATCGGCGCCGAGCAGACGACGCCGTGGGTGCTCGAGGAGCTCTACTCGATCGTCAACGCCCGCTACGAGGAGCGGCGCTCGATGGTGATCACGACCAACATCCTCGACCGCGAGACGCTCTGGGCCCAGATCAGCGAGCGGACGGTGTCGCGGCTGACCGAGATGTGCGACCAGTTGCCGGTCCACGGGGACGACCACAGGCTGGACCTGCGGCCGTCTTAGCGTACCCGGTCGGGCTGCTTTGGCGATGCGGCCGGTCAGTAGAAGGAGTGGAGCAGGACGTCCTGTGTTTTGCGGTTGTGGGTTAGAGCGTTGTCGGCGATCCCGAGCTCCTCGACCACCTGGCCGCGGACCTTGAGCACTGCCGTGTAGTTCGCTCTCCGCGCCAGGTACCAGTAGTTCTGTCCGATGTGAAACGGCCGGCCGGCTCCGAGCGTGCTCGATGCCGTCTCGATCGACTGGCCCGCGTGGATGCCGTCGAGCGAGTAGTACGGGTCTGCCGTCGAGGCCCATACCACCCTTTGTTCGAGCCCGGCCCGCCGGCCTTCGGGCAGCGTTCTAAGCAGAACCGGCGAGGCGTAACCAACGCGAACGCCGATCGGTGTCAGGCAGAAGAAGTCCTCATACTGCTCACCGCGATCGGAGTGTCGACGGTAGACGGAGCGCGCCTGCGCCCGGGTCATCCCCAGCCGTATCTGCCCGATCGTGGTGCCCGTCATCGCGCCCGCCGCGGGCGGGCAACCAGCCACGTGTGGAATCGCAACCGTGACCGCGTCGCTGGTCGCGATGGCGCGCCCGGCGGCGTTGGTCGCTGTGACCAGGCATGTGAACGTGGCTCCCTCGTCGAGCGTCCCGAGCGAGTAAGTCGAGTCGGTGAATCCCGCCAGCGGCGTGCCGTTTCGATTCCACTGATACGTGAACATGCTCGGATTGTTCGTCCACGACCCGGGTGCGGGCCAGCTACCGGGCCAACTACGAGCGCCTGGCGCGGATCAAGCGGACATACGACCCCGACAACGTGTTCCGCATCAACCAGAACATCCGGCCGGCTGCCAGCTGACCGCAGCCGGCTGCCTCCCGAGCTGAATCGGTCGCGCTCACGCGGCAGCCCGGGACGAGAGTGGTTTGGTAGGGTCGCCGCAATGACTTCGTTCGCGGTCGTCGGGGCAGGCTTAGGCGGCGTCGGAGCGGCGGTCCTGCTGGGCCGGGCGGGGTACCGGGAGGTGAGCGTGTTCGAGCGCGGGGAGCGGATCGGCGGGGTGTGGAGCGATAACACCTATCCGGGCGCGGCGTGCGATGTCCCATCGCACCTGTACGAGTTCTCGTTCGCGCCGAACCCGAACTGGTCGCGTCGGTACGCGCCGCAGGTGGAGATCCAGGCGTATCTCGAGGACGTCGCGCGCCGCGAGGGTGTGCTCGACCGGATTCGGACGGGCGCCGATGTGACGCGGGCGAGGTTCGACGACGAGCGAGCCAAGTGGGTGCTCGAGACGAGCGCCGGAATGCACGAGGCTGACATGCTGATCACCGCGTGCGGCCAGCTGTCGAGGCCGAGCGTCCCGGCGATACCGGGGCTTGACAGCTTCGACGGTCCGGCGTTCCACTCGGCGCGCTGGCGCCACGACGTGCCGCTGCACGGTAAGCGCGTCGCGGTCATCGGAAGCGGCTGCAGCGCGATTCAGATCGTGCCGGCGATCCAGCCGACCGTCGCGCATGTCGAGGTCTACCAGCGATCGCCGGGGTGGACGCTGCCGAAGCTGGACGCCGCTTATGGCGAGCGCGCCAAGAGAGCGTTCAAGCGGATGCCCTTCCTTCAGCGTCTTGACCGTGAGGCGAACTTCTACTACATGGAGACGGGCGCGCTCGCGCTGACGAGCCAGCCGTGGTTGCGACCGGCGCTGCGCGCGGTCGGCCGCTGGCAGATCAGAAAGGCGATCAAGGACCCGCAGCTGCGAAGGAAGGTCACGCCGACCGACGAGATCGGCTGCAAGCGGATGATGCTCACCGACCATTGGTATCCGACGCTGACCCGGCCGAACGTCTCGGTGATCACGGACCGGATCGAAGGCGTGACGCCCTCGGGGATCCGGACGGCCGACGGGAGCACGCATGACGCCGATGTGCTGGTGCTCGCCACCGGTTTCAAGTCGCACGGATTCGTCGCCCCGATGGAGGTGTTCGGCGTGCAGGGACGGAGCCTCGCGCGGGAGTGGTCAGAGCTCGCACGCGCGTACCTCGGTCTCAGCGTCCCGGGGTTCCCGAACATGTTCCTGCTGTACGGGCCGAACACGAACGGAGGGACCGGCTCGGTGATCTACACGATCGAGGCCGGCGTCCAGCACGTGATCGAGGCGACGCGCGAGCTCGAGCGCAACCGGGCGCGGACGATCGAGGTCCGCCGCGACGCCGCCGAAAGGTTCGATCGCGAGCTGCGCGCGGCGCTCAGCACGACTGTCTGGCACACGGGCTGCAGCAGCTGGTACATCGACGAGAACGGCAACGATCCGAACCAGTGGCCGTGGACCTCGAGCACGTACCACCGCCGGACGTCTCGGCTCGCGCCGGGCGCGTACCAACTGGCCTGAGAGTCCGCCCGCTTAGCTCTATTGGCGCAGGAGATCCGCGCGCGCTGGCTGGCGCCGCGCCGCGAGGCCACGAAGGTGATCCTCCGCCGGGGGAGCGAGCGCGGACAGATCCGCGACGGCTCGATCTCGAGACGGTGCTCGACCTGCTCTACGCGCCGGTCTACTATCTCCTCGCGGTGGGTCACGAGCGGCTCGACCACGGGCTGGCCGCGCGGATCGTTTCGGGGGTGATCGACGGCATCCGGCGTCGGTAGCGAGACGGGTCGTGTCGGTTGGGTGGTGTAGCGCCGCGAGCGAACCGCTCGTCAACTCGGACGACCCGTCCCGTCGGCATCAATGAGTCAAGTGCTCGAGGACGTATGGCGCGAACGCGGACCTCAGCCGGTCGGGCCACGGCTGCTTGCGCATCGTCGCCGGGTCGACGCACACATGCCGCAGGAACCCCGCCGTGAGCGGCTCGCCGTCACGCTCGATGCCGAAGCGGCTCGTCAGCGACGACGCCGTCGGCGGATCGAGTGTGATCGCGATCTCGAGCTCATCGTCAAAGTGGGCCGGGAGCAGGTAGCGGACCCCGGCCTCGGCAACGACGATGTCGACCCCGGATTCGACCAGGTGGAGGTACGAGTGGCCGATCGCCTCGGTCAGCAGTGCCGTATGTGCCATGTCGAACCAGGTCAGGTAGTGACCGTTGAAGACATGGCCCTGCATGTCGCACTCAACGTAGCGCACACGGACGGGGTAGCGAAATGGAACTGGCACTGGCCCTATCCTACGTGGACTGAGCGAGTGGAGTTCGCTGACGTCAGGACCGAGACCGATGCCTGCACAGACGTAGTCTGCATCCGGTGCATGTCATCCGCCCCTGCGGCAGCTCCAAATCCGGAGAAATGCCATCCTGCAAGCGGGACGGAACCAGGCCACTGGGTATTTTTCGAGAAGTAGGGGCGGAGCGCCTCAATCGGACTGCGTCGCGCTGCCTTCAGCGCCGGGTAGGAGGCGGCGACGACGCCGATTGATCGATACGTTCGTCAGACAGGCGTCACTGTCCACAGCCCCCACGCTTGCTGCGGGGACCAAGCGCGGCTGCCGCGAGGTGGATCGCAGAGTCCAACCGACCGGACGAGCGCTTGGCCACCGGATCCGATCATCCGGTTGCCCGAGCGCTCATCATCCTGTTCGTGGCGAGGACTCACGACCGCGGCGGTGTCGGTGGACCGATGCGATCGTCCCCGATCCGCATCGGCCATCGCAAGTCGACACTGCGCTGGCTGGCACGGCGAGGAGTTAGACGAGGAAGCGATGACACCACGGCATCAACGGGTCGCGGTGGCGGTGTGAGTCCGTTCCGCGCGAAGCGCTCGTCCGAGAAGACCACTCGACGTGACTCCGGAGGTAGTTGAGATCGGCAGCATAGACGCGCGGATCGCGGCCGACCCAAGATGGATGAGCTACGACCTCCGCCGCCTACGGTGCACTGGCTCATAGAACACCTACGTCCTCACCCCCGACGGGATCCGCGTCGCCGTGTTCTACACCAAGCTCCGAAACCGGCTTCTGCGACCCCTCCTCGACGCCGACAAACCACCCGCGAAAGGCGCAATCCGCCAGGCACTCAGAACCCTCGAGACCGCCGTCGCCGACTACATCCAAACCGCCCGACTCATGTCCCCAGTCGCTGCCGACCCACACGTTTGGAATATGAACGAACTCGC
>Ga0302181_10000497_pt1 | contig 32155 bp, 34 predicted proteins | sample I_Palsa_E3_3_FD_198786 | JGI IMG/M metagenome (GOLD analysis project Ga0302181, IMG submission 198786) | Peat permafrost microbial communities from Stordalen Mire near Abisko, Sweden - I_Palsa_E3_3 | ecosystem: Environmental > Terrestrial > Soil > Palsa > Peat permafrost | place: Sweden...
GCGGCACCGATCTGGCGCTGAACGAGGACGTCGATCTCATCGTGCTGGACATGATGCTGCCCGGTCGCAGTGGCCTCGAGGTGCTGGCGACCGTGTCGGCGGTCAAGCCCGGGCTACCGGTGATCGTGCTCACCGCCCGCGGCGACATCGAGCACCGAATCGCCGGACTCGATGCCGGCGCCGTGGACTACCTGGTCAAGCCGTTCTCACTCGGGGAGCTCGCCGCGCGGGTCCGCGCTCAATTGCGCGCGGCCATGCAAACGCCGGCGACCGCGATCCGCGCCGGTGACATCGAGGTTGACCTGCTCACGCGCGAGGTACATCGGGCCGGCGAGCCGGTGCGCTTGTCGACGACCGAGTTTGAACTGCTCGTATACCTGCTGAGCAACCGCGGTCGAGTGCTCTCACGCGAGCAGATCCTGCGCGCCGTCTGGGGCTACGACCACGACCCCGGTACCAACGTTGTTGACGTATACGTCGGCTATCTGCGCCGGAAGCTGCGCCACGGGGATCGCCGGACGCCGATCGTCACGGTGCGTTCGGTTGGCTATCGACTCGGCGATGTGGTCTAGGCTGCGGCTGAGCGGCGGTCTGCGCTGGCGCCTGACCGCCTGGGTCGCGGGAGTGCTGCTCCTGTCAGCCGGGGTCATCTTCGTCGTCGTCTACCGTGACACCGGCGACCAGTTGCGGGCGCAGATCGACCGGGATGTCGCCGGTGACGCTGGCCAGCTCCGGCAGTCGCTCGTCCCGTTGGCGGGCCGGACACCGGCTGAGATTGCGCACGCCGCGCGGCAATACGTTCACGCGCAGCCGTTCCGCAGCACCTCCACGCTGCTGTTCGTGCTGGTACCGAGCGCCGCGACGACCAGCAACGACTCCGAGCTGTTCGGCAGCCCGCACCCCGACGACGACGAAACCGTAGCGGAGCAGGCGCGCGAGAACGTGCTCGGACGGCAGCTGCTGATCCCGCGAATCGGCTACTCCACCAGAATGGCTCCCGACGTCGGCATGGTCAGGTTCCTCGAGCGACGCGTCAAGGTCGGAGGGGTGAGCGTCCTGGTCGGCGCCGGCGAGCCGCTCGCCACGGTGGTGCGCGCCGAGCACGGCATCGCTCGGGCGTTTCTCCTGGCCGGGGGGCTGACATTCGCGATCGCGCTGCTGCTCTCCTATCTCGCGGGGGCCCGGGTGTCGGCACCGTTACGGCGGATGGCTGCGGTCGCCGCACGCGTCGATGGGGGCGACCTCGAACCGCGCATGGCGACCTCCGACGCCCGCAGTGATGAGGTGCGCGTCCTCGCCGACTCGTTCAACACCATGCTCGACCGGCTCGCCGACGCCTTCGCCGGGCAGCGCGAGTTCGTGGCGGATGCCTCACACGAGCTGCGCACACCGCTGACCGTGATCCGCGGCCAGCTCGAGGTACTCGCGGCTCAGTCGGATCCCTCTGGCGAGGAGGTCCGCCGGGTCGAGCGGCTGGTCCAGGCCGAGATTGCCCGGATCAGTCGCCTGGTCGACGACCTCCTGCTGCTCGCCCAGTCAGATCAGACCGACTTCCTGCGCATCGAGCGGGTCGACCTGGTGACGTTCGTCGAGGAGCTCTGGGATGGCGTCAGCCTCACGGCGCCCAGGCGCTTCGAGCTCGGCGCGATTCCTCCGGGCTGGCTGGCCGCGGACCCCGACCGACTCGCGCAGGCTCTGCGCAATCTGGCCCGCAATGCGATCGAGCACACGCTGGCGCCGGACGGTCTGGTCAGGCTCCAGGTCGAGCGAGTCGAGCCAGACCGGATCCGGTTCATCGTCGACGATGACGGTTCGGGGATCCCGGCTGGCGAACGCGAGCGAGTGTTCGAGCGCTTCCACCGCACCGATCCGGCGCGGACCCGGGCGGCAGGCGGCGCTGGGCTTGGGCTCGCGATCGTCCGGGCAATCGCCAACGCTCATGGCGGATGCGCGTCCGCAGATGGCGTGCCGGGCGCACGGGGAGCACGGCTGGAGCTGGAGCTGCCGGGTTTCAGCGCCGGCGCCTCACCGTCGACGCGCCGCCGCGTTGCGGATGGACGCCGACCCGTCAGCGCGAAGCGCTAAGGCCAGGGGGCTCATCGTGAGGCCTGAATGAGAAAGCTCTCATGCATCGCGCCGCGATCGGCGGCGCCCACCGGCGCTCGTTAGCTTTCGGCGTCTTGTCTGCGCTCGCGGTCACCCAAAGCCTGATCACGACCTTCCAGGCGATCGTGCTCGGCGTGCTCCAGGGCGCCACCGAGCTGTTCCCGGTCTCGAGCCTCGGCCACACGGTGTTGTTCCCCACCCTGTTCGGCTGGCACAACATCGTGGCCTGGCAATCCGAGCCCGAATCCCCCTGGCTCGCGTTCGTGGTCATGCTGCACGTCGGCAGCGCGGTGGGACTGCTGATCTTCTTCTGGCGGGACTGGGTCGCGATCATTGGTGCGTTCTTCCATACGCTGCGGACACGCCGGATCGAGACATCGACCGAGCGGCTGGCGTGGTTGATCATCGCGGCGACGATTCCAGTGGGGATCCTCGGATTGTTGCTCGAGCACACCGTCCGGGTCGCCCTCGCCAAGCCATTGGCGGCGGCGATCTTCCTGGTCGTCAACGGCCTGATCCTGTTGGGCGGTGAGCGATTCAGGAAACGTGCGGAGGTGCGCGAGCTGGCCGCCCGTGAGGGCATGAAGGCCGACGGCGGACGGCGGCTGGACACGATGGAGTACCGCGAGGCCGGCGTGATCGGCCTCGCTCAGAGCTCGGCGCTGATCGCCGGGATCAGCCGCGACGGCGTGTGCATGGTGGTCGGGTTGATCCGCGGCCTGGATAACAGCGACGCGGCGCGGTTCGGTTTCCTGCTGGCGACGCCGGCGATCTTTGCCGCCGGTCTGCTCAAGATCGGAGACCTGACCGGTCCGCTCGGCGATCACGGCATCCGCCGCGCCGCCGTGATCGCCGCGGTGGCCGCTGCGGCGACGGCGATCGTCTGCGTCCGCTTCCTCACGCAGTACTTCAAGACCCGCACGCTGACCCCGTTCGGGATCTACTGCGTCGTGTTCGGGGCCGCGATGGTGATCTACAACGTCTAGCCAGCGGGCCTCACACCGCCGAGCGGAGGCGGAGGCGGAGGCGGAGGCGGGACCGGGTTCGGGGCCTGCTCTCGCACGTGCGCCGAGGCGCACGTGCGAGTGACAACCTGATTGCGTCGCTTATCGGGTGCATGGAAGTGCAACCCTGTGCGACATCGTCGGTTACGAGAAGCTCTTGATGAACGCTCGCTGGGCCTTGCGACCGTGCATGAGCTTTGCGTCGGCGATCCCGATCTCTTGGACGATCCCGTGACGGACCTTGAGCACCGCAGTGGTGGTGCCGTTGTGCGCCGTGTACCAGTAGTTCCGGCCGACGTGGAACGGGGCCGCTGTCCTGAGCGCCTTATGTGCGGCGGCGACGGTGGCACCTGGGCGGATACCGCGAAGCGCATAGAACGCGTTTGCGGTGAGCGCGAGCACGACCTGTCCCGACACGCGTTTGCGGGCAGCGGGCGGGAGCGTTGTCAGCAGCGCGTTGGACGCGTAGCCGACGCGCACCCCGATCGGGGTGAGGCAGAAGAAGTCCTCAAAATGCGTGCCCCGATCATTGCTGCGTGTGAACGCACCGCGTGCCTGCGTGCGTGTCATGCCGAGCCGCACCAGCCCGAGCGTCTGGCCCCTCGGCTGGCCGGTCGCGCGAGGGCAGCCCCGGACGAATGGGACCTTCACCGCCACCTTCAGGCTCGTGGCCCAATGGCCGCGGCCCAGAGCGTTGGAGGCCGTGACCGCGCAGGTCAGCGCCAGGCCCTCATCGCCGGTCTGGATCTTTGCCGTCTGATGCGAAGCGCCCACGATCGGGGTTCCGTCACGGCTCCACTGGAAGCCGAAGCGGCTGGGACTGTTCTGCCACCGGCCGGTCGAGCACGACAGCGTCTTGCCCGCCTTCGGGTTTCCGGAGATCGCCGGCCGCGTTGTGTCCACCGGCCGCGATGTGCTGCCGGAGCCGCCGCCGCCGCCGGACCCGCCCGAGGCCGTCTGGCACGGATTGCCCACGATGCCCGCGCTCGATTCGCCGATGGTGATCTGCGCACCGGCGTCAACGCCGCTCAGGACGGTGATCTGCAGTGCACGTCGGGTGACCGACGTCGCGGTCGTGATCGTCTGGTTGAGCTCGATATCCGCCAATCCCCCGGCGGGAAGACTGATCGGTCCGCTGCTGGTGATCGGCGCGCCACTGCCATCGCGGAGATTGACGACACTTGAGTTCGTCAGCGGCGTCGCTGCCGTGCCGGAGCAGCCGTAGCGCGCGGACGCGGTGGCGGAGTCAGCGCTCAGCCCCAGCGTGGTCAGATCCATCAGCTCGGCGCTGGCCGACCCGCTACTGCCGGTGGAAGCCGTGGTCGCGACCGCTGTCCCGGCGGTGAGCACGTTCGAGATCGGCGTGGGCGTGTTCGCGATTGCCACATGAGCGCTCGCGCATGGATCGTTCGATCGGTTCGCGACCGCCGGCTCGCTGTTCAGCGCGCTGAGCTCCGACAGTCCCTCGACGCGCGCCGCACTGGCGCGGCAGGTGAAGTGACCGTCTGGCGCCGCGCTGGCCGAACCGGCAGTGAACGCAAGCAGCGCCACCACGCCCACGAGCGCAGACAGCGCTGCGACTGCACGTCGTCGGTTAACCGCAAGATTTCGCTCCGTGAGTTTCATGTTCAGATGTACTCCTCTCAACACAGGCGCAACGCCTGGTTACCCCGTGTCGTCGATTGGCGGGCTCACCTGCCCACGGGTTTGTCAAGCTGACGGTTCGCCGTTACCCCGCGAACGCATCATCAACCCAATCGACCCGAAATCGCACCGCCTGAACAAACATTGCCTCTGCTGGACAGATGACTACTCACGGTGAGTTCGGCTAGAACGTTTGGCCACAAGTCACGCGTCGCCGGGCTTCGAGGCGTAGAGTCGACTGTCATCTTTCGATGCATCGACCAAACTGAGGATCCGGCGTGCGCGCCATGACAACATCATCCACGAGTACCCTCGCACGATCTCCGTGGGTTGACACGGCCAGCGACCGTCGCTCTCGGCTGACGCGCACGGTGAGATAGTCATGCCGGCGCCCAGTCGGCCGTTGCGCGAGCGCTCCTCGTCCACCAATCGCCATCTCGACCGACTCACCGCAGGCCTGGCCCAATGCGAGGTGCGCTTTCAGACGGCGATCGAGACGCTGATCGACCCGTTCGTGTTGTTGGCGCCAGTGCGCGACGCGGCAGGAGAGGTGGTCGACTTCGTCTACGAGTACGCCAACGACGCTGCATGTGGGACGAACGTATCGGCCCGCGAGGAGCTCGTCGGCATGCGCATGGTCGAGCGACTGATTCAGCTGGCCCCAGTCGGCCTGTTTGACGATTATGCGGCGGTGATCGAGACCGGTACGCCGTTGGAGCTCAACGATTTCGCTCAGCCCAGCCGGCGGGCGGGAGAAACCAGCCAGCGGTTTTTCGATGTGCGAGCGCTGCGGGCCGGGGAGCTGCTGGTCCTCACCTGGCGGGAGGTGACCGAGCGCGATCGTGCCGAGGCGGAACGCGGTCGCCTCGCGGAGATCGTGCGATCCTCAGACGACGCGATCATCTCGCTTGACCCCGAGCTGCGGGTCATGAGCTGGAACGGCGGTGCCGAAGCCGTCTATGGCTACAGGTCAGAGGAGGTTCTGGGCCGGTCAAGTGATGTTCTCATTCCTTCTGATGCCACGCCCCAGAGCCGCGGGCTGCGCGGACGGATGGCGGCCGGCGGGGAGGTGCAGCGGTACGAGACGCAGCGACTGCACAAGGACGGAACCCTGATCGACGTGGCGATCACCGCGTTCGCATTGACTGACGCCGCCGGGCAGGCGGCCGGAGCCACCACGATCACGCGCGATATCACCAAGCACAAGCGGGCCGAGCGCGCATTGGCCGAGAGCGATGAGCGCTACCGCGAGATTCTCAATGCGACACCGGATGGTGTCTGGCGAGTCGACTCCGGGAGCCGCACCGACTATGTCAACCCCCGGATGGCCAGCATGCTTGGCTATCCGCCCGAGGAGATGATCGGGCGCGAGCTGGCCGACTTTATGGACGCCGAACAGCTTGAGATCGCCGAGGCCGAGATGGCGAAGGCGCGCAGTGAAGGGCGGCCCTTGGTGGTGGAGAACCGCTTCCTCCGTAAGGACGGCACATCATGCTGGGCGAGGGTCTCGCACACGGCGCTGACCGACCAGCACGGCAACTACCTCGGCGGCCTGGCGATCATGTCCGACATCACCGCGCTCAAGGCTCAGGCGGTCGAGCTGCGCGCAACTGAGCACTTCCTCGCCGCGCTGACCGACAGTATGGCCGAAGGGATGTTCGCCCTGAACCGCGACGGACAACTGACCTACATGAATCAGGGTGCCGAGAAGCTACTGCGTTGGTCGGAGGCGGAGCTGGCGACCCGCTCATTGCACGCCACGATCCATTATCAGCGAGAGGACGGCTCGCCCCACCCGCAACAGGATTGCCCCTTGCTCGGTGTGTTGGGCACGGGTAAAACGGTGCAAGTAGAGAACGACGCATTCACGCGTCGCGACGGCCAGCTGCTGCCGGTTGCCTACAGCGCCGCACCGATCACGATCGACGGGAGCGTCGAGGGTGTTGTCGTCGTCTTTGGTGACGTCAGCGCCCGGCGCGCTGAGGAGCAGCGCAACCAACGCGAGCTGGAAATTCTCAACTGGGTCGGGCGGATCAGAGACGCAATCGATGAAGACCGCTTGGTGCTGCACGCTCAGCCGATCATCGACGTGCACAGCCGCCAGGTCGCGATGTACGAGCTGCTGATCCGGATGGTCGACCGCGACGGCACGATCATCGCGCCAGGTCGGTTCTTGCCTGCCGCAGAGCAGTTCGGGCTGATCAAAGAGATCGATCGCTGGGTTTTGGCCCAAGCGGTCACGCTGGCAGCGCGGGGCCTGAAGGTCCACTTCAACGTCTCCGGCAAGTCGCTCGGTTCTCGTGAGCTGATCAGCGAGCTTGTCGACGCGCTGCGCCAGACGGGTGCCGACCCTGCGCTGCTCGTCTGCGAGATCACCGAGACGGCGCTCGCCCACGACGAGGCCGTTGCCGAAGCGTTTGTGCACGAGCTCTCAGAGCTCGGTTGTGAGATCGCCCTCGATGACTTCGGGATGGGGTACGGCGGTTTCGCCTACCTCAAGCGCCTCCCGCTGACCGTGCTGAAGATTGACATCGAGTTCGTCCGTGATCTCGTCGAGAACGCGCAGAACCAGCACGTGGTCAAAGCGATCGTCACCCTCGCCCAGGGATTCGGGCGCCAGACGGTCGCCGAGGGGGTCGAGAATCAAGCCACGCTGCAGCTGCTTGAGGACTACGGGGTTGATTTTGGGCAGGGCTACGCGATCGGACGCCCCGCGCCCGTCGAGACGATCTTCACCGCGGACGAGGCCCACGTCTAGGAGTCGCTGAAGGCGAGGCTCACAGCTTGGGCTGACTGCCGGACAGCAACGGATGTGTGGCCACGACAGCCGCATCGCGCAAGCTGGTTACGATGCCGTCGAACCGGGTATGCCGCAATTCTTAGCGATCAGCCTTGTGGAGGGCGGCGGGGTGACCGAAACCAGTGCAGTGACGCTCAGCCAGTCCTACCCGGCGGTCCCGGTTTCCATTCGTGAGGGACGCGACGCCGTGCTCGCGCTGGCTGCGGCCGGCGGCGCCATCGGCGAGCAACTCGAGGCGATTCAACTGGCCTGCTCTGAGGCGCTGACGAACGTGGTCGTACACGCCTATCGAGGGGCGCCGGGGCAGATCCACCTCAGCGCCGGGGTGGTCTCTGGCGAGCTGTGGGTGCTCGTCGCCGATGACGGCTGCGGGCTGCGGGCCGGCAGCGATAGCCCCGGGCTTGGCTTCGGTTTGAAGCTGATCGCCAAGAGCACCGATGGCCTGGCGATCGTCAAGCGCTCGTCCGGCGGTACGGAGCTACGCATGCGGTTCAACCTCCGCTCCGACGACGCCGGAGCAGCGGATCAGCCGCGCGGGTCCAGTTCCGCCGCCCGGACGCCAGCTTCGCCGCGCTTCTGAACCACCAAGTAGCCGGTTTCGACCCGGACGACGGTCTCGAATTCGGGCCGGTGATGCCCCCGGACGACGATGAACTGACGGGGATCAGCCCGCACACGCTCGTAGGCGCGCGGCGTGAGCTCGATCAGGCGATTGCACTCCTCGACCGCGCACTCACAGCGGAACGCGCTATCGGCGCCGGCCTCGCCTGGCCATTGCCCGCGCTCGATCGCCTCGTTGACCTTCCGAGCCAGCGCCTCGTTCTCGGCCACACGTTGCGGGAGCCTGTGTTCCATCGCTCCATCGTCGCAGGCTGTCGATTGAGACCGCCAGAGCCGCCCACCGCGGTCAGCGCGGCTTTGTGCCGGCTGGTGGCGGTGATGGGATTGTGGTCAGTGGGGGTGTGGCATCGGGCCAGATCAGCAATACGTCGCAGGGTGCATGGTCGACCACGTAGCGGGCGGTGGGTCCGAGGCTGTGGGGTCCGAGGTGTTGGTGGTCGCCGTCACGGGCGAGGATGAGGAGGTCCATGGGTTCGGCGGCGGTGGTGACTTCGTGCTCGACGCGGCCGCGGCGGGCTTGCCGGGCGGCTGGGCGTTGCAGTTGGTCCTGGGCGTCGGCGAGGAGTGCTTGGGCGGCTTGCTCGGAGATCGCTTGCAGGGGTTCGCGAGCGCTGGTGGGGGGTTGGTGTCGTCCGAGCAGGCCACGGCGGGCGGCGCGGGCGAGGGTTTCTGGTTCGGTGTTGGTGACGTGCAGCAACGTGATGTCCGCGTCGGCAGAGAGGTAGGCAGCGGCCCGGGTGATGGTGGCCTGCCAGGTGTCCTCGATGATCCAGACCAGTGCGCGCATCGGCTCAGGCGTGTAAACCTACCCACAGCAGCACGGTCGCGGCGAGCAGTGACGCGGGGACGGTCAACGCGCCGAGGCGCAGGAACTCGCCGAGTTCGACGTCGCTGTCCTCCGCGCGGAGGATCCGCCGCCACAGCAGCGTCGCGAGCGACCCGACGTAGGTCAGGTTGGGGCCGATGTTGACGCCGATCAGCGTCGCGAGCACCGGTCCGGGGCCGGCGGCGGCGGCAACCGGGACGAGCATCAGCGTCGCGGGGAGATTGTTCACCAGATTCGCGAGGATCGCACTGATCGCGGCGATCGCGAGCAGATCGGGCAGCGAGCCCCCGGTGGGCAGCACGGCGCGCACCGCGCTGTCCAGCCCGTTGGCGCTCGCGGCCGCGACGATGACCCCGAGCCCGAGCACGAAGACGAGGAACCCCGGCTCGACCGCGCGGACCAACCGCACCGGTGTGGCGGTCCGGCGCACGAGCGCGGGGAGCGTGATCGCGGCCGCTCCCGCCGCCGCGAACCACACCGGCGCCACACCCACCAGCGAGCTGGCCGCGAACCCCGCCAGCGTGAGCGCGAGTACCCCCAGCGCGAAGCGCGGCAGCTCCGGACGCGCCGGACGGGCTCCCGCCCGGCGCGGGCGTCGCAGGTCGACTGCGAAAAAACGCGTGAACACGACCCACTCAACCCCGACCGCCGCGAGCGTCGGTAGCGCCATCAACGCCCCGAAGTGCAGGAACGACAGACCGCTGGCGTGAAACGCGAGCAGATTGGTGAGATTGGACACCGGCAACAACAACGACGCCGAATTCGCCAGATGCGCACACGCATACACCTGCGGCTTAGCGCTGGTCCGCATCCGCGCCGCGGTCGCAAACACCACCGGTGTCAACAGCACCACATTCGCGTCGAGACTCAGCACCGCCGTGATCACCGCCGCGATGACGAATACAAACGCCAACAGCCGCTGGGGGCTGCCCCCCGCACCCCGCGCCATCAACGCCCCCATCGCGTCAAACAACCCGTCCCGCCGGCAGCCCTCCGCGATCAACAACATCGCCGCCAGGAACCCCACTGTCGATCCCAGGCCCCGCACCGCATGAACCGCCTGCGAGAACGACACCGCTCCCACCACGACCAACAGCACCGCCCCCACCAAGGCCGCCACGGCCTCAGACACAAACGCGGGCCGAGCCACCGCCACCCCCAGCGTCACCGCCAGGACCACCAGCGCCAGCACCAAGGCCAAATCGTCAGCCACGCCTATATCATACGCAAAAGATTGGCGTACGCCACCGAGCTCGTCCGCCCCCAGCGGGGCTTGGCAGGTTTCGCGGGCGCTTGGCGAGCCACGAAGGCCTAGCCGGCGCGTGCGTCAAGCGCTCTGGTGGCGGCGCGGACGAAGCCCTCGGCGATCGCATTCCCGACGCTCCCAACGGGAATGAATCGGGGCACCGACAGGTTGGCCTCAAGCCCCAGCCGGATGCTCGTATCGCCGTGATCTTTGAGCTGCCATGTCACGTCGAACCGCTGCTGATCGGTTGCGTCGTTGGGGATCCGGGTCAGTTTCACCGTGGTGGGCCGATCGACGCTGATGGCCAGGAGGAGTTTGAAGTCTTTGACGATCGGACCTTGGGACACGTGCAGCGTGGTCCGCGCCTTGGTCGGCCGCCCATCGTCGCTCGCCTCAATGACCTCGACCTCCTGCACGACCTCCGGGTACCAGTCCGGGTACGCACCGACCGCTTCGAGTAGCGCGAGGCATTCCGCGACCGGTGCCGCCACGGAGGCGGTTGCGGTTCCGTGCAGTTGCTTCACGCGCGTAGTCTGACGCGTTGAGCGAGAACACGATCTCGTCCCGTCCGCCGCTGGCTCCCATGGCACGGGACGTCGCTCGCGCGGCGCCATTGCGAGGCGTCGCGTCGTGAATCACAATAAGCACAGTGATGGCCACCATGTCCAAGCCTGACAGCAGCCTGCAAGCTCCCGGCTCGGGCCCGGAGCCGTCGTGGCGGGTCGGAGTGGTCGTCCACCCCGAGCGGGATATCGGCGAGCCGCTGCGCGGTCTGCGCGAGTGGACGGCTGGCCGTGGCGTCGATGTGGTCCAGGTCGCGGTGGTTGGTCAACACCGGGAGGTGGCACACCGGGGCGAGGCGAGCGACTGCGATCTGATCGTGTCGATTGGCGGGGATGGGACCACGCTGGCAGCGATCCGCGCCGCCGCGACGGTCGGCCGTCCGGTGTTGGGCGTCGCCTGCGGAAGTCTCGGAGCGCTGACCACCGTCGCGGGCAATCGGGTGGCGCAGGCCCTGGATCGCTTCAGCCGGCAGGACTGGCTGCCGCGCGAGCTTCCGGCGCTGGATGTTGCGCGCCAGGATGGACCGAGCTTGTACGCGATCAACGACATCGCACTGGTTCGTGCCGCTGACGGTCAGCTCCGCACGACCGTGCGTGTGGACGGGGTCCTGTTCGGCCGCCTGGCTGGGGACGGCTGCGTGGTCAGCACCCCGATCGGCTCGAGTGCCTACGCCCTGGCAGCCGGCGGTCCGCTGCTGGCGCCGGGTATGGACGCATACGTTCTCACGCCGCTGCCGACTCATGGGGGCGTCTGCCCGCCGCTCGTCGTGGGGCCGGATTCGGAGCTTGCCCTCGACACCACCGCCGGGCACGGCGGCGCCCGGCTCGAGGTCGACGGCCAAGTGGCGGACAACAAGGTGGGATCGTTGAGGATCACGTTTCGCCCCGCCGTGGCCACACTGGTCAGCTTCGCCGATCAGGAGCCATTCGTCACCGGCCTGCGTCGGCGGCGAATCATCATCGACAGTCCGCGAATCCTGGCCGACGACCGCCGCGCTTGAGCGCCCGCGCCGCCGCCGGGTTCAGTCCGGGCGGTCAGACGGTCCCAGTGTGGCTGCCGCGCTGGCGAGCCGATCGGCGAGGGCGCCGGGTTGGTTGCGCTGGTACAGCGGGCTGCCCGCGTCGGTCAGCAGCGCCCGCACGAGCGCGATGCCCTGCGGGCTGACGGGCTCAGGACCACGCAGGAGGCGGTCCAGCGCAGCGAGCAGGCTGCCGGCTGCGATCAGTTCCGGGGCCTGCGGTCGCACCGCCGCCGACACACCGGCTCGTGGCTGCTGAGCGCTGCTCAGCGCTCGTGTGAGTCCGTTGGCCAAACGCCTGCGGCTACGTCGCGTCGTGAGCCTGTCTGCCCGCACGGCGAGCGCGGCGGTGCTCCGTGGATTGATGCCGGCGGCGAGCTGGCGGTCGAGCGCGCCCTGGTGCCAGCAAGCGAGCAGACGGAGGTACGCGCGGTCAACCCAACCACGCTTCGTGTCCTCCGCACCGCGCCGCCACGTGAGTCCGGTGGGGGCGGCCGGCAGTCTCGGGTTCCGGGGATCGCTGGCGACTGACATCGGCACACCACATGGTCAGCGACCGGGCGTCAAGGCGGCGCTAAGAATCCGACCGCCCCTGTACAGATTTCGTTAAGAGTCCGAGCGGGCTTCGGCGAATGGATCGCCGTCGGCATCTGCCATTGCCGGGCCGCGAGGACGGAGATTTCGATCGACGGCACTGTCCGCTCCGTCGGCAACGATTGCCGATGTGACGCCCACGAGCTACCACACCTTCTTCGAAGCCGCGGCAAGCGTCGCTGGAGCTCTGATCGGGCTGTTGTTCGTGGCCATCTCGGTCGCACATGAGCGGCTGACCGCGCCGGATGCCGCCCAGGCCCACCGAGTGCGAGCCTCGGCTGCGCTGACAGCGTTCGTCAACGCGCTGACGGTCTCGCTGTTTGCGCTCGTCCCCGGCCGGGAGATCGGCCCCACGGCGCTGAGCGTGGCGCTGATCGGGTTGGTGTTCGTCGTCGCGTCACTGATGTCCCTGTTGCGCGTCCGGAAGTCGCAACCGGGCGAACTGCGTGACGCGGTGTTCCTCGTCGGGCTGGTGATCATCTTTGCACTGGAGTTGGTGTTTGCCCTGCGGGTGATCCGGCACCCCCTGAGGACGGGCGCGGTGCAGGGCATCGCCATCCTCGTGATCGTCTGTTTCCTGATCGGCATCGCGCGCTCCTGGGAGCTGATCGGTGGACCGTCGATCCACGTTCGCAGCGAAGTCACCGAGATTCTCCGCTCGCGCGGTCGGGCAGCAAAGGAGGAGCCGACCGATGCTCAGGCCTGAGCGTCAGCAGATCCCGGCCGCGGGATAATTCGTGGGTGGCCTATGACGAGGACCTCGCCAATCGCATCCGTGAGCTCCTGGCCCCCGAAGCCGGCGTCACCGAACAGCGCATGTTCGGCGGCCTGGCATTCTTGGTCAACGGCCACATGTCGGTGAGCGCCAGTGGTCGGGGCGGTCTGTTGCTGCGTTGCGATCCCGCCGAAACCGACGCGCTGTTGCGCAAGCCGTTCGCGGGCCCGTTCGAGATGCGAGGACGCGTCATGGACGGCTGGCTGAGGATCGACGCGGACGGTGTGCGGAGCCGGCCCCAGCTCAAGCGATGGGTCGGTCGCGGCGTGGCGTACGCCAGGTCGCTCCCGCCCAAGCATGTGGGCAAGCGCAACGAAACCCCGTGAACCAAAGTCAGGACCCGATGCCCGAACCTCAAGCCCTGCTGATGCCGGTCACCGAAGCGGCGATCTTCCTTGTGGTGACGGTCGACCCGGGGGCCGAGGAGGACGTGCGCGACCTGTTCACCGATGTCGCCGGCCTGACGCGATCGGTGGGCTTCCGCATCCCGGACGGGGAGCTGAGCTGCGTGGTCGGCATTGGGTCGGCGCTGTGGGACCGGCTGTTCGGCGGTCCGCGCCCGGCCCAGCTACACGCGTTGCCGGAGATTGTCGGCTCGAAGCACACGTCGGTGTCGACGCCAGGCGACCTCCTGTTCCACCTTCGCGCGCGCCGCATGGATCTGTGCTTCGAGTTGGCCGGACAGCTGATCAACCGATTGGCCGGCCGCGGCGAGGTCGTCGACGAGGTGCACGGCTTCAAGTACTTCGACGAGCGCGACCTGATGGGATTTGTCGACGGCACCGAGAATCCGGCGGGCTCGGCGGCGATCGCTGCCGCGACGATCGGCGAGGAGGATCCTGACTTCGCCAGCGGTAGCTACGTGGTGGTCCAGAAGTACGTGCACGACCTGGCCGCGTGGAATCGCTTGCCGGTCGAGGAGCAGGAGCGGGTGATCGGGCGGACGAAGCTGGCTGACATCGAACTGGCGGACGATGTCAAGCCCGCGAACTCGCACGTGGCGCTGAACACGATCACCGACGAGAGCGGCGAGGAGCGCCAGATCGTCCGCGACAACATGCCGTTCGGGCGCGTCGGGGAAGGCGAGTTCGGCACCTACTTCATTGGCTACGCCGCGGATCCCGATGTCACCGAGCAGATGCTGAGGAACATGTTCATCGGCAAGCCGCCAGGCAACTACGACCGGATTCTCGATTTCTCGACCGCGGTGACAGGCAGCCTATTCTTCGTGCCCAGCGCCGATTTTCTCGACGATCCGCCCGGTCCGCCAGGGCCAGCGTCAGACCAGGCGGCGGCGCCTGAGGCCCCCGGTACTCCGGTCGATGACTCACTGCGGATCGGCAGTTTGAAGTCGGTCGATGGGTCCTGAGCGGGCGGGTTGGCTGGTGAGCGGTCGGCGGGAGCGCGTGGCGCGAGCTTCCGAGCGGGGACCGCGCGGCTCAACCTAGCCCCGGGGGGGCGCCGCAATAGAGCACCGGGAGCCCCGCGACCGGCGCCACGTGACGGCAATGTGCGGCGGCCCAGCGCATCCGCGGATCGGCGTCGGTGGGGCCGAGGATCAGGTGGAGCTGGCCTTGTGCGATGAGTCGCTGGAGGTGGCTCAGAGTGGGCGAGGGATTCGTGCCCTGGAAGCCGCCGATGGGGAGGACCTCCTGTCCGGTGGCGTAGATCAGCGGTGCGGCGAGCAATGAGGTGTAGGTGGCCAGCGGGTAGCGGACCCCCTGGCCGAACTGCTCGAAAGCCGCGACGGCCGGCGCCGAGGGCTCGCTGGCCGAGCGGGCGAACTGTTGGGTGACCGCAGTCACAGACGAAGGCTGGAAAGGCGTGTCGAATGGGCCCCGCCCGTTCGAGGTCAGCGACGCCGCGGCGACGGCGGGGACGAACGCGGCGGCGAGCAGCGCCGCCGCCAGCGTCCTGGCCAATGAGCGCTGGGACGGCCGCGCCCACGCCACGATGGCGGCGCCGAGCGCAGCGACGCCAAGCGCGGCGGTCGCGGCCGGTAGCCAGCCCGGGCGGTTATGCGCGGGCAGCAGCCAGAGCGCGTAGGCCGTGCTGGCCAGGACGGCCGCGATGAGCCACGGCAAAGAGCGCGGCGCGTCGAGGAACCGCTGACCGAGCCCGGGCCGATCCGATCTGAGCGAACGGGCTCGGAGGCTGCCATGTTGCTGCCAGGCGGTGCTGACGCCGATGGCACACAGCGCAGCGATCGCCGGAGACAGCGCGCCGAGGTAGTACGGGTTGATGCGTCCGGCGACGCTGAACAGCACGAACAACGTCACCAGCCACACCCCCCATAGCACGACACCGGCCCGCACCGGGTCGTGACGGTCGCGCCGGCGGCGTGCCACGAGCACGCCCAGGGCAGACAACACCGCGGCGGGCAGAAGCCAGCCGCCGTCGCGTCCGGCGGAACCGATCAGGAGGCGGTCCCACGCCGGGGCGTGCCGGACGCTGAACGCGGCGAGCAGATGATTGGCGGCTGGGCTCGCGTTGGTCAGGCCGGCGACCGGTGCGTCGAGCCGTCCAAAGCCGTTGTAGTCGAACACCTGCTGGTAGATCGAGTTCTGGTGGCTCCCGTCGACGTAGGGTCGGTCGTGGCTGGGGACGAGCGTCACGAAGGTCATCCAGCTCACCGACACCAGCGCGACCACCGCGCCGGCCGCCGCCAGGTGACCGATCCGACGCCGCAGCGCGCCCGGGGCGGCCAGTACGTACATGGCGGCCAGGGCAGGCAGCAGCGCCCATGCCTCGATCATCTTGGCCTGGAAGGCGAGACCGACGAAGCCTCCGGCCAGCAGCAGGGTCCGCAGGCGCCCGGTTGCGGTCGCGCGCGTGGTCGCGTCGGCTGCGAGCACCATCAACAGGATCAGCGCCGAGTCCGCGACGTTGCCGCGGTCGAGCGCGACCGTGGCCGGGCTGATCGCCAGCAGCGCCGCCGCCAGCAGTCCCGCCAGTGTCCCGGCGTGTCGCCGCACGACCACGTAGAGCGCCAGCACGGTCGCCACACCCTCCAGAACCTGCGGGAGCACGATCGCCCACGTGTGCAGGCCGAAGAGGCGCACCGAGAGCGCCTGAACCCAGAAGGCGCCTGGCAACTTGTCGAGCGTGATCGTGCCGCGAGGATCGAACGCGCCGAACAGGAAGTCGTGCCAGCTGGCCGACATCGACCGGACGGACGCCGCGTAGTAGACCTCCAGAACCTGGTGATTCGCTCCCCACGCGAACGCCAGCCCCGCGACGACGAGGATCGCCGCGAGCGCCGTGGTGGTCCGCCAGCCTTGCGCCGACGCTGTCGTGCGCTGCGCGTTCTGCGTCGCCAGATCTTCGACTCCAACGCTTGCCCCGTTTCGATCTCGCAGCAGCCGCATTTCCTACGCAGAGCGTACTAGAATATCGCGATAGCCGCTGGTGGTTGGTCCCCACATCGTCCGACTTTCTAAAGCGATAGCGTATGAATATGGACGATGAGTCTCGACAGACGGCCAGCGCGCTGCGTCGCGCCACCATGCAGCTTGCCCGCCGGCTCCGGGCCGAGCGGCCGCGCCCCGGAATCTCATTGCAAAAGCTCAGCGTGCTCGGGCACCTCAACCGCAGCGGGCCGCTGAGCCCCGGCGAGCTTGCCGCAGCCGACCGCATCCAGCCGCAGTCGCTCACCCGCGCGCTGGCCGGCCTGGAGCGCGACGGCCTGATCAGCCGCACCGCTGACCCCCGCGACCACCGGCGCGCCCGGCTCGAGCTCACCGTGGACGGACGCGGCGTCCTGCGCGCCGACATGCGTCAGCGCGACCTCTGGCTCGCGCGCTCGATCGACGCACAGCTCACCCCCACCGAGCGCGAGCTCGTTCGCCTCGCCAGCGAGCTCATGCAACGACTCGCAGACGCCAACACCGGACCCGACGCTGACGCTGACGCCGGCCCCGTCTTCGACTCCGATGGCGATGGCGATGGCGACCGGGATCGTCGGGCATGACGTACGATCGCGATCCGGGTCTGACGATCAGGGCACCCAGGTCTCGGGCGAGCGGCGGGCCGCCTCAACGCTCGCCGGATCGGTCACGTCGGCGCGTATCGCCAACGCTCCCACAGCGCGTCAAGGTGCCGGCGACGGTCGCCCAGGCCTGCGTCCGCGGATCGATCAGCGCGAAGTGGTCGACGCCGGTGAGCTCGAGCAGCTCGCACCGATCGCCGGTGGCCTGGGCGGCTCGGGCGTAGCCGCGGCTCTGCTGCACCGGCACGCGGTCGTCCACGTCTCCATGCACGAGCAGCACCGCCGCGTGGCTCGGCAGCAGGCGGGTCGGATCGGCCATCGCGTAGGCCTCGGGCCGCTGCGCCGGCGTTCCGCCGACGAACTCGAGCACCGCGCTGTCGCCGATCCGCTCACGCGCAGCGGATTGGAGGTTGCAGACACCTGCCAGCGAGACGACCGCGGCGACCGCGGGCATCCCAGCCGCGCTCAGCGCAAGCTGGCCGCCGGCCGAGTGGCCGATCACCACCAGCCGCGCCCGATCCAGCGGAGCGTCGACGGTCCCCAGCGCGTCGATCGCGGCGCGCACGTCGTCGAGTGTCTCAGGCACACCGCCGCCGTTACCCACGCGGCGGTATTCGACGTTCCAACTCGCCCAGCCTCGGTCGGCCAGATCGACGGCGAGCGCCGCCATGATCGCTCGCGTGTAGCGAGCCCGCCAGAACCCACCGTGGAGGAGCACGGCAACCGGATGCGGACCGCTGTCACCGGGCATCAACAGATCGGCGTGGTGTTCGGGGCCACTGCCGTATCGGTGCGTTTGCGACACGGCGCCCCGCGCGGCGGGCCAGTCGGACAGCTCGGCGAGCAAGGTCTGAACATCCCGAGACGCCACCGGCCGAGCATAACGAGTGCAACCCCGCCCCCCACCGATACCGCCCGGTCCGGCCGCGGATACGCTGCCCGTCATGGCCTACCGGCACCTCCTCGTCGCCTATGACGGGACGTCCGAGGGAGACGAGGCCGTCGTCGCGGCCGACCTTCTGGCCCACCGGTATCAGACCCGCTTGACGATTGTGGTCGTGGTGCTGCTGGAGCAGCCGATGCGGTGGGTCATGCGCTGGCCTCGACTGACCAGCGTCTGGAATGACGTCCTGCTTGACCGAGCGCGCGCCGACCTCGAACGGGCAGCGCGGCTGGTGGAAGCGCCGGCGGAGCTCACGGTGCTGTTCGGTCCGTGGCATCGGGCGCTCGCCGACGGCGCAAAGGAGTTCGATTGCGACGCGATCATGCTGCCCCCGCGTCCGCGGCGACGCTTGGCCAGGGTGTTCTCCCGCGATCCCGCGGCGGCGGTGCGCCGACGCGCATCCTGCGAGGTTCTGCAACCGCGCTGAGACCCTCACCGGTGCGTACCAATCCACCCGCCCGCCCAGCGAGCCCCCGGCCGCGAGACTGTCAGCCGTTGGTGCTCGGATCGCGCTGCGTGCCGGCGACGGTGGGGAAGGATTGCGACTGCGATGTCGTCCTCTGGCAGTAGCGGCACTGAGCCGCCTTCGCAGAATGATCTTTCTGCTAAGGAGCGCAGTGTGCGTCAGATGGCAAAGTTTCTCCTCCCCTCGCTTTCAACAGCGTTACTGCTCGCCGCGTGCGGAAGCAGTTCAAGCCGCACGTCAAGCAGTGCGTCTGCGGCCAGCGCGCCTGCTGCGGCCCCGGCGAGTGGTGGTGTGTCCGTGTCGCTGGTCAAGACTGCCTCCAACTCCTCGCTTGGCGCCACGGTTCTCGTCAATTCGCAGGGCCTCACCCTGTATCACCTCACCGGTGAGCAGAACGGGAAGTGGATCTGCACCAGCGCCGCCTGCGTGGCTGTATGGCATCCCCTCACCACCAAGGCTGCTGTCTCGCTCAAGGGCAGCGTTGGATCACTCGGAACCGTCAAGCGTCCCAGCGGAGCGATCCAGGTCACCTACACGGGCATGCCGCTGTACACCTTTGTCAAGGACGTGAAGCCCGGGCAGGTCGCCGGAGAAGGCATCAAGGATGTGGGCACGTGGACCGCGGTGACCACGAACGCCACGGCGAGTCAGACGCCCGCGGCGTCAACTCCGGCACCGACAACCTCCGCCCCGGCTCCGGCATCGGGCGGCGGCAGTTACTCGTACTGAGGTCCGCTCCGCGGGAGCTCCCGCGCCGGTCGGCCCAGCGCCCCCGCCCGGTCCGACGCAAGGTCTCACCTCACGTGATCGCCACCGCTGTGCACCTCACGCTCGCGCTGCCGCACTGACGCTCGCACGCGGGAAGGAACCCGTCGCTATTGGCGTCATCGCTTATGCGCGGGCCGAAACTCGCTGCGCACTGTCCTGTCGAGATCCTGAGGGGAATCAAGTGAAAAGAAGATTAATCCTGGGTGCGGCTCCGCTGGCCGTGCTGGCACTGGCCGGATGCGGTAGCTCAAGCACCAGCACCGGCACGCCGAGTCCCACGGGGACCAACGTCAACGCGGCGGCGACGAGCAGCAATGCCGCGGCAACGTCGAGCACCGCGGCCGCGGCGCCGTCGAGCACCGCGTTCCTCGCGCCGCTGCACGCAGTGTCAACCATCGCATCCACGGTGCCCGCCAACGGCGATGTGAACCCGTACGGAGTGGTGATCGTCCCAGGCACGACGGGCAAGCTGCGCGCGGGCGATCTGCTCGTCAGCAATTTCAACGACAAGGCCAACAACCAGGGGACCGGCACGACGATCATGCAGATCAGCCCGAGCGGGAAGCGGTCGCTGTTCTCGACCATCAGCGCGAGCGCACTGCCCGGCAGCTGCCCCGGAGGGGTCGGACTTACGACCGCGCTCAACGTGTTGCCGGGAGGGTATGTCGTCGTGGGTAGCCTGCCCACGACAAACGGTAAGTCGGCGACTGCACAGCTCGGCTGCTTGATCGTGGTGGACAGTAACGGCAAGGCCGTGAGCACGATCTCGGGTCCCCAGATCGCGGGTCCGTGGGACATGACAGCGGCGACACAGGGCAACGTGACCAACCTGTTCGTGAGCAACGCTCTCAACGGTGGGGCGGCCAAGGGAGTGCACACGATCAACAACTCGACTGTGCTACGAATCCGGGTTCAGTCGGGCCCGGGCCAGCCACCGAAGGTTCTCGGCGAGCAGGTGGTCGCGAACCGGATTCCCTGGCGTGATGACCCGGACGCACTCGTGATCGGCCCGACCGGGGTTGCGCTGGCCAAGAACGGAACGCTCTACCTCGCCGATACGCTCTCGAACCGGATCGCGGCGATCCCGCAGGCGCTGACGCGCACGACGCCGGCGCCGGGGGGCGGCACGACCGTTTCGCGCGGTGGGTGGCTCAACCAGCCGCTCGGGCTGACGCTGGCGCCCAACGGCAATATCCTGACCGCCAACGCGGGTAACGGGAACATCGTCGAGACGACTCCGGCCGGGCGGCAGTTGCGGTTGCGCACTGCGGACAAGAAGACCGGGGCCGGATCGTTGTTCGGCCTGGTCGTCAATCCGGCCGGCACCGCCGTGTACTTCGTCGACGATGGCGACAACACCCTGAAGCTGTTGCACTAGCGATACAGAGCGACCCTCATGCCTCAGAAGACCCCACCGTGAGCCCGGCGACCGGCAACCTCGGCCTCCTCTGGGGGACGCTGCCCTCCCGGCGCCGGAAAGGATGACTGGACCCCGGGCCCAGGTGCCCGGCGGTCCGGGCTCTCAGGCTGACAAAGCCCAGGCTCAGGACCGACGAACCCTAAGATCCACCCGGTGGCGCCCGGCGACGTTCACGTGGCCTTCGCGCAGGCAGCGGCGCAGGACGGCATCCGGCTCGGCAGTCAGTCGTTCGATTGGCTGTCTGAGCAGGGCCACGTCGGACTTGAACGCGTCGCCCAGCAGCGTCGCGACCCGGCGCTGGTGCGGCCGGTGATCGCCGCGCTCCAGCCGCTGGGCGCGATCTACGCGCGCCTGAAGGGGGACATCTCGGTCCTGCATGCGGCGCGTGGAAATCTGCTGCTCCCGGTCGATCTGGTACACGAGCCGACCGGGACGGTGGTCGAGGTGGACTCCGCACCGCACTTCACCTCCTTCCGCCTCGCTGCACTCGACCTGTATCCCGATGATGCGGTCCTCGGCTTCGACCTCGAGGAGTACAAGGACTTGTGCCGTGCCTGGTCTGCCCGCAGCGATGGCCTGGAGCGTGCCCTGGCCGCCAAGGGGTTCGGATTCGGCGGCAGGCCGCGTGAGCTGGCCTACCACGATGCGCTGCGTGATCTCGCCACCCCGGCGATGGGTCATCCGGCTCTGGTTCGGATCGCCGCCGTGGATGGCGATGGCGCAGCCGCGTACCTCCGCCACCGGGCCCGGCTGCTGGCCCTGCTCGGCGCCTGACTCAGTGGGCGCGACGCGAGCCCTTGGCTTCCGGCTCGTCGGTGACCGCGACGTTGACGGTCGAGCACCGTCCGCAGCGCACCCGGACCTTGAACGTCATCTGCAGCGGCTGCATCGCCACCGCGAGCACGTTGCCGCACTCGACGCAGACGTAGTCATCGGGTCCGTTGCCGCGGAACACCGGCCGGTCAGCGTCCTCCTGCACCGCAGTGCCGCCGTCGAACGGCACCTCGCCAGCGCGGATTCGTCTCATCGTGATCGTCGTCATAGCGCTGAGCGCCTGGCGCGGGTCTGGCCGCTCAGATCTGGCCGAGCTTCCCGGTGAAGTCCGTGATCAGCGCGTCGAGCACCCCGACGACGACGCCCTCGCCCATGGAGGCGGCTTTGCCAGTGATCTGGGCGTTGGTGTGGATCGTTCCGCCACCGTCGGTCAGCGTGAACTCGACGGTGGCGTTGGCGTGCCCCTGGCCGCCGGCCTCCTTGGCTTTAACCGCCATCACCGCCCGATGGGCGGCGGCGTCCTGCTCGACGATCTCGACCGTGCCGGTGAACTTCATCGACATCGCCCCCATCTTGACCTTGATCTCGGCCTTGACCGCGTCGGGGCTGACCCGCTCGATCACGCTGCCGCCCTCGACGCACGGCACCACTCGCTCCAGATCCAGAATCGACTGGAAGCTCTCGTCGATCGATTTCGTCGTCGAGAACGGGTTATCCAAAATGACGGCCACGAAGCTGCTCCTTGATCGAAGGGGTGTGTGTGACGAGGGCGGGGTGAGCTCCGAACCGAAAGGTTCGAAACCGATAGAAGACTGTCGGACCACCGCCCGCATCATTGGAATATCGTCTATGTGTTACTGAAGTCATATAGACTCCGTGCATGTCAATCCAGACAGGAACATACAAACTCGGCCCCGGTCACGGGACGCTGTCGGTCATGACCAAGCGCACCGGCGCCGCGGCTAAGGCCGGACACGACCTGGTCATCCACGTGACGGCCTGGGAGGCCACGCTCGAGGTCGGCGAAGGGCCTGCGCAGACCGTCGTCATTGCCCTCGACGCGGACGCCGCCTCGCTGCGCGTGCGCGAGGGCCGGGGCGGGATACAGGCGCTCGGCGAGGACGACAAGGCCAGCATCCACAAGTCGATCGACGACGACGTCTTGAAACGGCAGAACATCGCGTTCCGCTCGACCGAGGCGCAGTTCAACGCTGACGGCCAGCGGATCGCCGTGCAGGGGGAACTGACGCTCGTGGGCAAGACCCGCCCGGTCGAGTTCGAGCTCGAAATCGACCCGGACGGCACGCTCACCGGCAGCGCCGTGATCAAACAGAGCGACTGGGGAATCAAGCCGTACTCAACTCTGTTCGGAGCCCTGAAGGTGGCCGACCAGGTCGAACTCGAGCTCGACGCCAGCCTGCCGCTCACCTAGCCGCTGGCCAGCGCCGGCCAGCGCCGGCCAGCCTCCCGCCGGCGTCCAGGTGACGTCCGCGCCGGCGCAGCGGTTTTGATCAGTCGCTGTAGACCGTCTGGGCATCGAGCCCTCCCTCGACCCCGGGCGGCAGCGCGCCGCTGCTGTGGGCGTACAGCGCGATGTCCTCAACGGTCTTCACCTGGGTCGGATCGTCTCCGGCGCCCGTCACCCACGCGCCGTTGAACCACTTGAGGCTCTCCGGGGGAGCTTCCAGCGCCGCCCCGGCCAGCAACTGCGCCTTGTCCCGGATCTTGCCCGTCGCGCTGACGATCGCCGTCGCGGTCCCGTCCGATGGACTCGTGTTGTAGCCGTGACCGACGCCGAACCGATCGGTGTCCGTCGGAACCACCTTGATGTCAAGCGCCGGAACCCCGAGTTCGTCAGCGATCAGACGGGCGTACTCGGCCTCTCTGCCGTCGGATTCGGTGGTCAGGCTGAGCACCATCTTGCCGGTGGGGTGCACACGGAGAAATACAGCTCTATACGCCTCGCCCGCCATTGTCAGTCACCTCCTGGTTGGTTGGGAGCGGTCATCGCGTGGCCGCCGGCGTACCGACCGGGCTCTCGCTGGCGAGGCGCTGACGCTCCTGGTGGGCGGTCAGCGCGTTGTGCTCCTCCAGCTCGCAGAAGGACGGCTGCGGTCCGCCCAGCGGGTGTGGAGGCACTGCGGGTCGCCCGCATCCCGGGTAGATACACATCTTGGTCGAGCTCTCGCTCATCACTCACCAGCTCCTTCTGTCTCGTTCTCATCGACCACCCATCCGGGGGTGGTATGCCCCCGGCTCGGGCCGTGTCCGCTGGGCATCGCCACCGAACTGCCGGCGACGGGGGTGGCACTGGCCCACGGTTCCTCGTCCTCGGTGAATGGCTGCGCCGCGGCCTGAGCTGCGGGGGAGACGCGACGGTCCCACGACTGCACCCCGATTGCCTCGACCACTTCGCTGAGCGCCTGAAAGCTATGGCCGCTGACCAGCGCGTCGCAATGGGGCAGCGCGGCCACCATGCCGCCCGCCTGCACCGAGAAGGAGCTGGCGCTGACCCGCGGGTTGACCCACACGATCCGATAGGCCAAGCGGGCCAGCCGCTCCATCTCGCGTCCCACCAGCATCGGATCGCCGCGCTCCCAGCCATCGGACAGGATCACGATCACGGCGCCGCGCGCCATGCCGCGACGTCCGTGGCGGTCGTTGAACTCCTTCAGCGCCTCGCCGATTCGCGTGCCGCTGGACCAGTCTGGCGCGGCCGCGGCGGCGCGCTGAATCGCTCGTTCCGGGCTGCGCGAGGCCAGCGCGCGCGTCACGCGGGTCAGTCTGGTGGCGAACACGAACGCCTCGGCGTTCGGACCGCTGCCCGCGGCGCAGGTCAGGAACTGAAGGTACGCGCGCGCGTAGGGCTCCATGGAGCCGGAGATGTCGCACAGCATCACGAGCCGTCGGCGGACCACGCGGCGGTGTCGGCGTGACAAGCGGATCGGATCGCCGCCCGTACGCAGGCTCCCGCGCAACGTCCTGCGCATGTCGATCTGCTGCCCGTGACGGCCCTTCTCGTAGCGGCGCGTGCGGCGCATCGGGGTGGCCAGCTGCAGACGCGACATCAGTCGGTAGAGCTGCGCCAGCTCGTACGGGTCGAGCGCGTCGAAGCTCTTGCGCCCGAGCAGTTCTTCGTCGCTGGCCATCGCCAGCGGTACTTCAGCCTCGGGCACGTCCTCGTCCTGGTCGCCTCGGCCGGGCGGCGACGACGACACGGCGGCCTCCGGGATGGGTTCGATCGTGTAGCGCGGTGAGGCCTTGTGTTCGGCCCGCGGTCGCTCGTCGGGCGGCGCAGCGACGGTCTGCACGTCCTGCGGGTCGAAATCTTCAGCGGCCTCGCCGCTGCCGAAGACCGAGACGAAGACCGCGTCGAAGGCCTTGACCTGCGCGTGCTCGGACACGAAGACGGCGCGAGCGGTCCAGTACAGGCGTCGGCGGGTGATCGGATTGACCAGCGTCAGCGCGCGGGCGAACGCGGCCGAGCGCCCGGGGGTTATGGGCAGGCCGGCATCGTGCAAGCGGCGGCTGAACGCCCCCACCAGGGGCGGGAGGTCGAGGTGAACTGTCTCGACGCCGAACTCACGGCTGCGCACGCTGGAATCAGTCACGGCCGTGCACGAGTTGCTCCAGGCCAGCCGCGCGAATCACCTCCTGGTCCTCGCTGTACTTGAGCACGGATCCCAGCGTGAGATCGACGGTGGCGGGGTCGAGGCGCTCGACGCCGAGCAGGTTCAGCGCGGCCAGCCAATCGATCGCCTCGGCGATACCCGGCGGCTTCTGCACGTCGCTGTCGCGCATACGGGAGACGGCGTTGGCGACCTGCACCGCCAACGTCTCGGACGAGTTCTTGACCCGGCGGCGAATGATCTCGACCTCGCGCTCAGGGGTCGGGTAGTCGATCCACTGGTACAGGCAGCGGCGCTTGACCGCGTCGTGCAGATCGCGCGTCCGGTTGGAGGTCAGCACGATGATCGGGGGATGGGTGGCGCGGATCGTGCCGATCTCCGGGATCGTGACGCTGGCCTCCGCGAGGAGCTCGAGCAGGAACGCCTCAAAATCGTCGTCAGCCCGGTCGATCTCGTCGATCAACAGCACGGCCGGCCGCGGACCGGGGTGCTCGAGCGCGCGCAGGAGAGGACGGCGAATCAGATAATCCGGGCCGAACAACTCCTCTTCGCCGAGCGTCGATCCGTGGGAGTCGGCGAGCCTGATGCTGAGGAGCTGGCGCGGGTAGTTCCATTCGTAGAGCGCCTCGGCCGCGTCGATGCCCTCGTAGCACTGCAGGCGGATCAGTGGCGTGTCGAGCACGAGCGCCAGCGACTTCGCCGCTTCGGTCTTGCCCACGCCCGCCTCGCCCTCGAGCAGCAACGGCTGGGGCAGGTGCAGGCTGAGGAACATCGACGTCGCCAGGCCCTCGTCGACCAGATAGTCAACCTCGGCGAGACTGCGCGCGAACGCCTCCACGTCGGGGACCCGCCAGCGGATCTCGCCGGCCGCCTCGCCCGTGACCGAGATCGTGCTCATGCCAGGGTCCGGGCGGCGCCGTGGACGCCGGCCGACTCGTCGAGCCCGGCTTGCGCCAGGACGGCGCGATAGTCCTCCGGGGTGTCGACATCGAGCGGGATCTGGCCCGGGATCTCAACCTCGGTCACCTCGTCAGCGCGCCGCCCGAGCAGGCGCCAGACGCCCTTGTCCCCGTGCAGGTGCGCGAGTTCGCCGAATGTGCTGCGCGCGAACGCGATCGGATGCCCGCGCCCCTCGTCGTAGCGGCAGAGCGCCAACGGCGCATCGCCGCGTCCTTCCAGCAGCGCCACCACCGCGTCCACGGTCACTCCTGGCTGGTCCCCGAGCATCAGCACGATCACATCGCAACCCGGGTCCACGGTACCCAGTGCCGCGGCAATCGATGACGAACAACCGGCGCCGTAGGACTCGTTGACCACCACGTCAGCGCCGGCCAGGTCCACGTGGGCGCGGACCTCGTCCGCGGCACCGCCGATGGCCAGCACGATCTGGTGAAACCGGCAGGCTCGGGCGGTGGCGATCACGTGCCCGAGCAGCGTCGTATCCCGGTAGGGCAGGAGTTGCTTCGGACGCCCCAGCCGACTCGACCCGCCGGCGCCGAGCACCAGCCCGGTGACGAACAGATCAGTCCGCGGCGACGGCATGCTCGTGCTGGGCCTCGAACTTGGTCTTGCAGCCCTCGCAGCAGAAGTACACCGTCTCGCCGTCGTGCTCCAGGGCGGGCGTGCTCGCCACGGCGGCGACCGTCATTCCGCAGATCGGGTCGACGGCGATCGTCGGTGACACGGGGTCATCGCTCCCGCTGGCCGCCGTGGACTCGTGCGCGGAAGCCTGGGCGTGCGTGTCGCCGTGAGTGTGGGCGCGCCGGACCGCGACGATGCGGGCCAGGATCGACAGCGCCACCTCGGCGGGGGTGCGAGCACCGATGTCGATGCCGGCGGGCACGTCGATCTGATCCAGCAGCTCTTTCGGCACGCCGTCGCCGCGTAGCTCCCCGAGCACCCCGTCGCCGCGCTTGCGGCTGGCCACGAGACCGACGTAGGGCAGCCCCGACTCGAGGCCGCGGCGCAGCGTGTGCAACTCGTCTCGCCCATGCGCCGCCACGACGAGGGCGAGATCATCCGGCCGCGGATCCAGCACGTCGCCGTCCACGGCGACGACGTTGAGTCCCAGGTCAGCCCCGATCCGCAGGACCGCGCCCGCGATCGGCGTTTCGCCCACAACGAGCACCCGCGGGGCGGGGAGGACGGGCTCGAGGAAGACCTCGATCGCCCCGCCCGACAGGCACGGGTTCTGCACCGTCACGGCCCCGTCCTCACTCGAGACCTGGTCAGCCGCGCCCGCCGCATCGTCCTGCGCGGAGAAGGGCAGAATGCGCAGCAGGACGGCCTCGTCGTTCTCCATGGCCAGCAGCGAATACGCGCGCACACTGTGCTCGGCACAGACGCCGCCCACGAATCCCTCGACTGTGCCGTCGCCGAGCACGATCGCCGAGTCGCCGGCTTGGGCGCTGGTGGGGCGCTGGGCACGCACGACGGTCGCGGTGACGAACGCCACGCCCTGGGCGGCGAGCTCCTGGGCTCGCCGCGACATCTCGACGGACATCATTGCGGCGGCTCCGGTCGGCCCTGCATGGCCGCCCACACGCGTGCGGGCGTGCACGGCATGTCGACGTGCTCCACGCCATGGGTCTCGTACAGCGCGTCGATGACCGCATTGACGATCGCCGGGGGGGAGCCGACGTTCGGCGACTCACCCACGCCCTTGGCGCCCAGCGGATGGTGCGGACACGGGGTGACCGTCTCGCCGAGCTCGAAGTCGGGACACTCGAGCGCGGTGGGGATCAGGTAGTCCATGAAGGACGAGTTGAGGCAGTTGCCCTCCTCGTCGAATGAGATCAGCTCCATCAGCGCGATCCCGACCCCCTCGGCGAGGCCACCATGGATCTGGCCGTCGACGATCATCGGGTTGATCCGAACCCCGCAGTCGTCGACCGCGATGAAGCGCCGAACCGTGACCTGGGCGGTGTCCGGGTCGATGTCGACCACGGCGATGTACGCGCCGTAGGGGTAGGTCAGGTTGGGCGGGTCGTAGATCACCTGCGCGTCGAGTCCGCCCTCCATCCCGGCCGGCATCGGCTCACCGCCGTAGGCCCGGATCGCGATGTCCTCGATCAACGCGCCCTTCTCGGGGTCACCCTTGACGTACCAGCGGCCCTTCTCCCAGGCCAGATCCTCCGGTCTGGTCTCGAGCATCGTCGCCGCGATCAGGCGCGCCTTGTCACGCACCTTGCGTGAGACGACCGCGACCGCCGCGCCGGACACCGGGGTCGAGCGGCTGCCGTAGGTGCCGAGCCCGTACGGCGACTTGTCGGTGTCGCCGTGGCGGACCTCGACGTCCTCCGGCGGAATCCCGAGCTCCTCGGCCACGATCTGCGCGAACGTCGTCTCATGGCCCTGGCCCTGCGTCTGGGCGCTGATGCTGACCACTGCCTTGCCGGACGGGTGGATTCGCAGGTCGGCTCCGTCGTTCATGGCCAGCCCGAGGATGTCCATGTGCTTGCGCGGCCCCGCTCCCACCCCCTCGGTGAAGAACGAGACGCCGATGCCCATCAACTCGCCGCGAGCGCGTTTCTCCAACTGCTCGCGGCGCAGGTCCTCGTACCCGGCGATGTCCATCGCCACGCGCATCGTCTCGGCGTAGTTGCCTGAGTCGTATGTCCAGCCCGTGGTGGTCTCGTAGGGGAACTGCTCGGGGCCGATGAAGCTGCTCATCCGCAGCTCGATCGGGTCCACCTTCATTTCCAGCGCGAGCGCGTCGACCATCCGCTCCACGAGGTAGACCGCCTCGGTGATCCGGAATGAGCAGCGGTAGGCGACGCCCCCGGGGGCCTTGTTCGTGTACACCGCCTTGACCTTCACGTGCGACGCCTCCAGGTCATATGAGCCGCAGACGATGTGAAAGAAGCCGGCCGGGAACTTGGTTGGCTGCGCGGTGCTGTCGAAGGCGCCGTGGTCGGCGATCACGTCGACGCGCAGGCCGGTGATCTTGCCGTTCTTCGAGCACATTTCCGAGCGCATGATGTAGTCACGAGCGAAGCCGGTGGACATCAGGTTCTCGGAGCGGTTCTCGACCCACTTGACCGGCACGCCGGCCACGATCGACGCGGCGATCGCGCATACGTACCCGGGGTAGACCGGAACCTTGTTGCCGAAGCCGCCGCCGATGTCCGAGCAGCGGATTCGGATCATGTGCTCGGCCAGGCCGGCCACGTGCGCGTAGACGGTGCGGTGGGCGTGCGGGGCCTGATTGCCGTTGTAGATGTCGAGCTGGCCGGTCTCCGGGTTGAAGTCGGCGATCATGCCGCACGTCTCGAGCGGCGCCGGATGGCAGCGCGGATAGATGATGTCGCGTGTGACCACCGTGTCCGCCTCGGCGAAGACGCGATCGGTTGCCTCCTCGTCGCCGGCCTCCCAGGTCGGGCTGGCCAGGTTGTCACGCTGGCCGGCCTTATCGTCACGGATCAGCGGCGCGTCGGGGTCGAGCGCCGTGCGGGCGTTGACCACCGCCGGGAGCGGCTCATACTCGACATCGATCAGTTGCAGCGCGTCGTTGGCCGAATACTCGTCGGTGGCGACGACGAACGCGACCTCCTGGCCCTGGAAGCGAACCTTGTCGCCGGCCAGCACCGCCTGCGTGTCATACGAGATCGTGGGCATCCACGCCAACCCCAGGGTCTCCAGGTCCTTGGCGGTGACGACGGCGGCGACGTTGGGGTGCGCCAGCGCCTTGGAGGTATCGATCGAGATAATCCGCGCGTGTGCGTACGGACTGCGCAGGATCGCGCCGTAGACCATTCCCGGCAGCCGGATGTCGTCGAGGTAGGTCCCCTGGCCGCGGATGAAGCGCGCGTCCTCCTTGCGCTTGAGGCGACCGAAACCGATCGGCCGTTCGGTCTGCGGACTGGGGAGGTTCTCGGTGATGGCCATGCTCATACCTCCTGCTTGCTCGGCGAACCGGATGTCGTGCTCGACGAACCGGATGTCGTCGCAGCTTCGAACTCGGCCGCCCAGCGAACCGCGCTCACGATGTTCTTGTACCCGGTACAACGACAAATGCCACCTGAGATGGCGGTACGGATCTCGTGATCGGTTGGATCAGGATTCTCGTCCAGCAGCGCCCGGGTGGTCATCAGCATCCCCGGTGTGCAGAAGCCACACTGAAGCGCGTGGCGCTCGTGGAAGCCCTGCTGGATCGGATCGAGCACACCGTCGACCTCGAGCGACTCGACGGTCCGGATCTCGTGGCCCTCGCACATCACCGCCAGGGTTGTGCACGACTTCACCGGCTGGCCATCCATCAAGACGACGCAGGCGCCGCAGTTAGAGGTGTCACAGCCCCAGTGGGTGCCGGTCAACCCCGGCGTGTCGCGAATGAAGTGCACGAGCAATTGTCGCGGCTCGATCTCGCGAGAGATCTCCTCGCCGTTGACGTTGATCGAAACGTGCATGGTCAGGCCTCCTGATTCAGGGCGCGCGTGGCGGCACGGCGCAGCGCGCGGGTGGTGAGGACACCCGCGAGATGGCGCTTGTAGTCGATTGGTCCCCGGCCGTCCGCACCGGGGGAGCAGTCCGTGGACGCAATCTCGCCGGCCTGCGCGAACAACTCCTCCGACGGGGTCTGGCCCCGGAGCAGGTCCTCGGCTCGCGATAGGTGGATCGTCGTCAGCCCCACGGCGCTGAGCGCGATGCCCACGTCGGCGATCGTGCCGCCGTCGATCCACAGGGCGGCCGATGCGGCGGCGATCGCCCAGTCACCGGCGCGTCGCTCCACCTTCTCATGCGCGCTGCCGGCGCCGGGACGCAGCGGCAGACGGATCTCGGTCAGCAGGTCGCCGGCGCCCACCGCGGTCATGTACGGCCCGATGTGAAAGTCCTCCATGCCCACCACCCGTTCCCCGTCGGGGCCGCGGATGACCACCTCCGCCTGGGCGGCCGAGCAGACGGCCGACAGGTCCTCGGCGGCATCGGCTTGGCAGAGCGAGCCGCCGATCGTGCCGCGGTTGCGCACGACCGGGTCGGCGATCACAGTTTCGGCGTCGCGAAACAGGGGAAAGCGCTCGGCGAGCAACTCCGACTTCAACAGGTCGACGTGCCGGGTCAGCGCACCGATGCGGATCTGGGACGGCGAACCGGATGTCGTCGCGCCACCCTCACGGATGTAGGAGAGCTCGGCGAGGTCGTTGATATCGATCAGGTACTCGGGATTCGCCAACCGGAGCTTCATCATCGGCAGCAGGCTGTGCCCGCCCGCGATGATGCGCGCCTCAGAGCCGAGCTTCTGTAGCGATGCGATCGCGCCTTCGACGCTGGTCGCGCGCTCGTACTCAAATGACGCAGGTGTCTGCAACAGGTGCTCCTCTCATTCAGGAAACGATCATGCGCTGCGGTTCCAGCGGATCGTCAAATCGGGAGGCTCGTCGGACGGGTGCTCTGGCGGCGTCGCGACGGCGGTGCGGCCGGGGAGTCGCTTGCGTGGCTCTCCGATGTCGTCCCGCTGCTCGTATTGTATTGGCGCGTTGGTGCCGATCACCGGGGATCTCGGCAGCTTCTCCGGACTCGTGTGGCGGACGTCGGGGTAGAGCGAGCGAGCCGCCAGACTCCCGCCCTCGACGTTGCGCAGCACCACGCCCTCCGGGCTGGCGGCGGCGATCGGCGCCTCCCGGCCGAGACGGGCGAGCGTCAGCGTGCCCTTCGTGTAGACCTCGGCGATGCGTGGCGCGTGGACCGTCAGGCTCTCGGGAAAATTCCTCAGCCCGGCGGCGGCGGCGCCAGCGTACAAGCCGTCGACGAGACCGACGGCGTCACTCATGCCGGCCTTCTTCACCAGCAGCCCCTCGAGCAGGTCGACCCCCGCGTCGAGTTGCTGATTGATCGTCGTCACCACGTCGTTGACCGGCGCGCTCTTGGTCACGATCTCACTCACGCCGGCGATCACCTCATCGAGGCCGGTGGTGATCTGTCGCAGCGCCAGGATCGTCGAGACGAGATAGAAGACGAGCGCGAGGACGA
>Ga0302181_10000498_pt1 | contig 32136 bp, 30 predicted proteins | sample I_Palsa_E3_3_FD_198786 | JGI IMG/M metagenome (GOLD analysis project Ga0302181, IMG submission 198786) | Peat permafrost microbial communities from Stordalen Mire near Abisko, Sweden - I_Palsa_E3_3 | ecosystem: Environmental > Terrestrial > Soil > Palsa > Peat permafrost | place: Sweden...
CGCGCGCGGCGGAGGCCCCCAGCTCGCCGCGCAGCGGTCAGACGGCGGCGGGCTCGGAGACTCGGCGCGGCAGCAGCGTCTCCCGCGCGATCACGAGCCGCTGGATCTGGGCCGTGCCCTCGTAGAGCTGCAGGATCTTGGCGTCACGCATCAGCTTCTCGACCTTGTACTCCTTGATGAAGCCGTAGCCGCCGAACACCTGGACGGCGTCGGTGGTGATCTCCATCGCCGCGTCGGCCGTGAATCGCTTGGCGTGCGACGACTCGATCGTGTTGCGCTTGCCCTGGTCGAGCAGCACGGCGGAGTTGTAGGTCGCCAGCCGGCCCAGATGGACCTTGGTCGCCATGTCGGCGATGATGAACTGAATCGCCTGGTGCATCGCGATCGGCACGCCGAACTGGACGCGCTCCTTGGAGTAGTCGATCGCCATCTCCATCGCCGCGCGACCGACGCCGACGCCCATCGCCGCGACCCCGGGCCGGGTCCGATCGAGGGTCATCATCGCGATCTTGAAGCCCTTGTTCTCCTCGCCGACGAGGTGATCGAGCGGGATCTCGACGTCGTTGAACGAGATCGTCGCCGTGTTCGACGCGCGCTGGCCCATCTTGTCCTCGTGCTTGTCGACGACGACGCCCGCATCACGGGGGACGATGAAGCAGGAGATGCCGCGATGCCCGGCCTCCTTGTCGGTCTTGGCGTAGACCGTGTACCAGTTGGCGTACTCGCCGTTGGTGATGAAGCACTTGGAGCCGTTGATCACCCACTTGTCGCCCTTGCGCACAGCGGTCGTCTTCATTCCCGACACGTCGGAGCCCGCGTCGGGTTCGGTCAGGCAGAACGACGCCAGCAGCGGCGCCTCGGCCAGCCGACCGAGGTACTCGCGCTTGAGCTCCTCGGAGGCAGCCAGCAGCACCGGGGCGCTGGCGAGGCTGTTGCAGGAGAGGCTCGTGCCGATCCCCGAGCACCCCCAGGCGATCTCCTCCTCGATGATCACGCCGTCGAGCACCGACAGGCCAGGCCCGCCGTACTCGGTCGGAAGATGGTTGTTCATCAGCCCGAGCTCCCACGCCTTGTCGAGCACCTCTCCGGGCCAGGTCGCGTCGCGGTCGTACTCCCAGGCCACCGGCCGGATCTCCTTCTCGGCGAAGTCATGCGCCATCTCGCGCATGTCCTGCTGCTCATCGGTGAGCGTGAAATCAACCACGGCGTTTTCTCCTTCGATTGACTAGTCAGTCAACAACGTTCACGTGGAAGGATAGCGGCCGCCGCGACACGTGTCGGCAGCAGCGGGACAACCCCACGGCTGGTCCCCGCACGCGTGATGCGCGACACTCCAGACCGTCGTGCAGAGCGCGTTCTTGTGGGTCGTCGTGGGCGTCTGCGTCGTCGGCGTGGTCGGCGCGATCGTCGCCCTGCTGACGTCCAACCGAGACTGGGCGCAGTACGGCTCAGATCGGCTGCTGCTGGACTCCGAAGTGCCCCGCGCCCCGGCCGCACTGCTCGAGCGTGACGAGGAGGTGCGCCAGATGCTCGAGGCACGAAATGCCCGCCGCCGGCGCCGCGGCGAGCCCGAGGTCGACGTCGAGACCGAGCTCGCACGGTTGACGGCGCTCGCCGACACCGACGGGGAGCTGCGTGACGAGGTCCGCCAGCTGGTGATCGCACGCAACCACCGCCGAGCGCGAACGGGCCTGGCGCCGCTCGACGTGGAGGCCGAGATCGCGCGCGAGCTGTCCCAGCTCCGCGAACTCTAGTGGCAAGCGGGGCCGCGACCGTCTAGCCTTGCACGCCGCTATGCCAGATCCTCGCGTATTCGAACTGGACGATCTCATCAACCGTCCCGGGACGTACTTTAACCCGCAGACCGAGGTCGTCGTGATCGTCGACGACTCGCCGGACCTGGACTCAGAGATCTTCAATATGGAGCAGTACGAGGGCGCCGACTGGGTGCTTATCTCAGACGAGACGCCAGTCGACGAGAACCGGCGCGACGTGCTCCTCGAGCGCTTCCAGGTCCACCTCCACGCCGGCTCGGCGGAGAGCGATGACCCTGACGAAGAGCCCGAGGAAGACGAGCTCGAGGCGGACGACCAGGACGCCGGTCGCGAGTAGCGTCCCCTCGCGCTACTGATTCACCGAGTCGATCAGCGACGCGCACTTCTGCAGCTGGCTCAAGTTGCCGCCTGCCTGCTGCAGACACTCGTAGTAGCTGCTGTGCTGCCCGCCGGCTGAGCCGCTCGTCGTTCCCTCGGCCGACCCCTCGAGCTGCTCGGCGAGACCGGAGAGCTTGAGGCCGAGCTGGCTGTAGGGCTTGACCCGCGCGGGCGTCGTGATCGTCTGCGGCCGGTTCAGATCGGCGTAATCGACCGTCACCGCCACGCCGACCGACGAGATCCCGGGCAGCTTCGATGCGGTCTTGGCCGGCACCGTCAGGTTCAGATCGAGTGCGGCACGTCGCAACGTGTGATCGGCGCTGCCGATGAACAGCTCAACGGTCGGGTTCCTCAAATCGGAGACCAGCTGCCGGCGCTCGGCGGCGGTGAGCTTCGCCGGCAATCCCGAGGTGCGCAACGCGGGGTTGGTCGCCTCCCTGGCGAGCAGCGTCCCGAGACCGTTGGCCAGCGCGCCGACGTCGATCCGGGCCCGGACCTCGGTTGTCTGCGTGCCGTCCACGGTGGCGTTGCCGAGCAGCTGCGGGTCGCGCAGCCACTTCAGCGGGCTGATCGAGAGGCCCGGCAGGGACGCCGGACCGGAGCCGCCCGATCCGGCGAGGCTCTTGCGTAACTGAGCGAACTGTTTGGCCGGCAGCCGGAACCAGCTGCCGTCCAGGCGCATGTAGCCGGCGCTCGCGGTGGTCCGCAGGCCGAGCGAGAGCCGCTGTCCGGCGGCCGCGACGGCGACCGTGAAGTCCGACTCGGTTCCACGACCGGAGCCGAGGTTCTGAAACGGGCCGCCGAACGAGATCGTGATCGGCGTACTTGAGGCGGTCGATCCATGCGGGGTAACCGTGGCTCGCAGGCTCAGCACCCCGCTCGTGATCCGGTGCTTGCCCTGCAGGCTCTGACGCAGCAGCGACTGGGCCGTCGACGCAGAACCGGAGCCGGAGTCGCCAGAACTGCCGTTGCCGGTACCGGCGCACGCCGAGACAGCGGTCGCAATGATCACCACCAATGCCGCCATCCCCCCACTGCGCCTGATCCTGAGCTTCATGCGCGCGGCCGAATGTACCATCGCACCGGTGCGAAGGTGCCTGTTCGTCCTGTTGGTGCTCGCCGCGTTTCCGGGCACGGCGGCCGCGGCGCCGGTGCTCGTGCTGGGCCCCCACGCCCGCGTGCACGAGCGCAACGACCGGTTCCTGAGCGCGGTCTCGATCACGCCCATGCCGGCGACCGTGCCGCGACCCCGGGCCACCGCACGTGCGCGGCCGGCGGTCGCCCGGTCCAAGCAGCCGCCGGTCACGGTCAAGTCGGTGCTGGCGGCGCTGCAGCGCCGCGGCTCGATCACCGCCGCGCAGTACTCGCAAACGCTGAAGGCATTCAATGGCGCGCTGGCGGCCGAGAAGCACCTGACCGGAACGCGGCAGACCGAGCTCGAGGCGGTGACCGAGAGCGTCCACCAGCTCGCCGTCACCAAGCAGCTGACCGCGTCGCGGCTGGCGGCGGTGGTCGCGACGCTCAACGCCAACAAGACGTGGTGGACGACCGGCTCGATTCCGGCGCCGGATCAGCGGATCCAGTTCTCGGGCTCGCAGCTGGTGTGGGAGTACTACCCCGGCCAGGGGCTGCAGCTGCAGGTGCTCGGCACGTTCGGCGAGGCCGACGGGATGTATACCGCTGGGCCATCGGAATACCCGGCGATGGAGCAGGTTCTGTCGGAGATGATCCCGCTGGCCTCGCGGCGCGGCGGTGGCACGACTTGGGAGTACTACTTCACGTTCGACGGCGGGTCGCCGCCGTGGACCAGCGCGATGTCCCAGGCGACCGGCCTGGAGGCGTTGTCGCGCGCATATCTGGCCACGAACAACCCCTACTACCTCCAGGTGGCGGCGTCGGCGATGGCGATCTTCTCAAAGCCCCCGCCGGTCGGGGTCACGGTGCCGACCACGCTTGGCGTGCGTTTCCTGCAATACACGTTCGCGCCCAGCCTGCTGATCATCAACGCCGACCTGCAGACGCTGATCGGACTCGACGCCTACGGCCAGGTCAGCGGCAACACGACCGCGCAGGCGTTGTTTGCGAAGGGCAACGCTGAGGCGATGGCCGTGCTGCCGAGCTTCAACACCGGTGCCTGGTCGCTGTATTCGCCGGGCGTCGAGGACGACCTGAGCTATCACGAGCTCGTGACCGGCTTCCTGCAGGAGCTGTGCACGATCACGACGGCGCCGGTCTACTGCACGACCGCCCAGCAGTTCACGGCCGATCTCACGACCCCGCCGGTCCTGACCGATCTGACGACCACCGCGAAGCCGCGCAAGCCGTTCGGGCTCAGCTTCCGCCTGTCGAAGGTCTCCCAGGTCGGGATCGTCGTCACCCGCGGTACGAGCACCGTGTTCTCGACCAGCGCCAGCTTCGGCTATGGCGTCAGGACGTTCACGGTGCCGGCGCTGAGGGCCGGCACCTACGGCGTTCGGCTCGCCGCGACCGACCTGGCCGGCAACTTCGCCCGGATCACCGGCACGTTGACGATCGGCGGCTGAGTCCCGGCACAGCGACACGCGCGCGGGCACTCCGACGAGTCGGCCGTAGACTCGACCGGCCATGCCCCCGCGGACGATCCTCTACACCGGCAAGGGCGGCGTCGGCAAAACCTCCGTGGCGGCCTCCACGGCGCGCGCCTGCGCCGCTCAGGGCGCCAAGACGCTGATCATCTCCACCGATCCGGCCCACAGCCTGTCGGACTCGCTGGCAGTCGACTGCGGCGGTGAGCCGACACCCGTCTCGTCCGGGCTGTGGGGCCAGGAGGTGCGTGCCCAGGAGGAGATGCAGCGCCACTGGTCAGGCGTGCAGGAATGGCTCGGCGAGCTGCTGATCGAGCGCGGCGTCGACCGGATTTCGGCCGAGGAGCTGACCGTCCCGCCCGGAATGGACGAGCTGTTCGCGTTGCTGCGGCTGCAGGCCCATCACGACTCAGGCGTTTGGGACGTGGTCGTCGTCGACTGCGCCCCGACCGGTGAGACGCTGCGGCTGCTGTCGTTCCCGGATGTCGCACGCTGGTGGATCGACAAGGTGTTCCCGTTCGAACGGCAGATCCTGGCCGCCGCGCGTCCGCTCGCCCGCTCGCTGCTGGACATCCCGCTGCCGAGCCAGGCGGTGTTCGCTGACCTTGAGCGGCTCTCGCAGAACCTGATCGCGATGAACGAGATCCTGCGCGACCGAACCCGCTGCACGGTCCGGCTGGTGATGAATCCGGACCGGATGGTGATCGGCGAGGCGATGCGAACGTTCACGTATCTGAACCTGTACGGATACCTGACCGACGCGGTCGTCGTCAACCGCCTGTTCCCGGAGTCGGTCGGCGACTACTTCGCGGCCTGGCGCCGGTTACAGCAGGAGCACATGGAGCTGGTGCGCTCGGCGTTCGAACCGGTGCCGGTCCTGCGCGCGCCATACTTCGAGCAGGAGGTCGTCGGTCCGGGGATGCTCGACCGGCTCGCAACCGCCTTATTCGACGACGCCGACCCGGCAGCTGTGATGTTCGATCAGACCGCGCAGTCGCTGGACGTGCTCGACGACGGGGCGCTGCTGCGGCTGGCGCTGCCGTTCGCCGACAAGGGGGATATCTCGCTGAAGAAGATCGGCCTGGAACTGGTCGTCTCGGTCGCCGGGCAGCGGCGGACGATCATGCTGCCGCCCGCGATGGCGGCGATGCGACCGGGCGCCGCCACGTTCGAGGAAGGCGCCCTGGAGATTCGCTTCCGTGGCTGAGCCACCACTCGATCATGACCGTCTGCGGCGGCTGACCGAGCGCCTCGACGTCGCCGCGCAGCGTGCCGAGCGGCTGCTGACGGAGTCGGTGCTGGCCGCGGCCACAGAGCAGCCGCCCGACCGTCCGTCGCCTGACGGCGACCCCGCACGGTTGCGCCCAGACGACGCCGACGCCGCCTCGCACCGGCCGCCGCCGTCTGGCTGGCAACGGCCGCGAGTCGACGACCGGGCCGATCGGGATCGCTGGTTGGACTCCGACGAGCTCGAACTGCTGCTGACGGCGCTGGCCGGAGTCCGTGACCGGATTCCTCAGGAGTTGCGCCGGCGGCTCGCGGACGCGGTGCGCGAGCTGCTGATGGCACTGCGGGCACTGATCGACTGGTATCTGGAGCGGAGCGAACGCGGCGCGCCCACGAGCGCCGACGTCGAGGACATCCCGATTCTGTAGCTCAGCGACCGAGCAGCCTCATAGACTGCGCCACGTGCCTCGGACCCCGCGTCAGATGCACGGCCGGCGAGTGCTCGCCGCGGCCGCCGCGGCAGGACTGCTCGTCAGCCTGTTCGCTCCGTGGTACCGCGAGACGGTCGTAGCGTCCGGCATCACCGGTCTGCGGACGCTGACGCTGACCCGATCGGGATGGCAGGCGTTTTCCACGACGGAGCTGCTGATCGTGGTCGTGGCGATACTGACACTGCTGGTCGTGATCGGCATGCCCTCAGACGTTCCCGAGGATGGCGCGCCCAACCGCCTGCGCCGGTCGGGTGCGGTCGTCGCGGCGCTCGGCGCGATCGCGTTCGCGGTGCTGCTGGCGCGACTGACGACGGCGCCGGGAACGACCAGGCACGCGCTCGACGAGACGATGGTCGCAATCCGCTGGGGAATCCTCCTGGCGCTCGCCTGCAGCGCCGCGCTGACGGCGGCCGGGCTGCGCCTGATCCGCGCTCAGCGGCAGCCGGCACGGCCGCCCCGGGCTCAGCGGCAGCCGGCACGGCCGCCCCGCGCTGAGCGGGAGCCACGGCCCGAACGGCTCCGGCGGGGGCGTGGGGGGGGGGGGGGGCCCCCGCGGGGCGCCCCCCCCCCCCCCCCCCCCCCACGCCCCGGCCTGACCGCGCGCGCCCGTCGGCCGCACGCACCGACGGTGGGACTCCGCCCGCGGTGGTTCCGAACCGGCGGCCTGATCGGACACGGCCGACACGCCGCCCCGACCGACCCGTCTGGGACGAGCAGGCGACCGGCTGGCTCGACCTCCCTGACTGACCCGCGTGGGTTGCTCCGACGTCTGACGGCGGCCGAACGGTGCACACCGGCCTGGCCGGCCCTTTAGAAGAACGAGCTCGAACTACCCGGCCGCAGCCCGAACGTGAAGTAGGCGCTGACGACCGCGATGATCAGGATTCCGATCAGGATCAGCGCCCGCGAGCGAGTGAGGTGGCCGATCACGCCGATCACGAATCCAAAGCCCAGCGCCAGCACGGTGGCGTGGGTATCTGACTGCAGGGATGCGACGATCAGCGGCACGGGCGACGGCTAAGCCTATATTTGACGCGACCGCGACACGCCAGCCCGAATGAGCCGATGACCGAAACGATGATCTCACCCACCTCCGTCGACGACGTGTCCGCCGGCCTGCGTGAGGCCGGCTACCTCGCCGGGGAGTCGACCGCGCTCGTCAGCTTCCTGGCGACCAAGCTGGACAAGCCGGTGCTGGTGGAGGGGCCGGCCGGCGTCGGCAAGACCGAGCTGGCCAAGGCGTTGGCGCGCTACCTGGACCGGAGGCTCGTGCGGCTGCAGTGCTATGAGGGCCTCGACGAGGCCAAGGCGATGTACGAGTGGAACTACCGCAAGCAGCTGCTGCGGATCCAGGCCGAGTCTTCGGACGCGGGCTGGTCAGATGTGCAGGAGGACATCTTCGGAGAGGAGTTCCTCCTGCCCCGGCCGCTGATGACCGCGATCGCGTCAGAGCTTCCGGTCGTGCTGTTGATCGACGAGATCGACAAGACCGACCAGGAGTTCGAGGCGATGCTGCTCGAGCTGCTGTCGGAGTTCCAGATCTCGATCCCCGAGCTGGGCCGAATCGACGCGCGCACCCAGCCGGTGGTGATCTTGACCTCCAACAACACCCGCGAGTTGACCGAGGCGCTCAAGCGGCGCTGCCTGTACCTCTGGCTCGACTACCCCGAGCTCGAGCACGAGCTCGAGATCGTTCGGCTGCACTCGCCCGGCCTGCAGGAGTCGGTCGCGCGTAAGCTGGTCGAGATCGTCGGCCAGATCCGCGAGCTCGACCTCAAGAAGCCGCCGAGCATCGCCGAATCGATCGACTGGGCGCGGGCGCTGCTGCTGCTCGGCGCGAACGAGATCGACGCCGAGATGTTCCGCCAGACGATGAGCGTGATCGTCAAGCACCGGACCGACCTCGACACCGTCGCTGCCCGCATCGGAGTCAAGCTGGAGGCGGCCGCCGATGCCCGCCCCGCCGCCTGACGACCGCCGGGTGACGCCGCCGGGCGCCCGACTCTACGCCCAGATTCCCGACCGTATTCCCGGCGGGTTCGACGGCCAGCTGATCAGCTTTGCCGAGGAGCTGCGCTCCGAGCATGTCGCGATCGGCACCTCGGAGCTGCTCGACGCGTTCAGCGCGCTCACCCACATCAGCTGGACCAGCCAGCCGGACTTCAAAGAGGCGCTGGCGGCGACGCTGGCCAAGTCGCCCGAGGATCGGCGCGTGTTCGAGCTCGTGTTCGAGCGCTTCTTCTTCCGCGCCGCCGAGGCCGAGGCTGCCCGCCAGCAGATCAAGGAGGGTCCGGCCACCTCCCACGCAGCCCAGGGCGACCTCGATCTTGAGGAGCTGCGCCGGCAGATCGCGGCGGCGCTGAGCGACGGTGACGAGGCGACCTTGCGGGATCTGGCACGGCTCGCGATCGCAGCCTTCGGCCGCGGCGAGGGGTCGGGCGTGCTCGGCGTCGACGTGCAGCGGATCCGCCGCGCGCTCGGCCTGCGAACCGAGCCGCAGCCGGCGCTGCCCGACGACGACCCCCGCCGCGACGGCGTCCCCCGTGAGCAGCTGCGGCGGTTCGAGCAGCATCTCCGTCGTGAGCTCGAGCGCGACATGATCGAGCGGACGCAGAGCCTGCCGCCCAAACGGGCGCTGTCCGAGCTTGACCGGTCGCTGCCGTCGGGGCCGATCCAGGACCTGGCGGCTGTGCACCGGGTCGTCGCCCAGCTCAAGCGGCGACTGGCGACCCAGGGGACCGAGCTGCGCGGCCGCAAGCGCCACGCCCACGTCGACGTGCGACGGACGATGCGCGCGTCGCTGCAGTCCGGCGGGGTGCCGATCGAGCTCAAGTACCGCCCGCAGCGACCGCGCCGCCCGGAGATCTTCGTGCTCTGCGACGTCTCGACGAGCGTCACCAGCGCGTCGACGTTCTTCCTCAGCGTGCTGCACGCGCTGCACGACTCGTTCCGCAAGCTGCGTTCGTTCGTGTTCATCGAGCGGATCTCCGAGGTGACCGATGTATTCGAGCGCGAGCGAGACTTCAAGGCCGCATCGGAGGCGGTGTCCAGGGACGCGGGTGTCGCCGACATCTCGGGCTACACCGACTACGGGCGCGTCTGGACCGAATTCCTGTCGACGATCGAAGACGAGCTGCACCCGCGCGCGACCGTGATCGTGCTCGGCGACGCCCGCACCAATGGCCGCCCCCCGCGCGACGACGTGTTCGCCCAGATCACGGCGCGCGCCGGGCGGACCTTCTGGCTGAACCCGGAGCCACGCCTGTACTGGAACTACGGCGATTCAGTGATCGCGGCGTATGCCGAGCACTGCCAGGCGTTCGAATGCTGGCGGACCGATCAGCTGGAGGACTTCGTCAAGGCGTTGGCACAGCCGATCGTCGCCCGTTGAGCTGACGCTTCGGCGCAACTCGGCTGCAAATGTGGTGTTCTCCTTGTCGTGGGTACCCGCCTACCGCAGCTTGTCGTCGCCCTGATGGCGGCGGCGACGCTGTTCATCACGCTGCCGTCCGCAGCGATCGCGCACGCCCGCACGCCCCACGTGACCGTCCCCGCGTCCGCCTCGCCCGGCCTCTCGGTCCAAGGCAACCAGCTGTATGCCAACGGCTCGCCGTTCGTCGCCCGCGGCGTGCAGATCGTCGGCCTCGTCGCCCCGACGTCCTATCTGTGGGGCAAATACGTCGCGGCCGGGCAGCAGTTCGGCCTGCCTGAACTGCGAGTCGCGGCGGCCGACCACGCCAACCTGATCCGCTTCCAGGTCTCCGAGTACGGTCTGGACCCGTCCAACCCCGAGTACTCGCCCGGCTATCTCACGTCGCTCGAGAACGGGATCGAGATGGCCCGTTCGCTCGGCTTCTACGTGATCGTCTCGCTGCAGTCCGAATCGGCTGCCGGGCTGGCGGCATCGGCCAACCGCTGTCCGCTGCCCGATGCCGGCGCGCTGGCCGCCTGGAACGAGCTCGCCTCGATGTTCGGCCACGACACGGGGATCATGTTCGAGCTCTACAACGAGCCCGCCGTGGGCGCGACCGCGGCCGGGTGGTCTGAGTGGCTCAACGGCGGCAACGTCGTCTACGGCAGCCAGATCGGCGATTCGTGCACAGCGATCGGGATGCAGCAGCTGATCGACCAGATCCGCGCCGACGGCGCCGGCAACGTGATCGTCGTCCCCGCCCTCGGCGGCGAGACCAACCTGGCGGGTATCCCGGCGCTCTCAGACCCGGCCAACCCGTCGGATCCGCAGCTGGCCTACGGCATCCACTATCCGAACCTGACGACCGGCATCAGCGCGTGGGACAAGGCGTTTGGCAACTTCTCGGCCAGGGCGCCGGTGATCCTGACCGAGTGGGACGCCGCCGCGATCACGGGGGGCTGCACCTCCGACACGCCGGCGCAGAGCGCCGAGCTGCTGGCGTACCTGGCCAGCAAGCGGATCGGACTGGTCGGCTTCGCGTTCGATCTGCCGGGCACGATCGTCCAGGACGCCACCTTCGCGCCGACGACCTACGCCGACTTCCAGTGTGGCGTCCCGGGCGGCGGCCCGGGCCAGATCCTGTTCGACGACTACGCCGCCGAGGCTCGGGGAGCGGCCGCGGCGCCGGTCGACGGCCTCGACGCGCCGGCGTCGTGGATGGTCTCCGGGAGCGGCGCCGAGGGCTTTCTGTCGGCCTCGCCGGGCGCCGCGCAGCTGCTGTTCAACACCCCGTACACGTACGTGACCGGTACCGGCGCCGCCGACACCTCGCAGCTGGGTCTCCAGAACGCTGTGCCGACCGCCACCTTCACCAACGAGGCGTCGCTGGCGGCGGCGATCACCACCGGCCAACTGCGTCCGGGGACGGTCGCGGTGCAGTACGCGCCCAGCTGGCCGATCACGCCGCGCAACCAGCTGACCGATCCGAGCAACGCCTTCATGCAGGCCGCGCTCGTCGCCCACGCGCACGGGCTGTTGTTGATCGGTGATCCGTCGCTGAACGTCGTCCGCGTCACCGCGCCGCACCTGACGGCGATCAAGCGCACCAGCAAGTTCCTGCAACGCCAGATCGCCGCCGCCGCCGCGCGCTACAGCGACGTGTACGTGATCCAGGCGCAGACGCTGGAGCGAACGCCGTCACGGTTCTCGGCGTTCGTTCGCCAGGCGGCGGCGCAGGCGGTCAACGCGCATGGGTCGGTCGAGATCCTGACCGAGATCCGTTCCGGCGCCGGGGCCCGGGCGCCGACCACGCCGATGCTCGAACAGGATCTGAGCGGCGTCGGCTCGGCGGTCTCGGGTTACGATCTGGTCGACCCGGCCTCGGCGGATCTGACGCAGCCGACATCGGGCGATGCGGCGGTCGGGCTGATCGACTCGTTCGCGGGACAAGGCTGACCCGAGTGGTTCGAGGCCAGCGCTGACCCGATAGGATTCGAACACCGCAAGTTGACACCAGGGGCTGGCGGGCAGGCCGGCTGAGATGGCGCCAACTCAGACAATCGCGAGGCCCCGGCGCAGACCCTTCGAACCTGTGGGGTAATTCCGACGTTGGGAGCGACGCGATGATCGAGACCCCGGTGCAGGCGTCTCGCGGACCCGGAGTGGCCCGGGCGGTGGATTGCGAACATGCGGCTGCGGCGGTCGACGTCGACCGGGTCAGCCGCACCTTCACGCGCGGCCGACAGACGGCAGTGCAGGCGCTTGCGGACGTTTCGCTGCACGCCGGCGACGGCGAGATCGTGGCGGTCGTCGGTCCGAGCGGATGCGGCAAGAGCACGCTGCTGGAGCTGATCTGCGGTCTGCAGCGCCCAGATGCCGGGACCGTGCGCTGCGCGCCGGCGGCGCTGATGCCCCAACGCGATCTGCTGCTGCCGTGGGCCTCGGCGCTGGACAACGCCGCGCTGGCGCTACGTGCCGGCGGCATCGGCCGCGAGCCGGCGCGGGAGCTGGCGCGGCCGTGGCTTGCGCGGTTCGGGCTGGGCGAGTTCGAGCGAACCCGACCCGCGCAGCTGTCGGGCGGCATGCGCCAGCGAGTCTCGTTCCTGCGCTCGCTGCTGGCGGGCAAGCCGGTGCTGGCGCTGGACGAGCCGTTCGCCGCGCTCGACGCGATCACCCGCGCCGAGATGCAGGGCTGGCTGGACCAGGCGTTGACCGCCGAGCCGCGGACCGTCGTGCTGGTCACCCACGATGTCGAGGAGGCGGTCCTGCTCGGCGACCGCGTGATCGTCCTATCCGAACGCCCCGGCCGGGTCGTCGCCTCGGTCGAGGTGGGGCTGGCGCGACCCCGGCGACGTGCGGATCCGGCCGTCGTGGCGCTGCGCGAGCGGGTGCTGGCGGCGCTCGGGGTCAGCGGATGAGCGCCGGCGCGAAACAAGCGCTGGCGGCGCCGCTGCGCCAGTGGCGGGCGGCGATCCTGCTGGCCGTGCTGATCGGCGCCTGGGAGCTGTACGTCGACCTCGGCGGTGCCGATCCACTGATCCTGCCCGCCCCGCACGCGGTCGCGTCGGCGATGTATGACGACCGCGGGCTGCTGTGGTCCAACTTCCTGGTGACCGCCGAGGAGGTGCTGCTGGGAATCCTCGTCGCCGCCGCCGCGGCGGCGGTGCTGGCGACCGCGATGCACTTCTTCGTGAACGTGCGCGGCGCCGTCTACCCGCTGCTGATCGCCTCGCAGACGATCCCGATCCCGATGCTCGCCCCGATCCTGGTGTTGTGGCTGGGCTTCGGGATCCTGCCGAAGCTGATCGTGATCGCGCTCGTCTCGTTCTTCTCGATCGTGATCACGACGCTCGCCGGCTTTGCCTCGGTCGACCCCGAATTACTCAAGCTGGTCCGCACGTTCGACATGTCCCGGCGTCGCGTGTTCTTCTCGGTGGAGCTGCCGACGGCGGTGCCCGGATTCTTCACCGGCGCCAAGATCGCGGTGATCTTCGCCGTCATCGGGGCCGTGTTCGCCGAGCAGGCCGGCGCGAACTCCGGCCTTGGCTACGTGTTCACCCAAGCGTTGCCGCAGCTGCTGACCGCGCGGGCGTTCGCGGCCGTCGTGATCCTGTCGTTGTTCGCGATCGCGCTGTTCGGTGCGTTGACGCTGGCCGAGCGGCTGACGGTGCCGTGGGCCCATGCCGCCGGCTCTCAGGTTGGAGAGATCGACAGATGAGACGGACGATCGTCCTGGTGGTCGGCGCCGTCGTGGCCGCGTCGCTCCTGACCGCGTGCGGCGAGAAGCGCGACCAGATCCAGCCGATCGCCGCCAGGGCCCAGAAGCTCACGCTGATGCTCGACGCGTCCCCCAACGCCGATCACGTCGGGATCTACGAGGCGATGGCGAAGGGCTACCTCGAGGACGCCGGCGTCAACCTACAGCTCGAGACGCCGCCGAGCCCGAACGCGCCGCTGTCGCTGCTGGAGGACGGCAAGGTCGACGTTGCGATCTCGTCCGAACCCCAGCTGATCATCGCCCGCGACCAGAAGCAGACGGTCCTGTCGTTCGCGGCGCTTGTGCAGCGGCCGCTGACCTCGGTCATCTCGATCGGCTCGCGGCACATCACGAAGATCTCCCAGCTCCGCGGCAAGACCGTCGGTACCACCGGGATCCCCTTCCAGACCGCGTTCCTGGACACGATGCTCGATCACTCAGACGTTCCGCGCAGCTCGGTCAAGCAGGTCGACGTCGGCACAAACCTCGTGCCCTCGATGCTCAGCGGCCAGGTCGACGCGACGCTCGGCGGCTACTGGAACTACCAGGCGATCGAGCTGCGCCAAGCCCGCAAGAAGCCGAACGTGATCCCGGTGTCGGCCGGCGGCGTCCCGTCCTACGAGGAACTCGTGCTGGTCACGACCGAGAAGTACTTCGAGAACCACGTGACCCTGCTGCGGGGGCTCGTGCAGGCGCTCGGGCGCGGCTACGCCGCGGTGCGCGCCGACCCGCAGCAGGGGATCGATGCGCTCGACGCCGCAAATCCATCGCTCGATCCGACGCTGCAGGCAGCGGCGGTCCGCGCGACGCTGCCGGCGTTCTTCCCCGGCGACGACAAGTCGTGGGGCTGGCAGTTCTCCAACCAGTGGAACGCCTACGGCAAGTGGATGTACGACCACCACCTGATCGCGCACCTGGCCGCACGCGACTACGCGTCGACCAACCAGCTGCTGGCCGGCCAGGGGCCGTAGGCTCGCACCGTTTTTCGGTTTGGCCAAATAGTGGCGCTATACCGTACATAATTGGCCAAACCGAAATCCGGTCTGAGCGTTTCGAGGCCGCGGGCCGCGCGGCCGCGGGCCGCGACCGCGGACCGCAGGGCTGCGGGGCGCCGGCGCGGCTCAGGCGGCCAACTGCTGCGCGGCGGCGCCGCCCAGGCCGGCGCCGTGCGCGGCCAGCGCGTGCAGCCCGGCCAGGCCGGCCCACGGCCCGTACGGGTCGAACAGCGCGACGACCTCTGATTCGGTCGCGCGCCGGGCCGGCGCACCGGGCGGGCCGTGGTGCAGCAGCCGCCCGACGAGCTTGAGATAGGAGAGGTCACCGGCCGGCAGCTGGTCGAGGCGAGCCTGGCCGCGGAACGCCAGCATCTGTACCGTCCACGAGCCGATCCCCGGGATCGAGCGCAGCCGCCTCCAGCCACGTTCCTGCTCGGCGGGATCGTCCGCATCGAGGTCGACACGCCCCGACGCGACCTCCCGGGCCACCCGGCGCAACGCCACCGCTCGGCCCTCTGTGAGGTCGAACGAGGCCAGCAGCGCCGGCGCCTGCGCGGCGATCGTCGCGGCCGCCGGGCCGTCGCGCAGGCCGCTGACCGGATCACGCCGTCCCAGCCGCGCGATCAAGCGCCGCTGGATCGTCGCCGCGCGCTCGTATTCGATCAGCTGCTCGCAGACCGCGAACGACAGCGCCTCAAACGGATCCGGCCGCCCGGATGGACGCAGCCGCAGGTTGGTCCGGACCGACGGGCCGATCAGTGGATCGAACCGGAACCGCTCGTGAAACGCGCGCAGATCGAGATCGATCCCGAGCGTCCGGCGGATCCTCGCGATGCCCCACCGCGCCAGCTCCTCGGAGCTCGCCTGGGCGCCGAACAGAACCCGGTCGGCCGACAGCTGCACGACCCGGATCACGACCGGCTCGCCCGCGAGGTGGATCAGCCGGTGCAGGACCTGGCCGCGCATCCGCGCCAGCCGGTCCATGCCGAGCCGGCGCGGCATCGCAAACGGCCACGGCGGTCTGACCTCGATGCGGACCTCGACCCGGCCGCCGTTGGCCGCGGCCGTCACCTGCCGGGCTTGTCCAACAGGTGAATGTCGACCAGGAATCGTCGCGAGGCGACGATCTCCAGCGCCTCGCCGCCGCGGCGAGCCGGGCGGCTGGCGGCTCGCTTGAGCTGCTTGCGCGCGCCATGGCGGCGCACGAGCGCCAGCGTCGCGGCACCGGCGGCGAAGCTCGTGGCGGCGACGACGACCGCCTGCGCGGTGCCGATCACGCTCGTCGTCGCGGCCGTGACCGTGCGCACGTCGGCCAGGACCGGGACCCCGTCGACCTCCTCGAACTCGGCGAGCTCGTCACCCGGCGTGTGCTGCTCAACGCTCATCGAGTCAGACATCTTGGCACCGAGCGCGGTCGGCTGACAAGCGCCGCCTCCGAGCTCCGCCCCCCGATCGGGGGAACTCGGGCGCCGCCACCCCCGACCGGCTCTACATTCAGACGATGTCCACGATCACCGACGTCTTTGCCAAGGCGCGCGACCACGAGCGCGTGCAGCAGTTCCGGGCTGCCCGGGAGATCGACATGGTGCCGTACTTCCGCGTGCTGGAGGGTCCGACGCTGCCGATGGTGGTGATGGAGGGGAAGCCGCGGGTGATGCTTGGCTCCAACAACTACCTGGGCCTGACCGGCGATGAGCGGGTGCGCCAGGCGGCGATCGACGCGGTCAACCGGTACGGGACGGGGATCACCGGCTCCCGCTTTCTGAACGGCACGCTCGACCTGCACCTGGAGCTCGAGTCCGAGCTCGCGCAGTGGCTCGGCACCGACGATGCGCTGGTGTTCACGACCGGCCATCAGGCCAACGTCGGCGCACTCGGGACGATTCTGACGCCCAGCGACACGGTGATCGTGGACTCCGGCGACCACGCCTCGATCCTGGACGGCTGCCTGCTGTCGGGTGCGAAGGTACGTGGCTTCAGGCACAACCGCCTCGACCTGCTGGAGAAGCGGTTGCGCTCCGCCGAGTCCGATGGCGGCGGCGTGCTGGTCGTCGTCGACGGCGTGTTCTCGACCGAGGGCGACGTCGCGCCGCTGCCTGAGATCGCCGAGCTGTGCGCCCGCTTCGGCGCCCGCCTGATGGTCGACGAGGCGCACGCGCTGGGGGTGCTTGGCGCACGTGGTGCCGGCGCGACCGAGCTGCTCGGCGTCGAGGACCGGGTCGATCTCCGGATGGCGACGTTCTCGAAGTCACTGGCATCGTGCGGCGGCGTGATCGCGGGGCCGGCGGACGTGATCCAGTTCCTGCGGATCCAGGCGCGGTCGTTCATCTTCACCGCATCCGGTGTCCCGGCTGCGGTCGGAGCGGCGCTGGCGGCGGTCAAGATCTGCCGCTCGCCCGAGGGCCCGCCACTGTTCGCGGCCGTGCTCGACAACGCCCGCTACCTGCACGACGGGCTCGCCCGACTGGGCTTTGCGGTGGTCGAGCCGACGACGCTGGCGGACGGCACCGAGATCGTCACGCCGGTCGTGCCGGTGCTGGTCGGCGACGATTGGAAGGCGGGTTTGCTGTGGAAGGCGTTGTATGACGCCGGGGTGTACGTCAACGTGATGATCCCGCCCGCCGTGCCGCTCGGCGGCGCGCTGCTGCGCTGCAGCGTGATGGCGACCCACGACCGTCCGACGCTCGACCGCGCGCTCGCCGTGTTCGCCGACGCCAAACGGATGTTCGAAGCCGAGCACGGCCCGCTGCCGGCGGGCGACGGCTGATCACCGGGGGGCCGCCGTCGAGGATCGCTCGTCCATCTGTCTAGAGCGCCCCACGTCCGCTACTGACGGCGGTCGCCATTGCCGACATTGCTCCGCACAATCGGATCAACCGTCAGGAGCTGATGCAACTGTGCAAAAGCTCCGCTCACACACAAAAAAAAGGCGCTCTAAGCGCATGTGTTCGCAATGTGACATTGCTGTGACCGACGCGGTGTTCTAGGTTGCTCGAAGTCGCACCATGGCGGTCAGTCGGAATGGAGTCGAGGCGCCGTCCGATAGGGAGCAACGCCCCAGGGACCGATCTAACAAGGACGCCGAGCGCTGCTCGGATGACTGAAATACGGGCCGGGACCGTGGGCTGCCACGGGTCGGTGAAACGGCAACGTCCGCTTGCGCGGGCGCGACGAAACCAGGGAAGTGAGAGCGCCTAAATGATCGATACCGCCTCGAGAACCGCCGAGCCACAGCGGCTGCGCGCACTGGAGCGAGCCAACGAGATCAGGCTCGAGCGCGCCGCGCTGAAGCGGCGGATCGCTGCCGGCGAGGTCTCAGCCGCGGAAGTCATCCTGAAACCGCCCCAATCCGCGGAGACGTGGTCAGTGGGCGACCTGCTGAAGAGTCAGCGCCGCTGGGGCACGACGAGGTGCCGAAGGTTCCTGGCTCGCAACAACATCATCGAGACCAAGCACGTTGGGACGCTGACCGACCGGCAGAAGAACCTGCTGGCCAACTCGCTGGCGCCCGCCCTCGACGAGGCTGCTGAGCCGGGGACGTCACGTGATCTGGAGATGGCGGTCGCCTGACCGCCAGTCGAGCACCGCGGCCGTGGCGTGCCGAGCGACGATGTGCGGCACGTCCCGGCGGCAGATTCGATCACGGGCGGGGAGCCCGCTCAGATCTGGATGCCGATCGGTGCGGGCGCGGCGCCGGCAAACAGGAAGAACCAGATCGTGAACGCCGTCAGCGAGATCCCGGCGCTGACGACGAGGACGCCCTCCAGCACCACGTGCCCGGGATCGCCGCGCCCGCAGGCGACGCGGTTGGCACGGTACAGGTCGCTGAGCCGTGTCAGCAGCGACGCGAGCACGAGGATCGTGGCGATCACGCCGACGAAGGCGACTGCCAGCGCCGCGCCGATCGACTGCGTCGCGCCCTGGATCTGCGAGCCGATCCACAGCCACGCCAGCGGCGTCCCGGCCCACAGCACGATCGATCCGATCACCATGATCGCCAGCACCAACACGGCTCCAACGCCGGTCATCAGGATCTGGCGCATCGATCCTGTCGCAAGGCTCTGATCAGGACCGCGTCGGCAGCCTGCGCCGACGACGGCCCCGGGCTAATGGACAGCCGGAAGAGAGCTTGACCTGCCACCACCCCATCAGCATGCCAACCAGCCCGAGCCGTGGACGAACCTGCCATACCCCGCAGCCGGGCTCGCCGAGCTCGCGGCACGAGACCCGGGTGAAGCGGTGGTGGCCGGGCTCGAGCTGCATGCGCGCCAGCAGCTCGCGCTTGCGCGCCTGCGCGTCGGCGCCGGCAACGACCTGAGCCCGCGCGTCGTGGAGCCGGCCGGCGAGCTCGTCACGGACGTGCTCGAGCTCGCCGAGGTTCAGCAGCCGGGGAACGCCGGGCGCTTGCGCAGTCGCCGGCGGTGCGCCGATGCGCATCTCGAAGGCGGTCACGAACGCCTCCGCCAGCTCCGATTCGAGCAGCGCAATCTGGCGGCGCAGCGTCCGCCTGGCGGCGGCCTCCGCGGCCCGGCTGGGAACGGCGCTCACCACCTCCGGATCGGTGAACGCGGCCATCAGCACGTCATCTCCCATCCTGCGCCGACCCTATCACCGCTCCTACCGCAGCAGATCGGCGGCCAGCCATAGCGCCTCGTCGATGTGGATCTGCGGCACACCCGCGACCCCCAGCGCGTACAGCACCACCCGCGCTGCCGACGGTCCCGCCTCGTGGCCGGGCAGCGGCATCCCGAACAGCGGTGCGTGCACGCTGCGGCGGTCGCACACGACAAGCGAACCGGGCGGCGCCCCGGCGGACCCGTCGGTCTCGTCCACCAGCCCGATCCCGAGCGCAGGCGGACCGAGATCGACGACAGCCGCGTCCAGCGCCGAGACGGGCACGCCCGTCTCGATCAGGGCGACCAGGCAGGCGTCGGAGATCAGATCGGTCCGGCGGAAGCCGCCGTGCAGCAGTCGCTCGGCCGCCGCGCGCTCGGACGGGATCCGCTCGACATCGGGGTCGAGCCCGATCTGCCGGTAGAAGGTCCGGTACGCGCGCGGGATCGGGTGCGTGCGCATCGCGATCACGGTCATGCCGCGGTAGCGGTCAGACAGCGCGCGCAGTCGCTCGGCCGGCGACGAGCGCAGGTGCGCCGAGCTCGATCCCGTGGCAACCGGTACCGCGAGCCAGTCGAGCCTGAGCCCCGGCAGCTCCGCCGCCACCGCCGGATCGACCGCGCCGCGTCGGGGGACGGAGTTGTGCGATTTGTCAATCAATGTTTGACCCTTCTCCCACTCCCGCGGCGACTCGCCCGGTCGCTCATCGCGCAGCGCCGGACAGCAGCGCTCGCACCCGTGGCGCAAGCGCGGCGGCGCTGTCCCACCGGTTGCCGATCAGGCGATCGGCGACGATCCCGCCGCGCCGGGCCAGCTCGACCATCGGACAGGCGACGACGCTGTACTGCTCCCCGACGCGGCCATCCTCGTCATAGGCGACCGGGATCGTCCAGTGATTGGCGCGGACAGCCTTGGCGGTGGCACCGTGGCTGGCGTTCAGCGCGACCGCCAGGAACTGCACCGACGAACCGGCGAATCGACGCGAGAGCGTCTGCAGCGCGTCGACCTGACGCTCGCACCCGAGGACGAACAGCGACAGCACGATCGGCCCGCGGCCCGCATCGATGCACAAGTTCAGCGCGCGCGGATCATGGGCGGCGAGCGTGCACGGCGGGTGTAGGTTGGCGGCACCACGCAGGTCGGTGGTCGCCAGCGGCGCCGCGAACCAGCGCAGCTGGTGCCCCGCAGCCACGCCGGTCGTGCTGCTGCTGCCGTGGTTGACGAACAGATAGACCGAGAACGCGACCACCAACACGAGGCCGATCAGCCCGATCATCCGCTGGTAGCGCCGGGTATCGATCACCGGCGCCGGCGGGTGCGCCGCGACCCGCCGCTCCGGATCGCCGTCGCCCGCCCCGGACGGCTCGGATTGGAGGCGCGAGGGCGCGTCGCGGCCGGGGCCGCGCGCCGCATCCGGATCCAGCCGCGAGAGCTCATCGCGCTCCGGCGCACTCGCTGCATCCGGATCCAGCGGCGACAGCTCGTCGCCTTCCGGGCTCGCGGGCTCGACGGGGTCGCCTCGCGACGGCTCGTCGCCGGAGCCGCTCACGCCGCCGGCACGCGCCGTCGCGGCGGCCGGGCGGGGGCAGCCCGCGGCGCCGCCTCGGGGTAGGGGCGCCGGCGGTCGGCGAGCGCCAGTACGGCCGGCAGCACGACGAGCACCCCGGCCAGCGACACCGTCAGGTCGACGAGCGTGACCACGCCGAACTGGCGCAGCATCTCGATCCGCGACACGATCAGCACCGCGAACCCCGCGATCGCGGTGACGCCCGACGTCAGCACCGCCGCGCCGGTCAGCTGATAGGTCCGCTGCAGCGCCGCGTCGCGCTCTGACCCGGCCGCGCGCTCCTGCGCGAACCGCTCGGACAACAGCACGCTGAACTCGGTCGAGATCGCGATCACCAGCGCCCCGAGCGTCGCCGACATCGGGTTCAGCGGGATCCGGATCGCGAACACGATCAGTGCCGACCAGCCCGTCGCCAGCACGATCGGCACGATCGGCGCCAGCGCGCGTCGGGGGCTGCGCAGCACCAGCGCCAGCACCAGCGCGATCGCCAGCAGTCCGGCGAGCAGCATCTCGTAGCGCCGGCCGACCGACGACAGCGAGCGGTCAGCCTGGGCGGCGAGCACCGGCAGCCCGGTCAGCGTCGCCGACACGCCGGGCGGCGGGTGCAGATGCGAGCGGATGTAGTCGATCACGCGTTGCTGGCGTCCGAGCGGCATCAACCGGATCCCAAAGGCAAGCGTCGCGGCGCGACGGTCGCGCGTCAGCACCGTCTGCGAGAAGTAGGCGGGAACGGTCTTCAGCAGCGCGTCGATCTCGGACTGCGTCACCCCCCGCGCGGCGCCGGCGCCGGGCAGGCTGGAGAACAGCTCGGTCAGCGACAACGCCGGGCACAGCGTCGCGTTCGCGCAGCCGTGGGCGGCGGTGTACCCGAAGTGCGACAGCAGCCGCTGCTGATACGAGCTCATCCACTCGAGGATCGCCGGCGTCGCCACGTCGTGGCTGCGGACCAGCACGTCGATCTCGCCCGAAACGCCGGTGACGTGCTCCAGCGTCCGCAGGTCGCGCAGCGCCCGGCTGTTCTGCGGCACGAGCTTGGTGACGTCGGACTGAACCGGGGTCTGACCGGAGACCGCCCACCCCGCGACCGCCAGCACCAGCGCCGCCGCCAGCACCGGCACCGGCCGGCGGGCCGAGCCCGCCACCGCGCGCCACGGCAGCCCCCGCGCGCGACTCACTCCGAGGGCGCCGCCGGCGTCACCGAGGAGCTGCCCGGCGCCGCGGGCCGATGGGCCCAACAGCGCGGTAAGCCGGCGCACCGGCGCGACGGCGAGCTCCGCGGCACCGCGCAGCGACGCCGCGACGGCCGCGGCCCAACCGGCCGCCGGCGCCTCCCGCGTCTCCCCGATCGCGATCGCCAGGACCGCCGCGCCCGCCGTCAGCGCACACGCGAGTGCGACCGCCACTCCGACCACCAGCAGCACTCCGAACCCCTGGACCATCGGCACCGGTGACAGCTCCAGTGCCAAGAACGCGACCGCCGTCGCCAGCGCGGCGGTCGCGAGCGTCGGCGCACCGCGAGCGGCAGCGATCGTCACCGCAGCCCGCCCTGCACCGGGCGACGACGGCTCCGCCTCCGCGACCCGGGCCTGGAACTGGACCGCGTAGTCGACCGCGAGCCCGACCAGGATCGGTAGCACCGCGACTGCCGCGATCGTCAGCCGCGCGCCGACGACGGCCAGCAGCCCGAACGTGATCCCGACGGTGACGAGCGCGACCGCCAGCGGCAGCAGCCGTAGCCAGACCGACCCGGCCGCCCCGCGGCGGCGGCCGAACACGAGCAGCAGCACGATCGCCATCGCGACCAGCGCCACGACCAGCAGCGCGCCGATCGCGCCCGTGATCTGCCCGGCCAGCTCATCGGTCACGACCGTCTCGCCGGTCACCGTGTAGTGGCCGCCGCGCCCGAGCGCGAACCGCGGCATCGCGACCGCGCGGCGGATCGCCGAGATCGCCCGCGCCTGCTGGGCGTCAGACAGCGATTGGCGCAGCCGGACCTGGATCAGCGCCGCGCGCGCGGTCGGGAACAGGTACTGGAAGCGGGGTGCGGGAACGCCAGCGCCGCGCGCTGAGTCGAACACGAGCCGCTCCAGGAACGCTGGGTCACGGATCGACGGCGCGCTACTCAGACCGGCCTGGCCGGCGAGCTTCTCCAGCTGGCTCAGCTGTCGCTGCGCCTCGGCGGCCGAGGCCGAACGCGCCGCCTGCTGCGCCGCAGCGCGGCTCAGTCCCTGGGCGAGCGCGAGCTTCTGTGCCTTCGCGGCCGTGGCCTGGTCGGCCCGTCGCGCGGCCGTCAGCTCGGCCTGCAGATCGGTGTTGAACGCGGCGACGGCACGGTTGAGGAACGTGCCGGGCCCGTAGACGACCTTGACGGGCCGATCGCGCATCAGCTCACTGCACGGGCTGAGGGGACCGCCGTACGCGGGGTGAGCGCCGGACGCCACGGGTCGGTAGGCGGCCAGCTTGGCGTCAAACGTGTCGTACTGGCCGCCGAGGCACGCCTCCAGTTGGGTCACGCGCTCAAGCGCCGACGGCGACAGCAGCGTCGTCAGCGGTTCGGACACCAGGATCTGGACGCCGTTTGCTCCGAACAGCCGTTGCTGGGCGACCGTCGCGCGGTAGCTGCCGGACGTGCCCGAGACGAACGTGTCGATCCCGGCAGACGGCCGCAGCCCGAGCGCCAGGACGCCGCCGGCGATCGCCAGCGCCAACACGACCCCAATCGTCGCCGCCGGCCGTGACGCCGCGCCACCCGCGACGCGCTGCAGCAGCCTCCTCATCACGTGGCGGGCGGGGCCACTCGCTAGTCCATCGTCAGTGGGCCCTGCGACTCCCCGGACAGGAACTGGCGGATGAACGGGTTCTCAGAGTTGAGCATGTCCTCGGCCGGGCCCGCCTCGACGACGCGTCCTCTCCACAGGACGTTGATGTAGTCAGCGACTCGGCGGGCGCTCATGATGTCGTGGGTGATCACGCAGAAGGTCGGAAGATGCTCCTTCTGCTTGGCCTTGGCCTCGTCCATCATGTCGCGGTGGATCTCGAGGATCAACTCGCCCAGCAGCGCCGTGCGGACCGGGTCCAGGCCCGAGTCGGGCTCGTCGAACAGGAGGATGTCGGGCTCGAGCACGAGCGCGCGGGCGAACCCGGCGCGCTTGCGCATCCCCCCTGACAGCTCGTTGGGCATCTTCAGCCGCGCATCGCCGAGGCCGACCTCGTTGAGCCGGCGCATGACCGTGTCCTCGATCTCGCTCTCGCTCTTCTCGGTGTGCTGGCGCAGCGGGAAAGCGACGTTGTCGAACAGGTTCATCGATCCGAACAGCGCGCCGTCCTGGAACAGCAGGCCGAACTTCTTGCGCATCTCGAACAGGTCGTCGTCGCGCATGTTCGGCACCGACTCGCCGTGGACGAGGATGTCACCGCGATCGGGGTACAGCAGCCCGACCATGTGCTTGATGCAGACCGACTTGCCGGTGCCGGAGGGCCCGAGGATCATCGACACCATGCCTTCCGGCAGGCCCATGTTCAGGCCCCGGAGGATCGGCGTGCGGCCGAACGACTTGTAGGTGTCGACGAATTCGACCGCGTCCGGCTGGCCGGACGGGTACACCTTGTACGTGTGCCACTTGTAGTCGTCGGGCCGCGCGCCATCGGGCGGCGCCGGCCGCGGCGGCGCCTCGTCGACGACCGACACACGTGACCCGCCCACCGCACCCGCCCGTACCACGCTGCGGCTGCCGTCGGCCGGCTTGGGCGTCAGCGGCAGTGGCGCAGGCTCGCCGCCGTCCTTGGTCTGCTCGTCCTCGTCGCTCATACGCCTCCCTTTCCAGCTGAATCTAGTGGTTCTGCCCGTGAGTCGTGCCAGCACCGAGAGTGCTCACTGGTGGATGCTGCGCAAAGACCGGCACCGACGACGAAGTCGTTGGTGAGCGAAGGTGTGGCTCTGCCACGTCGAGCCTCCGAGGACGCCGCGCAGCGCCGCCAGGGAGTGCTCGAATGCGGCAGGACTTGCGGGGGGAGCCACGAGTGTGTCAGCCGTGACCTCGCACTACCCGCCGATCGGCGCACGCGGGTTGGCACCCCAGAACAGCTGCGTGCCGAGCATCCCGATCAGGTGGACCGAGACGAGGTTGACGACCATCGACTTGGCCGTGGCTGTGCCCACGCCGACCGGGCCGCCACTGGCGTTATAGCCGTAGTAGCAGCCCACGATGACGATGACGAACGCCATCGCCATCGCCTTTATCAAGCTGAATAAGACATCGGTCGGGTTCTGAAATTGCCAGAAGATCAATAAGAAACCACCGGATGAGACGTATCCGAGCTCTTGGACGACGGCCAGGTAGGAGGCGAAGAAGCCCGCGCCGATCGAGGCCAGGTAGATGAACGGCAGCACCATCATCGCCGCCAGCAGCCGCGTCGCGCAGAGGAAGCGCATGCCGCTGATCCCCATCACCTCGAGCGCGTCGATCTCATCGGAGATCCGCATCGAGCCGAGCTCGGCGACGATCCCGGTCCCGACCTTGGCGGCCATCATGTAGCCGAACACGAGTGGCACCAGCTCACGCAGGTCACACCACGCCGCGAACACGCCTGAATACGCCGGCGCCCCCTCCCCATAGGTGAAGTAGCCGCCCTCGATCCCGCATTCGGATCCGATGATGAACACCAGACCGAAGATCACGAGCGTCGAGGAGACGATCAGGATCCCGGCCTGACGGAGCGCCTCGCCGAAGAACTTGAAGACGCGCAGCGTGACGATGTCGGCGACCATCCGGCCGCCGAACTTCGTCATCTCGCCGAACGACTCCAGCCAGCCCCGGGGTGTTGCGATCAGCTCATTCACGGGCGCACGCTATTTGACGATCGTGGTGATCTGTGGGTGGGTGGCCAACAGCGTCTGCGTGAACGCGTAGTTGAAGGCGAACACGCCGAGGAACGCGATCACCACCGCCTGATTGACCGCGCGCCCGACGCCCTCGGCGCCGCCGGACGCGGTCATGCCCTTGTAGCAGCAGACGATCGCGATGATCGCCCCGAACAGCGTCGTCTTGACGATCGAGCCCCACAGGTCGGTGGTCTCGGCGTTGTTGAAGAAGGTCGCGAAGAACGGACCCAGCGGCGCGTGGTTGACGAGCGTCGCCGCGATCCCGCCGATCACGCCGAAGATCAGCGCGTAGACGTCGAACAGGCCGGTCAGCAGCATCAGTGCCAGAAACCGGGGGACGACGAGGTTCTTGATCGGATCGACCCCGAGCACCTCCAGCGCCTCGAGCTCCTCGCGGACCTTACGGGCGCCGAGATCTGCCGTGATCGCGGTGCCGGCGACGCCGGCCAGGACGATCGCGTCGACGAACGGCGCGAACTCACGCACCGAGGAGAGCACGAAGAATCCGCCGAGCCGATCGATCGCCCCGAACAGCACCAGGAAGTTCGCGCCCTGCAGGCCCGGCGCCTCGTAGCCAAACGCGATCGTCGAGATCAGCAGCGGGAACCAGCAGAGCCGCATCGCGAACAGGAACTGGCCGACGAACTCCGGGCCGTACGGGTACGGGGGCCGAACCGCCGAGACGAGCGTCTTGCCCGTCAGGATGATCATGTCGCCGACCTCTTGCAGGAAGGATCGGGTCGGCGAGAAGGTTCGGTCGGCGACAGCTCTGAGCAAAGTTGCTGATTCCTCCCTGGAAGGCACCCCGAATCGCCGCAGCGGCTCAGGGGTCGCACAGCCTACGTCACCGGCCCGTCGAACACCACCGCCAACCGGACAAGCTGCGATCGGCGGGGCGATGCAGACTGTTAGTGTTGGCCCGCGTTGAGCGGGCGGAGAGCCAGGATCTGCGTGGCGATCGCCGGGGCGGCGCTGACCGCGGCCGGCTGCGGCAGCGCGTCGAGTCACGGGAGCCCCGCAGCCGCCACCACGACCGCCGGCGGCCCGAGCTTCACGGTCGCCGTACCGACCGCGTCGTTCGCCGCCAAGCAGTCGCTGGCGGCGACCGAGCGATTCGTGATCGCTGTTCGCAACGCCGGCCACCGGACACTGCCGAACATCGCGGTGACGATCTGCAACACCACCTGCTCCTATCGGGCGCGCCGCGGCCAGGGAACGACCGTGCAGGCGTTCTCCTACGCGATCGCGAACGCAGCCAACCTCGCCAACGCCTCACGTCCGATCTGGATCATCCAGCAGGCGCCCGGCCCGTGCGGCTACAGCTGCCGCAACCTCGGCCCTGGCGCAGCCGTCACCGCGTACTCCAACACCTGGGCGCTCGGCCGCCTCGCGCCCGGCCACACCGCGCGGTTCGTCTGGACGGTGACCCCGGTCAAGGCCGGGCACTTCGTCGTCGCCTGGGAGGTGGCGGCGGCGCTGTCGGGCCACAACCGGACAGTCCTCGCGTCCGGCCGTCCGGCCCGCGGGAAGCTGACCGTGAACGTCTCGACCAAGCCGCCTCAATACGTCGTGCAGCCCAACGGCAAGGTCACCACGAAGCGGTGATCAGCCCTGGCTTGACGTCGCCCAGATGTTGATCTCGCCGTCGACCGCGTAGCGATCGATCTCGGCCAGCTCATCGTCTGAGAAGTCCGGGCGCGCCAGCGCCGCGACGCTGTTCTCAAGCTGCGCAACGCTCGAGGCGCCGATCAGCGCGGATGTCACACGCCGGTCGCGCAGCACCCAGGCGATCGCCAGCTGCGCCAGCGACTGCCCCCGGCCTGACGCGATCTCGTTCAGCGCACGCGCCCGCTCGACGTTGGCATCGGTCAGCAGCGAGTCCGAGAACGCCTGGCCGCGACGCACGCGCGAGTCGGCCGGGATCCCGTCCAGGTACTTGTCGGTCAGCAGCCCCTGCGCGAGCGGCGAGAACGCGATGCAGCCGATTCCCTCACGCTGCAGCACGTCGAGCAGCTCGGGCTCGACCCAGCGGTTGAACATCGAGTACGACGGCTGATGGATCAGCAGCGGCGTGCCCAGCCGGCGCAGGATCGCGGCCGCCTCCAGCGTCCGCTCGGGGCTGTAGCTCGAGATCCCGACGTACCGAGCCTTGCCCGATCGGACCGCGGTGTCCAGCGCGCCCATCGTCTCCTCGAGCGGCGTGTCGGGGTCGAACCGGTGCGAGTAGAAGATGTCAACGTGGTCGACGCGCATCCGCTGAAGCGACTGGTCGAGGCTGTCGAGCAGGTACTTGCGTGAGCCGTGGTCCCCATACGGGCCGGGCCACATGTCGTATCCGGCCTTGGTCGAGATCACCAGCTCGTGGCGCAGCGCCGCGAAGTCCTCGGCGAAGATCCGCCCGAAGTTGAGCTCGGCGGAGCCGTACGGCGGGCCGTAGTTGTTGGCGAGGTCGAAGTGGGTGATGCCGAGGTCGAACGCCCGGCGCAGGATCGCGCGGCTGGTCGCGAGCGGCCGGTCGTCGCCGAAGTTCTGCCACAGGCCGAGCGAGATCGGCGGCAGCTGCAGACCGCTGCGTCCGCATCGGCGGTAGGCGACGTCGTCGTACCGACCAGGCGCCGGCGCATAGATCGTCCGCGGCCCGGTGATGTCTGGCTCCGAGGTTCCTGAGGTCATACGATCCCGTGTTAGCAGGTACGGGCGCTGGGCGGTGTGGCCGTCGCCGAGTTCGCCGTCCGGCCGACCGCGCCCTCAGCGGTTTGGCCATCCGGATAGTGACCTGTTGACCAAACCTCGCTTAGCCTCTGCGCGCAGGTCTCCACGAGCACGGCCATCACCCCTGCGCCACCGCCGCCGGCGCCGAGAACGGGAAAGGAATCACTGACACACAATGCCCATCCGCCAGCAGAACGTCCTCGCAGCGAAGTGGAGCCCCAACGGACAGACCTTGGGCGCCCCGGACCTCACGATGTCGGACAACCAGGTGTTCGGCGAGAACGTGTTCAGCCCGGCGATCCAGCGCCAGCGGCTGCCCAAAGACGTCTACCGCAAGCTCTCCAAGACGCTTGCCGTCGGCGAGGCGCTCGACACGTCGCTCGCCGACGCAGTCGCGCTCGCGATGAAGGAGTGGGCGTTGGAGAAGGGCGCGACCCACTACGCGCACGTGTTCCAGCCGCTGACCGGCCTGACCGCCGAGAAGCACGACAGCTTCTACGGGCCGACCGGCGAGGGGACGGCGCTGGCCGAGTTCTCCGGTAAGGAGCTGATCCAGGCCGAGCCCGACGCGTCGTCGTTTCCCTCCGGGGGTCTGCGCTCCACCTTCGAGGCCCGCGGCTACACCGCCTGGGACCCGACCAGCCCAGCATTCATCCTGGAGAATCCCAACGGCGCGCTGCTGTGCATTCCGACCGCGTTCGTCTCCTGGACCGGTGAGGCGCTGGACAACAAGATCCCGCTGCTGCGCTCGATGGACGCGCTGTCGAAGTCGGCGATCCGGGCGCTGCGGCTGTTCGGCAACAGCTCGGCCGAGCGGATCTTCACGACGGTCGGCCCCGAGCAGGAGTACTTCCTGATCGATGAGCAGTACTACTTCGAGCGCCCGGACCTGATCACGACGGGCCGCACGCTGTTCGGCGCCAAGCCGCCCAAGGGCCAGGAGCTCGACGACCACTACTTCGGCTCGATCCCCGAACGCGTACTCGCGTACATGCTCGACTGCGAGCAGGAGCTGGCGAAGCTCGGCGTGCCGATCAAGACGCGGCACAACGAGGTCGCGCCCTCGCAGTACGAGCTCGCCCCGATCTATGAGAACTCCAATGTCGGCTCCGATCATCAGCAGCTGACGATGCAGATCCTGCAGAACGTCGCCCGGCGCTACGGGCTGGTGTGCCTGCTGCACGAGAAGCCGTTCGCCGGCATCAACGGCTCGGGCAAGCACAACAACTGGTCGATGGGCTCAGACGACGGCGAGAATCTGATGGAGCCCGGCGACACCCCGCACGAGAACCTCCAGTTCCTGTTCTTCTGCGCGGCGGTGATCCAGGCCGTCAACAAACACCAGGGGTTGCTGCGCGCTTCGGTGGCGTCGGCCGGTCAGGACCACCGCCTCGGCGCCAACGAGGCACCCCCGGCGATCATCTCGATCTTCCTCGGCTCCGAGCTTGAGAAGGTCTTCTCAGCGATCGAGCGCGGCGAGGTCGGCGAGTCGACGCCCGAGTCGTTCCTGGGGCTCGGCACGCCCGTGCTGCCGCCGATGCCAATGCACGGTGGCGACCGCAACCGCACGAGCCCGTTCGCGTTCACCGGCAACAAGTTCGAGTTCCGCGCGCTGGGGTCGAGCATGTCGCTGTCGTTGCCCAACACGGTGCTGAACACGATCGTCGCCGAGGCGATCGACTACCTGGCCGAGGAGCTCGAAGACGCGCTCGAGGCCGGCACCGAGCTGGAGGCGGCGTTGCGGCCGATCCTGCAGCGAAGTTACGCGGCCAACAATCAGATCGTGTTCGGGGGCGACAACTACTCCGCCGACTGGCACGCCGAGGCCGCGTCACGCGGGCTGTTGAATCTTCCGGCGACGCCGGACGCGCTGCCGTACCTGCTGACCGACGACACCGTCACCCTGTTCTCGAACTACGCCGTGCTCTCCAAGCGTGAGCTCGAGTCCCGCTACGAGGTGTCGCTCGAGCAGTACGTGACGAAGATCAACATCGAGGCCGAGACCGCGGCCGCGATCGCCAAGACGATGCTGGTCCCGGCGTCCGCCCGCCATCTGGCGCTGCTGCTCAGCGCCCAGTTGGGCGAGCTGGCGTCCGCGACCGAGGCGCTGATCTCGACGCTGGTCGACGAGATCAAGGTGCTGGAGCAGGCGAATCTCGCCGAGAACCAGCCCGACGATGGCCTCGACCAGGCGAAGTACATACTGAACACCACGATCCCCGCGATGGACGGGGTCCGGCAGGCCGCCGACGCGCTCGAAAAGGTCGTGACCGACGACCTGTGGCCGCTGCCGAAGTACGCCGAGATCCTGTTCGTGAAGTAGCCGCGCCGCCCCCGCCCCCTCCCGCCCAGCGCCTGGCGGGCCGGCGACCGTCGGTCCGCTCGGCACCGCAACTTGCGTGCTGCGACCGGGTTCTTCGGTACGGTGAACGCCCGTATGATGCTTGACCGCGACCGCGGCAGCCGTCGTACGCGGGGACTCGATCGCAGACACGGGACCGCGCGAACGTCCCGGCTGCCCACACTGGTCGCCACGCTGACGATCGCTGCGATGCTCGCGGTCGCCGGCACGGCGGTCGCCTCCAACGGCGGCGCGCCGCTGGGCGGGCCTACCTCCGCCAAGCACCACCATCGGCGGAGCCGCTCCAAGCGGCAGCCTCCCCGGCGATCGAGGCACGACGCCGCCGGGTCGAATCCGCTCAAGGGCCGCGCGATGTGGATCTGGGAGCTCGGCTCCACCGACGATGGCGACCTTTCGGCGATCATCGCAGGCGCGAAGCTGTACGGCGTCTCGACCGTGTTCATCAAGTCCTCGGACGGGTCCCACTTCTGGTCTGACCAGTTCACGCGCGCGATCGTGCGCACGCTGCACGCGGGCGGCCTGAAGGTCTGCGCCTGGCAGTACGTGTACGGGGCATCGCCGCTCAAGGAGGCCGATGTCGGCGCCGAGGCCGTCGACGACGGTGCCGACTGCCTGGTGGTCGACGCCGAGGGCCAGTATCAGGGCCGCTACATCGCGGCGCAAACATACATCGAGCGGCTGCGGAGCCTGATCGGAGCGAGCTACCCGGTCGCGCTCGCCGGGTTCCCGTATGTCGACTTTCATCCGTCGTTCCCCTACTCGGTGTTCCTGGGGCCAGGCGGGGCCCAGTACAACGTGCCGCAGATGTACTGGAAGGACATCGGCACCAGCGTGTCGGCCGTGTACGCGCACACGTACTCGTTCAACCGGATCTACCAGCGTCCGATCTTTCCCCTCGGCCAGCTGTACTCCAACCCGCCACCCCGACAGATCGTGCGGTTTCGGGAGCTGGACCTTGCCTACGGCGCCGGTGGCATCTCATGGTGGGATTGGCAGTCGGCGAGCGCCAAGGCCTGGAACGCGATGTCGCTGCCGATCGACGACCTCCTAGGCTTCACTCCCGACAAAGCGATGGCGGTCGTCGGCCGCGGCGCTTCGGGGGACCTCGTCGTCTGGGCCCAGGAGCATCTGGTGGCGGCCGGTTTCCCAGTCGAGATCAGCGGCCAGTTCAAGTACCGCACCTACAACCAGGTCGTCGCCTTCCAGGCCAGCCACGACCTGGAGACCGATGGTGAGATCGGGCCCGAGACGTGGGCAGCGCTGCTGCGCTACCCGCCGGTCCACGTCGATTGGACGGCGGACCCGCAGATCGACGCTGACGCGCAACTGCGAGCCGCGGCCGCCTCGACCCGCGCGGGCGGCACGCCGACCCTGACGCTGCCGGTGCCGCTGTCGGCGTC